>Ga0256914_1001146_pt1 | contig 25028 bp, 25 predicted proteins | sample HulkmetaG_FD_191571 | JGI IMG/M metagenome (GOLD analysis project Ga0256914, IMG submission 191571) | Hydrothermal chimney microbial communities from Main Endeavour vent field at the Juan de Fuca Ridge, Pacific Ocean - Hulk | ecosystem: Environmental > Aquatic > Marine > Hydrothermal vents ... | reverse complement strand
CATTCATCACCGGCACTGTGGCCGTAAGTATCGTTGTATTGTTTGAAATAATCCACGTCCATCAGCATCAGGGAGATGGCCGTTTCACCACGTCTGGCGCGCCGCCACTCCACTTCGAAGACATCGGTAAAATGGCGCCGGTTGGGGATGCCGGTGAGAGGATCAACTGAGGCCAGTTTGATGAGCAGATCGCGTTTTTTCTTCTGTTCCAGATGACTGCGGATCCTCGCCTTAACCACCGGGATGTAGAAGGGTTTGGCGATGTAATCCACCACGCCCCATTCGAATCCCTTGGCTTCGTCCTCCCGGTTGTTTTTCGCTGTAAAAAAAATGACTGGAATGTCCTGCAGTGTGACATCCTGCTTGAGACGGCTGCACACTTCGTAGCCGTCCATCTCAGGCATCATGATGTCCAGGAGAATCAGATCCGGTTGGTTTACAATGACCATCTCGAGCGCTTGTTCGCCACTGGTGGCGATCTCCACTTCGTAGTCGCTCTTCAATGACTCCATCAGGACTCGACAGTTTGCCGGGACGTCATCGACTACCAGAACCCGGGGTTTTGTATCGTTGCTGGTCAGCATCTTTCTTTTTGTTGGCTATCGGCTCGCCTCTGGAGACGGAACAGTTTAATCAATATGAATATTTGTTTGCAAACTAATATGTTGAGGATATAGATGGTGCGTGTCCGAATTGGTGAGCTGCGGCATTCTCACTGGGTGCTGTGGATTGCCCTTTTTTCGCTCAGCGCCCTGTTCCAATCTCTTGGATGGGTGGGACAGCTGCGTTTCGACCGTGAGTTGCTGGAACAAGGAGATTATCTGCTGCTGTTCAGCTCGCAGCTGGTGCATCTTAACTGGCCCCACTGGGCATTGAATATGTTGGGAATGGCGATGATTGCGCTGCTATTCGGACGATATGGAACGCTGGGTTACTGGCTGTGGGTGATCGTCCTCTCCGCGTCGGCGGTAGGGATGGGCTTGTGGTGGCTGAATCCCGAGCTCCGTTGGTATGTAGGGCTTTCGGGTGCTCTGCACGGCCTGATGATAGGGGGCATTTTCCTGGAGATGCGCACCAACCGTTTTGCCGGAGGGGCCCTGCTGTTGGCCATTCTTGGCAAGCTTGCCTGGGAGCAGTTATTCGGGGCATCGCCCGGTTCCGAACAACTGATCGAGGGCCGGGTGGTGGTGGATTCCCATCTTTATGGTGCGGTGGGCGGGGCTGCCGCCGCCGTTGTTTGGATAGCGGCAGTCCGCTGGAGGTGCAAGCCGGATTGAGAGAAGGAACCGCTCTTGATCCGGCATATTTGGTCGTTTGGCAAATGCCCGTCAAGAGAGGATGTGCAGCTGCTTTTTGTGGATGGATTAATCCTGCAACCCCGCTGCTCGAGCGGCCTCTTCCCACCCTTCAGGCAAATGATGGGCGATACCTTTGTGGCAATCGATACAGGTCTTGCCTTCGTCAATGGCCTCTTCATGGCGATCTGCACTGCGGGACTCCTGCTTCTCGAAATCCATGAAGTCGAAGTCGTGGCAGTTTCGGCACTCACGGGAGTCGGTCTCTTTCATCGTCTTCCAGACATGCATGGCGAGTTCCAGTCGATTGGCCTCGAATTTTTCCGGAGTATCGATGGTGCCCATCAACTTGTGATAGAGCTCATTGGTTGCCTGGATCTTACGAGCCACCTTGTGGATCCACTCCTTGGGTACATGGCAATCGGGACAGGTGGCCCGGACTCCCGTACGGTTACTAAAATGCCCGGTTTCCTGATACTCTTGATAGACATTCTCCTCCATCTCATGGCAGGAGATGCAAAACCTCTCCGTGTTGGTCAGATCCAGTGCCCAGTTGAATGATCCCCACAATACGATACCGGCTACGATTCCCAGAACAAGCAGCGGCAGCGTGGCAATACCCGCCATTTTCCTCATTTGCTGTGACCTCATGATTGGACCCCCTGTTCGTTGTATGGAGTAGTTGTCGCGCGCAAACCCCCCCTTCAGCCTTTCACCTGCTGATCCCGCGACTTCCACACACTGCCTGTTTGCGCGCTTACTTCTGCTGCGGCAATGGCTGGAAGGTGCTGCCTACCAGAGGTGGGGCATCAACCTGAGGTACATGGCACTGGTTACAGAACCAGCGTCTCTGGGAGACCTTTGTCAGCTTCTTCCCGGTGCGATCGAGGTAGTGGCTTTCACCTACCTCGGGCGCCTTTTCTTTTTCATGATTTTCCTTGCTGTGACACTTCAGGCAGGTGTTTTCCCGCAGGCTGATACGGTCCTTGTCAATCTCGTGAGGAATAGGTGGAGGTTGCTGTTTCCAGGAGCGTTCAAAGCCTCCCTCCACCTTCTGCTGCCTTTTGGAGGAGAAGATTTTGGCTGGTGCATCCAGGGGATTGGCACCACGCAGTGATTCCACTCCAGCCGAAAGGGTATTGGGTAGCAGGAGAAGCATGAAAACGGTTGCTGTTGCGGTAATGATGGTGTTTTTCATTGGAGTCTCCATTGCAGTTGATGTTAAATAAACCAATTCCAATTCGCTCAGCTTTGCTTTGCCGGCCGGGCCGGATGCTGGGATGGTGAAACGGGGGATCGGGAGCGGTGGCCAAACGTAAATACCTCTTCGGCGCAGACATCGATGCAACGTCCACAGTTGGTGCACTCCCCGGAGAGGACAACCGGAGGTGCTCCCTGAGCGGCGTTCCTGAGTACCGGCGTGAGGACGTGGGGTTCAGGGCAGACGATGTAGCACTCCAGGCAGTCGTCACAGCGATCTCGCTGGTCCGCCCGTACCCGCAAAGGGCTGTAACGCCCCACCAAGCCATAAAAAGCGCCCATGGGGCAGAGATGGCTACACCATCCCCGTTTACTCATCAACAGGTCGAAAAGGAAGATCCCGGTGACCACCACCCATCCGAAACCCAATCCAAAGAGAAGCCCTCGATGGAGGATAGAAACAGGATTAACCAGCTCGAAGGCGAGGGTTCCGGTGCCCAGCGACAGTAGCAAGGTCAGGCCCAGCATCCAGTAGCGAGTATGGCGCGACAGGGCCAGCACCGGATGGATGTTTAGCCGCTCCCTAAGCCAGTTGGCGCCATCGGTGACCAAGTTCATGGGACAGACCCAGGAACAGTAGACTCGGCCTCCCACCAGCAGGTAGAAAAACAGCACGATCACTGCACCGATAATGGCACTGCTTGCTGGCAAGACTGCCCCCGCCAAGAGGGTCTGTACCAGGAGCAAGGGATCGGTCATGGGGAGGGTCTGCAGCAACAGGCTGGAGGAGAGGTTGCCCTTGATAATCCATATTCCCGCCCATGGTCCGAGCAGAAACAGGCCAAGAATGGAGAGCTGACTGGTACGCCGCAAGATCAGCCAACGATGAGCCTGCCACCATCCTTTTTTTTCGATTGCCTCCCTACCAATACGCTGGGAAACGGCCATCATTCGGTCTCCTTGATACCGCGTCGCTGCGTTTCCAGGGGATCGCTGGAAAAAGGTTCTTCCGCCTGTTGCCCTTCCACTGGGACTTTATCGATATCCCTGTTGAAGATAAGGCCGCGCCCGCCATGTTCATACTCCACCCCTTCTGGCAGGTTGTAACGATGCTCAGGGTCCGGGGTTACCAGGCTGCCACCTGCCGCCTCCTTCTCCTTCCAACCAAAGCGGTAGTGTTCACCCACCTTCCCTTTGGCCAGCCGCCGCGGTAATACCCGGATTGCAGCCTCGTCAAGGATGCACGCCTTCTCACATAATCCGCAGCCTGTACAGGAATCGGAGTGCACCACCGGGATGAACAGGGCATGTTTGCCAGAGCGGAGATTGTGCTGCCGGTCGAGTGTGATTGCCTCGCCACGAATGGGACAGACATTGAAGCAGACCTCGCAGCGCAGCCCCTGGAAAGCGATACAAGACTCCTGATCCACTAGCACCGCCAGACCCATACGGGCGTTGCGAATATCGGTAAGAGTGTGGTCCAGCGCTCCGGTAGGACAAGCGGGGACACAGGGGATATCCTCGCACATCTCGCAGGGATCGGTGCGGGCAATAAAATAGGGGGTTCCCGTTGCCACCTCTTCTCCCGGTTTCGCCAGTCTCAGGATGTCGTATGGACAGTCCCGCACACAGAGCCCGCAACGAATGCAGCGGGCCTGGAACTCCTCTTCCGGCAATGCGCCAGGTGGGCGGATTGCCGTCGCGGGAAGTGAACGCGCCTGACGAGAGTAAAGTCCGATCCCCATCCCCAGGAGCCCCACACCGCAGGCGGTGGCAGCCATGTCCGTCAGAAATTTCCGCCGACTGGGGTGGTAACCCGGTAGCCGTTTTTCACCGTGCCCGTTCATGTCCCGCTCCGATCAAGCCAGCTCTACGCCTTGACCACTTTGCAAGCGCACTTCTTGTAATCCGTCTCCTTGGAGAGCGGATCGGTAGCATCCAAGGTGAGTTTGTTCACCAGACGGCCCGCGTCGAACCAGGGAACGAATACCAGTCCTTGAGGCGGCCGGTTGCGTCCACGGGTATCTACGCGGGTGATTATCTCGCCACGCCGGGTGACCACCTTCACCTTGCTGCCGTTACGCAACTTGCGTTTGCGGGCGTCCTTCGGATTCATGTAGAGGACGGCATCTGGCATTGCGCGGTACAACTCTGGTACACGACGGGTCATTGAACCAGAGTGCCAGTGCTCGAGCACTCGGCCGGTGCAGAGCCATAGATCGAACTCCTTATCCGGACTTTCCGCCGGCGGCTCGTAGGGACCGAAGATGATGTTGGCCTTACCGTCAGGTTTGCCATAAAACTTCACTACATCTTTGCCACCCTTGACATGGGGGTCGTAGCCACCGCGGTAACGCCACAGGGTCTCCTTGCCATTTATCACCGGCCAGCGCAAGCCTCGAGCCTTGTGATAGGCTTCGTACTCGGCCATTTCGTGGCCTTTTTTCGGGCCTTCGTACTGGAAGCGGCGATACTCCTCGAACAGTCCCTTTTGCACGTAGAATCCGAAATGCTCGGACTCGTCGTTGTCGTAGTGGTTACCCCGTTCGTCGGTGACGTCCGGTTTGGGGAACTTGTTCACCTGGCCATTGGCATAAAGGATGTCAAAGAGGGTCTTGCCCTTGTATTCCGGTTTCTTGGCGATCAGGGACTCCGGCCAGACATCCTCCACCTTGATGTATTTGGAGAACTCCATGATTTGCCATAGATCGGATCGGGCTTCCCCCGGTGCCTTTACCTGCTGGCGCCAGAATTGGGTGCGACGTTCGGAGTTGCCGTATGCTCCCTCCTTCTCGGCCCACATGGCAGTAGGCAGAATCAGGTCGGCGCCCATGGCTGAAACAGTAGGATAGGGATCAGAGACCACAACAAAGTTGTCCGGATTGCGCCAGCCTGGCAGGGATTCCCCGTTGAAGTTGGCCGCTGCCTGCAAATTGTTGTTGCACATTACCCAGAAGCAGTTCATCTTGCCGTCTTTTAGCGCCCTGTGCATGGCCACTGCATGGATCAGCGTCTTGCCCATCTCTGGGTCCTTTGCGCGCGGGATGGTGCCTTCTGGTAGCTTCCAGATCTTTTCGGCGAACTTGCAATGGGCATCCTTTTTGGTTACCAGATCGGCGGGCAAGCGATGGGTAAAGGTGCCCACCTCCCGCGCGGTACCACAAGCGGAGGGCTGTCCAGTGAGTGAGAAGGGACCATTACCAGGTTCGGCAATCTTGCCCATCAGCAGATGGATGTTGTAGATGTTGCCGTTCACCCATACCCCGCGCGTATGCTGGTTGAAGCCCATGGTCCAGAGAGACATCACTTTCTTGTTGGGATCGGCATAGAGCGCGGCCAGCTTTTTCAGTTTCTTCACCGGTACCCCGGAGAGCTTGGAGGTGTAGTCAAAGGTGTATTTCGACACCAGTTTGGCGTACTCGTCGAAGCTGATTTTGGTGAGCTTGCCCTTGGCCCGGTTCTTGGCCGCCTTCTCTCGCGGGTCGTTATCGCGTAGGCCGTAACCGATATCGGTCGGGGTCTTGTTGAAGTTCACATGCTTGTCGATGAATGCCTTGTTATAGGCCTTGGTCTGGATGATATGGTTGGCAATACAGTTGGTGATCGCCAGATCGGTCTGCGGATGAAATACCATGCCATTGTCGGCTAGTTCGAAGCAGCGATTTTCAAAGGTGGAAAGCACATGTACCTCACACCCAGGCTTGGTGAGACGAGTGTCAGTGATGCGCGACCACAGGATGGGGTGCATCTCCGCCATGTTGGATCCCCAGAGAACAAAACCGTCTGCAAGCTCCATGTCGTCATAGCATCCCATCGGCTCGTCAATGCCGAAGGCTCGCATGAAAGCACCCACTGCTGAGGCCATGCAGTGGCGGGCGTTGGGTTCGAGACTGTTGGATCGGAAACCAGCCTTTATCAGTTTGGATGCGGCATATCCTTCCCAGATGGTCCACTGGCCGGAACCAAACATTCCGATTCCTTTTGGTCCTTTCGCCTTGCGAGCGGCGACAAACTTTTCAGCCATGACCTTGAATGCCTCGTCCCAGGAAACCTCCTCGAACTCCCCGTTTTTGTCGAATTTACCATTCTTTTTGCGCAGTAGCGGCTTGGTGAGGCGATCCTTGCCATACATTACCTTGGCCAGAAAATAGCCTTTGATACAGGCGAGCCCTTTGTTGACCGGAGCATCGGGATCCCCCTGGGTGGCCACTACACGGCCGTTCTTGACTCCTACCAGTACGCTGCACCCTGTACCGCAAAAGCGGCAGGGGACCTTGTCCCAGCGGATGCCATCGTCTCCCTGCTGTGCCTTCAGTGCAGCTGTGGGCAATGAGATTCCCGCGGTGGTGGCCGCGGCCATTACAGCATTGCTCTTGATGAATTCTCGTCTTGTCAGTTTCATGTTGGTACCTCCCGGTGGGTGATGCTGGGTTCTTCGTTGAATTCGTAGACAAGGGTGGCGCTCAATACGTCAGGCAGGTTGTGAAGCTGCATGAGGGTCTTGCTATAGCGGAGCGGGTCGGGGAGATCGACGCATAGCACCAGCTTTCCTTTCTCCGAGACTGCGTGAACTTCCACCCCCTCCAGCAACTCTATCCGATTGCATAACGCCTGGAGCTTCTTAGGTTGTGCATGCAGTATCATGCTGCAGATCCCCATCGCGTACTCCTCTTTGTGTATGTAGAAGAAACAGCGTATGCCTTTGCCACTCTCCTCTAACCGGGGTCGTCTCCGGATCCGACGCCAGACCAGGTAACGATGCCCATCACTCCTTCAGGGCAGGGGGCCATGCAGGCTCCGCAACCCGTGCAGGTGCTGAGGTTGATTTCAGGTTGGGAAAAGCCGCCAATCACCAGTTTGAAAGAAATGGCACCAGCTTCACACGCATCCCCGCAGGAACGGCACATCACACCCCTGGCGGTCAAACATCCTTCAAAAAGAAAAACCTTGAGCTGCCAAGGTGGATTCCTGGTTCCGTCCAGGGCGCCACTTTGGCAGGCTTTGACACACTCAGCACAAAACGTGCAGGCGCCGTACTGGAAATCCACCACGGGAAGCCGCCCCCTCCCGAACCGCAGGATCTTTTCCGGGCAGGCTTCTATACATCTTCCACAATTGTCACAGGTCTCATCGAACAGTGATTCAGGAATGGCCCAAGGAGGCCTGATGGGGGTGTGGCGTCCACAGAGATCCCCTTGAAGAAACTGGGTGCGATCGATAGCAGTTGGGTGCCTCATTTCGGATTTACGATCGACGGCAGCATTTGATAGCCAGGGCAGTTGCCCGCCACCCGTTTTGTAAACACGTACTAAGTGTACGTGATTATGACCCTATGAAATGTAGGGTTAATTGGCCTTGACTTAGATCAAGAGGGGGTAAGGGAAGGAGCTGAGAACGACCAGTTCCAGTGTGAAGATTTCCAATGACTGGTTTCTAGCCTCGCTCAACCGGGCAAGGATTTGCTATGACGACAAAAAAAGAGAGTTCCTAAAACTGCAATCAAGGCCTGGTCTCGAGTACCACCTCGCGAGGGTTTTCTTTCTCCAGGCGATAGCCGCGCATCTCCAGTACCCCTTCGGTTCCCAAAGAGATGATCAGGTAGAGAGTTTCCGGATATTCGGCTTCCCGCAAATCGGTGCTGGAGGGGATGGCAGGACCGTGTGGATGGGAGTGGTAAATGGCAAACAGCGTTTCATCCCGCTCACGGATGCGGCGCATGGCCTCGATCAGGCCTTTGGGATCCATCCGGAACAGCTTGCCCGGTTCGTTCGCCACGTTGGTGACCGGATAGACGTCCGTCGGCTCACCCCCGCGGGCTGCGATGAGTCCGCACACTTCGGCCTCCGGTGAGCGCTGCGCTTCACTCAATAGTCTGTTGACCAGGGTGCGGGGAAGGATGACGGGGTGCTCGGTGGAAGAATTCATCGATGGGACTCCTTGCAGATGGGGCACTGAGGATCACGGTGCAGCTTGACGATGCGGAATTCTCCGTTCAGCAAATCCACCAGCAACAATCGGCCGATCAATGGGGTGCCCAGGCCGAGCAGAACCTTGATGGCTTCGGATGCTTGCAGGCTCCCGATCACGCCTACCAGGGGAGCCAGTACGCCATTCTCGCTGCAGCTCTCCTGAGGTGTCTCACCGTCGCGATACAAACAGCGATAGCACGGGGCGCCACTGCGATCGTTGGGGAACAGCGTAACCTGTCCCTCCATGCGGATGGCAGCGCCGGAGACGAGAGGGGTGTGTTCGCGGACACACAGCTCGTTGAGGGCGTAGCGGGTCTCGAAGTTGTCGGAGGCGTCGATCACCACGTCCGCCAGTCGGACCTGTTCTCGAAGCGCTTCCTCTTCGAGGCGCTCTCCTATGGGGGTGATCTTCACGTCGGTGTTGAGTCGATGCAGGGTATCGGCCGCCGATTCCGCCTTGGTGCGTCCCAGATCGCGGTTGCCGTGGATGATCTGCCGTTGCAGGTTGGAGATTTCCACCGTGTCGAAATCGGCGATGACCAGATGGCCCACCCCGGAGGCGGCCAGATACATGGCAGCCGGCGAACCGAGTCCACCCAGGCCAATGATCAGGGCACGGGATTCCAATAGCCGGGCCTGCCCTTCGACATCGATCTGAGGTAGCATCAGGTGGCGGCTGTAGCGCAGGAGCTGTTCGTCGTTCATGGAACGGAATTATAACGTCGTTCGGCCGCCACTGACACGGATGTGTCCCTGTAAATCGGCGTAGTGAACGAGCCCGTGATAACCAGAACGATGCAGTAGCTCCCTGACTTTGTTTCCTTGATCGAAGCCGTGCTCCAGCAGCAGCCAGCCACCGGGAGTTAGGTATCGGTGTCCCTCCTGGAGCAAGAGACGGATGGCATCCAGTCCGTCGGTGCCGGCCGCCAGGGCCTCTCGCGGCTCGAAACGCAGATCGCCTCGCCGGAGATGAGGGTCGCCTTCGGCCACGTATGGAGGGTTGGAAAGGAGAAGGTGGAATTGCCCACCCTGCAAGGGATGGAACCATTCACCGCTGCAAAAGATGACGTTGGTGATGCCGTGGGAAGCGGCGTTGCGCCGCGCCACCTCCAGGGCCGCCTCGCTCCGATCGGTGGCCACGATGCTGCAGCGGGGACGCTCCCTGGCAATGGCAAGGGCGATGGCTCCGCTGCCGGTACCCAGATCGGCGATTCGCAGGGAGGACCCGGTGGGAATCCGTGCCAGCGCCTGTTCCACCAACAGTTCGGTCTCGGGTCGCGGGATGAGCGTGGCGGGGGTAACCGCCAGTTCCAGCGACCAGAATTCGCAACGACCCGTGAGGTAGGCCACCGGGGTGCCTTGGGCGCGTCGCTCGATGAGCGATTGAAAGCGGGTCCGCTCCGGCTCACTGAGGGGATGTTCCGGCCAGGTATGAAGCCAGACGCGGGGCTGCCCGAGTACGTGGGCCAGCAGCAGTTCGGCATCCAGAGCGGCCGATTCGGACACGGGAGCAAGCCGGGATCGGGCGAGGTTCAGGATCTCTGTAACCGTGAGTTGGTTCACTGCTCCTCGGCCAGCGCGGCCAGTTGGTCGGCCTGGTATTCGGCGACAAGGGGTTCGATGACCTGGTCCAGCTCCCCCTCCATTATCTCATCGAGTTTGTAGAGTGTCAGGTTGATACGGTGGTCGGTCACCCGCCCCTGCGGGAAGTTGTATGTGCGGATGCGTTCGGATCGGTCACCGCTGCCCACCTGGAGCCGACGGGATTCGGCACGCTCTGCCGCCTGCTTTTCCCGTTCCGTCGAAAGCAAGCGGGCCTGCAGCAGTGCCATCGCCTTGGCGCGGTTCTTGTGTTGGGAGCGTTCATCCTGGCATTCCACCACGATCCCGCTCGGCAGGTGGGTGATCCGGATGGCGGAGTCGGTCTTGTTGACATGCTGTCCGCCGGCACCCGACGCACGGAACGTGTCCACCTTCAAATCCACCGGGTTGATGTCGATCGTTTCGACCTCATCCGCTTCGGGCAAGATGGCGACGGTACAGGCAGAGGTGTGAATGCGTCCTTGGGATTCGGTTTCCGGCACCCGTTGTACCCGGTGGGCTCCGGACTCGAACTTGAGGCGGGAATAGGCGCCCCGTCCGACGATGCGGGCGATGATCTCCTTGTAGCCTCCGTGTTCCCCGGGGCTGGCGCTGATGATCTCTACTTTCCAGCCCTTCAGCTCGGCATACCGGGAGTACATGCGAAACAGGTCGCCGGCGAACAGCGCCGCCTCGTCACCACCGGTGCCGGCACGGATCTCCAGGTAGATGTTTTTCTCGTCGTTGGGATCGGTGGGCAACAGCAGCCGCTGCAGCTCTTTTTCCAGCTGCTGTTGGCGTTCCTTGGCGTGGGAGATCTCTTCCTCCGCCATGGCTCGCATCTCTGGATCCTCGTCCTTGAGCATGCCCTTGGCGTTTTCGATCTCCTCCTGCAGTTGCTGGTACTCGTGCCAGGCTTCGATCAAGGGGCTGAGTTGCGCATGTTCCTGGGAGAGAGCGCGAAAACGGTTCTGATCCGTTATCACGTCGGGATCAGCGAGCAAGGCATTGATCTCTTCCAGCCGTTCGGCGAGGCCGTCGATTTTACTGCGAATGGAGGGTTTCAAGGTCAGGATTCGTCGGTCTTGTTGAGTCTGAACAGCTCACGGGCCGCTTCCAATAATTCGTTACGGCCAGCATAGGCTGCCTGGCTCATCTGGGCGGTGGGTGTGTGGATCAGCTTATTGGTCAGTCCGTAGGCGAGCTCTTGCAGTACCTGTTCGGGATCGTGCCCTGCGGCTAGGTGGCGGCGTGCTTTTTCAAGTGCCATATCTCGGATCTGTTCGGCATCTTCCCGGTAGCTGCGGATGGTATCCACGGCGCTCAAGGAACGGAGCCAGCCCATGAAGTGGGAGACATGGGTATCGATGATCTCATCAGCCTGTTTGGCGGCCTCTTGTCGGGAACGCAATCCTTCCTGGATGATGTCCTGCAAATCGTCCACCGTATAAAGATAGATATCGTCCACCTCGGCCACGTCGGCGGCGATGTCACGCGGTACGGCGATGTCGATCATCAAAATGGGGCGGCGTTTGCGGTGCTTGATTGCTTGTTGCGTCTCCGCTTTGCCGATGACCGGCTCCGGGCTGGCTGTGGATGAAACCACCAGATCCGCTTCCGCCAGATGCCCCTTGATCTCGGAGAGGCCGATGGCATAGCCGTTCACTTCACTGGCCAGCTGATGGGCCCTCTCCAGGGTGCGGTTGGCGATGATGATGCGGCCGATGCCGTTCTCGCGCAGGTGGCGTGCTACCAGCTCAGTGGTTTCTCCGGCGCCGATCAGGAGCGCTGTGTGGCGATCCAGATTGCTGAAAAACTGTTTTGCCAGGCTGACTGCCGCGAATGCGACGGAAACCGGACTGGCCCCGATGGCGGTATCGGTGCGCACCCGCTTTGCAACGGAAAAGGTGTGTTGAAACAATCGATTGAGATGGCTTCCAATGGTCCCGGCTCGGTATGCGGTGATATAGGCTTGTTTCATCTGGCCGAGGATCTGTGGTTCACCTAGCACCAGAGAATCCAGTCCGCTGGCTACCCGCATTATTTGCCGAACTGCCGATTGATCCGGATAGAGATAGATATAGGGCTCTACCTGTCTGATATCGAGGTGATGATATGAACAGAACCACTCCAGCAGCATCTGTCGGTAGTCTATAATCTGGATTTCCTTGTCCTTCGTACCGCAATAGAGCTCGGTGCGATTACAGGTGGAGAGGATGGCTGCTTCCTGCAACCCGTCATGAGAGGTTAGCTCCTGCAGCGCACCGGGAACCCGTTCCGGGGCGAAGGATACCTTCTCCCGAATCTCAACAGGGGCCGTCTTGTGGTTAACACCGAATGCCAGCAGGGACATAGATAATCATGCAGATTGCGATACTATAAATTTTGCGCCATGCACCGATTGAATACAAGGTTACGACTTCAAAATTAACGAATTTGATGAAAACGAGGGTGGAAGTTGGGTATAGTTGAGCATTTGCTGAAATCAGGAGCGGTTCTTAAATGAGAATAGGTATCCATCGGGCAGGCGTTCCGAGCAAGACTGAAACGCTGCTTCCGGCCCCCGATGAAACCGGAACTTCGGTTGGTCGATCGATCATTTGTCATCTCCGGCGCTCCGTCTGTCCGGTCCGCGACCGCTCCGGTGTGGTGCGTGCCCTGTGGGGGACATTGTGCGCAATGATTTTGCTTTCAGCCTGTGCGGGTAATCCTCACTTTCCGGTTGCCGCTGGGGAGAAATCTGCTACAGGATCCGATGTCTCGCAACAACAATCTCAGAAGGCGGAACTACTGTATGAACTTCTGGTAGGAGAGATTGCAGGCCAAAGGGGAGCCGTCGGGATAGCCACCGAGAACTATCTGCGGGCCGCACGTCATTCTGACGATCCTCGAATCGCCGAACGGGCGGCCAAGATAGCGGTGTATGCCGGTGACAACCAAAAGGCGTTGGCTGCTGCCGAGAGATGGGTAGAGTTGGCGCCGGACGATAGCGAAGCGCAGCAGGTCGTGGCGATCATGTATCTGCGCAATGGGCGGATAGAAGATGCAGTGCCGTATCTGGAACGGGTGCGTGAAACCCATGCCAGACAGCGTTACAAGGGTTTTATGTTCGTAGCCCAGTTACTGGGTCGTGAACAGGATAAACAGGCTGCGTTGCAGGCCATGTCCAAGGTGGTCGATAAGCACCCAGGGGAGGCGGACGCCCTGTTTGCCTACGCCCATCTGGCGATGCGAGCTGAGCAGTATTCGCTTGCCCATCGCTTGCTCGACAAGGCAGTGGAGCTGAATCCCGACTGGGGTGATGCCTACCTGTTACGGGCCAAGCTTTATCAAGCGGAAGGAAACGTCGATGCTGCCGTGGCAGCATATCAGAAGGCCATCGCACTCAGGCCTGATGATCTGGAGATACGGCTCTCTTTCGCACGTATGTTGGTGGAGGAGCGCCGTTTGGCCGAGGCAAGGAAGGAGTTCAAGCGTCTGGAGAAAAAGGCTCCAGACAATGCAGACGTGCTGTTTGCGCTGGGATTGTTGGCTCTTCAGGCCGAACAAACCGAGGAGGGAAAGCGCTATTTCTCTCGCCTGATTCATAATGGGCAGCGTATTCCGGATGCCAGCTTTTTCCTTGGGCGTATTGCAGAGAGTGAAGGGAAGGATGAAGAGGCAATTCGCTGGTATCGCAAGGTTAACGGTGGCAGTAATTTCTTTGAGGCACGCTTGCGTATCGCCATTCTGACGGCGCAGCAGGGTGAGGTGGATGAAGCCCGGGCGATGTTGCAGGAACTGGCAGTGGACAGCCCTCCGCAGGAGATCCGTATTCTACTGGTGGAAAGCGATATCTTAAGGCGGGCCCGCCGTTATGAAGAAGCGTTTGAAGTGCTTGGCCGTGGCCTGGCGGACTATCCGGATAACCCTGAGTTGCTTTATGCCCACGCCATGGCAGCGGAAAGGCTGGGCAAGATTGAAGTGCTGGAGCAGGATCTGCGCAAGATGCTGGAAGCGGACCCTGATAATGCACAGGTGCTGAACGCGCTGGGATACACGCTGGCAGATCGCACTACCCGTTACGACGAGGCCTATGGTTATATCAAACGAGCATTGGAGTTGGAGCCCGAGGATCCCGCCATTCTAGACAGCATGGGCTGGGTGCTTTATCGCCTGGGACGCCATCGGGAAGCCATTGACTATCTGCGAAAGGCTCTGGACAAAGCGGAGGCGGGGGATGCGGAGATCGCGGCTCATCTGGGAGAAGTACTGTGGGTTACTGGCAAGAAGGATGAGGCTCGCCGAGTGTGGGAGCAAGCCCGGAAGCGTCACCCTGATGACGAAAAGTTGCAAGATACCTTACAGCGCTTTCTGAAATGAGTCTTCATCTCCCATGGAGTGGGTTATTCATCCTCCTGCTCGTGCTGACCGGATGTGCCGGGCAACTCCAGCGGCCAGCGGTGAAGGAGCCATCACAGGCGTGGCATGCCAGGGAGAAGGTCCTGCGGCAGCTCTCGCGCTGGGAGCTGCGGGGTCGTATCGCGGTTCGTATGGAACGGGATGGGTTCAATGCCAATTTCTCCTGGCGGCAATGGGATGATAACTATCATATCCGACTGAGCGGTCCCTTCGGGATCTCTGCGTTGACGCTGGGTGGAAATCGTGACGGTGTTGCATTACGCAGTGACGGAAAGACCGTATTTCATCGTGGTGATGCCGGGGTGTTGTTTTATCAGCAGACGGGAGTGATGCTGCCTATCGAGGCCTTGCGCTATTGGATACGAGGAATCCCGCAGCAAGGGAGAAAGGCGAAGTTGGCGCTGGATTCACAGGGTCGGCTGAAGGCGTTACAGCAATCGGGGTGGCGAGTGACGTACAAGCGCTATACTCGTGTGCGCAAACGGGCGCTGGAACTGCCTGCCAAACTGGAGGTGGAAAACCATCAGGTGCGGGTGCGGCTGGTTATTGACCACTGGATGTTTCCTGCCGTGCCGGTGCAGATGCGAGAATCCATCAAGAGCCCGGCAACATGATTGTCCTGCCGGCCCCCGCGAAACTCAATCTTTTCCTGCGCGTTGTTGGTCAGCGCTCCGATGGCTACCATTTGTTGCAGACTGTTTTTCAGTTTCTCGATTACGGTGACGAATTGATCTTCAGGTTGCGCAATGACGGGGCAATTCGCCGCCTGTTGCCCATTCCTGACGTACCTGAAGAACGGGATCTGACGGTTCGTGCTGCCCGCCTTTTGCAACGGCGGTGCGGAGTCACTCTGGGGGTTGATATCCGGCTGAACAAACGTCTCCCTCTGGGTGGGGGATTGGGAGGCGGGAGCTCGGATGCAGCGACCACACTATTGGCGCTGAACCATCTCTGGCATACCGGCCTGAATACGGAACAACTTTCTTCCCTTGGCCTTGCATTGGGAGCCGATGTTCCCATATTTGTCCACGGCCATGCTGCCTGGGCGGAAGGTATCGGAGACCAGTTTCAATCGGTAGATCTCCCGGAACCCTGCTTTTTGGTGATTGCTCCCCCGGTGTCAGTGGCCACTGCTGCGGTTTTTGCTACTGCAGATTTGATACGTGACGCGCAGCCGATTACAATACGCGCTTTTCTCGCAGGGGAAGGTGGTAACACCCTCGAACCGGTGGTAACCAGGAGTTACCCCGAGGTGGCCGAGGCACTGGTTTGGCTAGGCAGATATGGGCGAGCCAGGATGACCGGCAGCGGTGGTTGTGTGTTTGCCCCGTTTGAAACGGAGAAAGCGGCACGTCGGGTGTTACGAGAGCTTCCTGCGGGATGGCGAGGGTTCGTGGCTCGAGGGCGGAACCGGTCGCCATTGCTGGAACGGCTACAAACGTTGAAGGCTGTTCCGTGAAGTTCAACTGGGGCGTCGCCAAGCGGTAAGGCACAGGGTTTTGATCCCTGCATTCCCAGGTTCGAATCCTGGCGCCCCAACCATTTTTGGTATCCATCTTGTGAAAAATCCATTGATTTTGCTTCTTTCTGCTGCATGGTTTGGCGGTTACCCCTTGGGTTGAGAAAACAAATGGTTACCAGAATAAGCGCAGGGAATTTCTTATCCAAATCCAAAGGAGCGGCCGTGCCAGACAACAGCAGGATGATGGTGTTTTCCGGTAACGCCAATCCACAACTTGCTCGGGCCATTGTCAGCCATCTCAACATTCCATTAGGCAAGGCCATTGTGGGCCGCTTCAGCGATGGTGAAGTGATGGTGGAAATCATGGAAAATGTCCGGGGCAAGGATGTTTTCGTGGTTCAACCCACCTGTGCGCCTACCAACGATAATCTGATGGAGTTGATGGTGATCGTCGACGCACTCCGCCGGGCATCGGCCGGTCGGGTTACCGCGGTGATCCCTTATTTCGGTTACGCGCGCCAGGATCGCCGTTCCCGTTCGGTGCGCGTCGCTATTACCGCCAAGGTAGTGGCCAATATGATTGAGGTTGTAGGTACAGACCGGGTGCTGACAGTGGATCTGCATGCTGATCAGATCCAGGGTTTTTTCGATATCCCGGTAGACAACGTCTATGCCTCTCCCATCTTGTTTGGAGACATCTGGCGGCAAAAGCACCAGAACCTGATTGTGGTTTCCCCCGATGTGGGAGGTGTGGTGCGTGCCCGGGCCGTGGCCAAACAGTTGGATGATGCCGAACTGGCGATCATTGACAAGCGTCGCCCGCGGCCTAACGAGGCGAAGGTGATGAATATCATTGGTGATGTCGAAGGGCGTAACTGTGTGCTGGTGGATGATCTCGTCGATACCGCAGGGACTCTTTGCCAGGCGGCTGGTGCGCTTAAAGAGCACGGTGCGGCAAGTGTCACTGCCTATTGTACCCATCCGGTACTTTCCGGCCCGGCGGTGAAGAATCTCACCGAGTCTCAACTTGATGAGCTAGTGGTGACCGATACCATCCCGTTACGGCCCGATGCCCGTGATTGCGGTCGTATTCGGGTGCTCAGTATTGCTGCCATGCTGGCTGAGACCATGCGTCGGATCAGTCACGAGGAATCGGTCAGTTCGTTGTATATGGAATAGCTTTTTGCCGAACCTGGTCGCGGGGGAGGCTTTTCGTCACCCGGCTTTTTGGAGTCGGGACAACCTTTGAGGAGTGTACCATGAGTAGTGAGTTTGTTCTGTCAGCAGAACCTCGTTCCGAGCAGGGCAAAGGTGCGAGCCGCCGCCTGCGTCGTGCGGGGAAAGTACCAGCGATCCTGTACGGAGCCGGCAAGGAACCGGTTCCTCTTTCCATCAATCACAATGAGTTGCTGAAGCAGCTTGAAAATGAGGCGTTTTATTCTCACATCCTCACCATTGAGCTGGGTGGAAAAAAGGAACAAGCGGTGCTCAAGGATCTGCAACGTCATCCTGCCAAACCCTTTATCCTTCATCTCGACTTGATGCGAGTCAGCGCGGGTGAAAAGATCCGCGTCAATGTGCCGCTCCACTTTATTGGTGAAGAAGTGGCCCCGGGGGTCAAGATCGGTGGCGGAATCGTTACCCATGCCGTCACTGAAGTGGAGATTACCTGTCTACCCAAGGATCTGCCCGAATATATTGAAGTGGATCTTTCCGGTCTGGAGCTTGGACAGTCCTTGCATCTTTCTGATCTCAAGCTTCCACCAGGGGTGGAGCTGGTGCAGTTGATGCAAGGAGAAGAGCATGATGTTGCCGTGGCTGCTATCCAGGCGACCAGGGGTTCTGCCGCTGCAGGGGCAGCTGAAGAGGGTGATACTGAGGAAGAGGCGGAGTAAAAACGCCATTTTCGGTGAAAATAGACGGATAATCGGCGTTGGTTGCTTCCGTTCAACTTATTGTCGGGTTGGGGAATCCCGGTACAGAGTATGAACAGACGAGGCACAACGCCGGTTTCTGGTTTGTTAATGCCCTGAGCCGGAGATGGGAAGGCAGCTTCCGGCATGAGGCAAAGTTTCATGGTGCAGTTTGCCGTATCTCTGTCGGGGGACATTCCGTCTGGCTGCTTAAGCCGGATACGTGGATGAATCGTAGCGGGCAGGCGGTGGCTCGTCTCTCCCGTTTCTACAAGATTCCTGTGGAACAGATTTTGGTGGCCCATGATGATCTGGATCTTCCTCCCGGGACTGTACGCATCAAGCAAGGCGGAGGGCATGGAGGACATAATGGTCTGCGTGACATTATCTCCCTGCTCGGCGGAAGCGGTTTCCTGCGGCTGCGCATTGGTATTGGTCATCCCGGCAGTCGGGAGGAGGTCACCCCCTTTGTGTTGGGCAGACCATCGGCGAAGGAGCGTGAGATGATAGAAGATGCTATCGATCGCGCCGTTGAGGAGTTGCCTCGCATCGTCTGTGGTGAAATCCAGAAGGCGATGAGCCGGCTTCATGTCCGGCGACATCAAGGTCAAAATTGATCTTGTCCTTATTTAGAACCTCAGGAACACTCTGTATCAAGGCTTGGCGGCCGACCGCAAGGGTTTCGTTCCCTTGGCGAAGGCCGTAATGGAAATATGACCCTTTCACTTGGCGCTGTAACCTTCACCAGCTGTGAGACAAGCAATCGCTGATGACGACAGGATGACCTATGGGATTCAAATGCGGAATCGTGGGGCTGCCCAATGTAGGCAAGTCCACTCTATTCAACGCCTTGACCAAGGCAGGTATCCAGGCGGAAAACTACCCTTTTTGCACCATTGAGCCTAACGTAGGAGTGGTGCCCGTGCCGGATACGCGTCTGGAGAAACTGGCGGCCATCGTTCAGCCCGAACGGGTGGTGCCGGCTACCATGGAGTTTGTGGATATCGCTGGATTGGTGGCAGGAGCTTCGAAAGGGGAAGGGTTGGGCAATAAGTTTCTGGCTAATATCCGCGAGACCGATGCCATCGCCCAAGTTGTACGCTGTTTCGAGAATGAGGATATCGTTCATGTGGCAGGAAAAATCGATCCTCTGAGTGATATCGAGGTGATCAATACCGAACTGGCGCTAGCCGATCTGGAGACCGTGGAAAAAGCACTGGTGCGTGTAGGCAAGATCGCAAAGAGCGGAGATAAAGGGGCGAGGGCAAAATTTCAGTTACTGGAAAAGGTGCGTGAGTGGCTTGACGAAGGAAAGCCGGTGCGTGCCATGGGGCTGGACAAGGAGCAGCTAGCGCAGATCCAGGATCTCCATCTACTGACCATCAAGCCCACCATGTATATTGCTAATGTGGATGAAGAGGGTTTCGAGGACAATCCCTGGCTCGAACAGGTGCACAGCCTGGCCGAAGAAGAAGGAGCTGAAGTAGTTGCGGTCTGCGCCGCCATCGAGGCGGAGCTGGTGGAACTGGATGAAGCAGAAAAGGGGGAATTTCTGGCCGACTTGGGACTGAAGGAGCCTGGATTGAACCGCGTCATCAGGGCTGGTTATCGACTGCTGGGTTTGCATACCTACTTTACCGCCGGGGTCAAGGAGGTACGAGCCTGGACCATCCCCCTCGGTGCCACCGCTCCCCAGGCCGCCGGAGTGATCCATACCGATTTTGAGCGGGGGTTCATCCGTGCCGAGGTGACTTCCTATGACAACTTTATTGCCTATAATGGAGAGCAGGGAGCACGAGAAGCAGGAAAACTACGCCTGGAAGGCAAAGAATATATCGTGCAGGACGGTGACGTAATGCATTTCCGCTTCAACGTATAGGAGCGTCAGGATGAAACAGATATTTGGAAAACTAGCGCTCTTCGCTGTGTCGTTCCTGCTCGTGATACCGCTCTATGCAGATGGTGATCTCCGTGGGGAAGGTCCGGTTGTGAAGGATGCATGGATTCGTCACGCTCCGCCGGTGGCGAAGGTGATGGCAGGCTATTTGGTGATTCACAACCCGATGGATGAAACTGTGGTGTTGCAAGGGGCTGAAAGCTCCATGTTCAAGCGGGTAGAGATCCATCGTACCGAAATGAAAGGGGAAATGGCTGCAATGAAACGGCAGGAGAGAGTGGAGATTCCAGCCCATGGTTACTTGGAGTTTGCCCCTGGTGGATTGCATTTGATGCTGGTTGGTCCAAGGAGACCGCTGTCAGTGGGCGAGGAGGTCGAGGTTACACTGAAATTTGGTGGGGGAAAGACTCTTCCCGTTCGCCTTGAGGTGCGCCCTCCGGGGGGTGCTGAGATGCATCACCACCACTGAACCATTGAAATGGGCAATTTCCATCCGTGTGGTTGCCGAAGGTCCGGTTTTATGATTGAATACCACCTCCCGCTCAGGGCCGTTAGCTCAGTTGGTAGAGCAGCTGACTCTTAATCAGCGGGTCGTAGGTTCGATCCCTACACGGCCCACCAAATTCGCACACCATTTTACCGGGGACAATAGACGATTTTCAGATTATCCACCCGTTGCTTGCCATTCCATTTCTAAATTTTCTCAGCGAGAGGTTGTTCAGTGTGCGGGGCTGGTTTTTCTCTGAGATGAGGAAGACTTCGGGCCATAAGGAGATGACGATCCGAGGGTTGGAACGGTTTTTTAAAAAGGGTTTCTGACACTATAGGTTCCCATGCAAACCCGTTCTTTCAATCCGGATTGCCGGGCCTGTCCCCGGCTCGAACACTTCCTGCAGGAGGTTGGTGAGGCTTATCCCGATTATCATGCTCGGCCGGTGGAGCCGTTTGGTGATCCGCGACCACGTTTGCTGGTTGTTGGATTGGCGCCTGGGATGCACGGGGCCAATGCTACCGGGCGCCCATTCACCGGAGATCATGCAGGGATTTTACTTTATGAGACACTGTATAAGTTTGGGTTTAGTAATCGTCCGGTTTCCACGGCCAGAGATGATGGCTTGATACTGAAGGGGTGTCGGATTACAAACGCGGTTAAGTGCCTGCCACCGCAGAACAAACCCCTCGGCAAGGAGATCCAGGAATGTAACCGCTATCTACGTGAGGAACTCGAAGAGCTTGGGACGGGGGCAGTGATTCTGGCGTTAGGCGGGGTAGCCCACAGGGCGGTGGTACGCGGGCTCGGTTTGAAAATGAAGGATTATCCTTTCGGTCATGGCCAGAAATATCAGGTGGAGGGATTGCGCTGGTTGGTGGATTCATACCACTGCAGCCGTTATAACACCCAGACAGGTCGGTTGACTGAGGCAATGTTCCACGAGGTGTTCCGGGAAATCCGGCGGATCCTCGCCGAGTGAGATGAGCGGGACGGAGTTCGATCCCCGGGAGTTTCTCAGGAATCTCACCAGCCGTCCTGGTGTCTACCGAATGGTAGATAGTGCTGGAACGGTCCTCTATGTAGGCAAGGCGCGCAACCTGAAAAAACGTGTTGCCAGCTATTTCCGTAAAAACATCTCCAGTCCTAAGACCCGCAGTATGGTAGCGCAGGTCCGGAGGGTGGAAATAACCATCACCCACACCGAGAATGAGGCACTGATCCTGGAGAATAACCTCATCAAGGAGTTAAAACCTCGCTACAATATCCTGCTGCGCGATGACAAGAGCTATCCTTATATCTATCTCTCCAGTGAGCATCGCCACCCACGGCTGGGAATTCACCGTGGTGCCCGTAAGGCACCGGGACGTTATTTTGGCCCCTATCCCAGCGTTGGGGCTGTGCGGGAGACGCTCAATCTGATGCAGAAGCTGTTTCAGGTACGACAGTGTGAGGACAGCTTCTATGCCAACCGCAGCCGACCCTGTTTGCAATATCAAATCAAGCGCTGTAGCGCGCCGTGTACTGGTGCCATCGATGACGATGCATACCGTGAAGATGTCCGCCATGCGACTTTGTTTCTCGAAGGGCGCAGTAATGTGGTGGTCGATGCCTTGGTAGAGCGGATGAAGACCGCATCTGAGGCGCTGGAGTTTGAGCAGGCAGCCCGTTACCGCGATCAGATCGCCAGCCTGCGACGGGTACAGGAGCGGCAATACGTGAGTGGAGATGGCGGGGATCTGGATGTAGTAGCTGCGGTGGTGAAGGATGGTGTGGGTTGTGTCCAGGTGTTTTTCATTCGCAACGGTCGCAATCTGGGCAACAAGAGCTGGTTTCCGCGACATACCGACAATAGCGGTGCGGCAGAGCTGTTGGCGGCCTTTCTTCCCCAGTATTATCTGCCTGGTGGGGGTCGGTGCCGGGAGATTCCACCAGAGATATTGCTCAATATCCCGCTGGAAGAGGCGGAATGGCTGGCCCAGGTACTTGGAGAACAGGCTGGTCATCGAGTCTCCTTGAAGCACCGGCTACGAGGCGATCGCAACCGCTGGGTGCAGATGGCTGAAGCTAATGCCCGGGCGGCGCTGGAGAGCCTTCTTGCTGGTAAAGCCAATATGCGGACTCGGTTCCAGGCGCTCCAGGAGGTACTGGAACTGGAAGAGCTCCCCCGGCGGATTGAATGTTTCGATATCAGCCATACCCAGGGAGAGGCCCCTGTGGGAGCTTGCATCGTGTTTGACATCAATGGCCCGGTCAAGTCGGATTATCGCCGCTTCAACATCCGGCAAGTGACAGCAGGCGACGACTATGCTGCGCTGGAGCAGGCATTACTGCGCCGGTACACGCGCGTTAAAAAAGGGGAAGGAGTGTTACCCGATATACTTCTTCTCGATGGAGGGAAGGGACAGCTCTCTCGTGCTGAAAAGGTGCTGGAAGAGCTCCAGATCACCGGAATTATGCTGTTGGGGATCGCTAAAGGTCCCACCCGCAAGCCGGGAGAGGAGACACTGTTCTTGTCCGGACGGGAACAGCCCCTTATACTGCCGGGGAATTCACCGGCACTGCATTTGATCCAGCAGCTGGACGGCGAAGCCCACAGGTTTGCTATTGGTGGCCATCGCCAGCGACGGGGAAAGGCGCGTACCGTATCTGTATTGGAAGAAATTCCGGGGTTGGGCCCGAAACGACGCAGACAGCTGCTACAGCAGTTTGGTGGATTACAGGAGGTGGCACGTGCCGGTATTGATGATCTGGTGCGGGTACCGGGTATCAGCAGAGCAATGGCGGAGCGGATCTACGAGCGGTTTCATCCGGACAGGGAAGATGGATAGACGACGATGTGGAACAGCATTCCCAATATCCTGACGCTGTTGCGTATTGCGCTGATCCCTATCTTTGTGATCGGTTTTTATCTTCCTGTCTGGTGGGCGCATCCGCTGAGTGCACTGCTGTTTGGTGTAGCAGCCATCACTGATTGGCTGGACGGTTATCTGGCGCGTCGCTGGGAACAGACCTCCCCCTTCGGGGCGTTTCTCGATCCGGTAGCGGATAAGCTGATGGTGGCAGCTGCCCTGGTACTGCTGGTGGAGCACAATCCCACCCCGTATGCGGGAATTTACATTGCAATACCAGCGATTATCATCATCGGTCGGGAGATCGCCATCTCAGCATTGCGGGAGTGGATGGCGGAATTGGGTGCCCGTACCAAGGTGGCGGTTTCTTATATCGGCAAGGTGAAAACTGCGTTGCAAATGGTGGCAATTATCCTGCTATTGTACCGGTTGCCAATAGGACACATCCCAGTGGCAGAGCTGGGGTTCTGGCTGCTTTATATCGCTGCTGTCCTTACCCTCTGGTCGATGGTGGTCTATCTGCGAGCTGCCTGGCCAATGCTGAAAGGTAATCCGTCTTGACAGCAGCCTTACGAAACCGGAAAATGCCGCCTTTCGGCAACGACAAGTAATAAGCCACGATACGGCTATGTAGCTCAGTTGGTTAGAGCACAGCACTCATAATGCTGGGGTCGGTGGTTCGAATCCACCCATAGCCACCATATTTATTTCAATACGGTTTTCACTCCTGTCGATTTTCTCGTACGTTCATGACTGCGTGGCCCTGTTTTGCAGAGGATGAGATTGCCGCAGCGGCTGCGGTGTTGCGCTCTGGAAGAGTCAATTACTGGACCGGGGAGGAGGGGCGTGCCTTTGAGAAAGAGTTCGCCGCTTGGTGTAACACAAGGTACGCCGTCGCTGTGGCCAATGGTACCGTGGCACTGGAGCTGGCGTTGCATGCGCTTGGCATCGGCGCTGGTGATGAGGTAGTAGTACCTCCTCGTACTTTCCTTGCCACTGCTAGTGCGGTAATCGCGCGCGGCGCCCGGCCGCTGTTTGCTGATGTGGATTCCGTATCCGGAAACATCACGGCGGAGACCATCGAGAAGGTGCTGACACCTGCTACCCGGGCGATTATCCCGGTCCATCTGGCGGGCTGGCCGTGCGATATGGATCCTATCATGGAGCTGGCGGCGCAACGGAATCTGAAGGTGATCGAGGATTGTGCTCAAGCTCACGGTGCAGTCTATAAGGGTAGGCCGGTGGGTTCCCTGGGGGATGCAGCGGCCTTTTCTTTCTGCCAGGACAAGATTATGACCACCGGTGGGGAGGGCGGGATGCTGGTTACTGATTCCTTCGAGGTCTGGGAGCGCGCCTGGGCCTATAAGGACCATGGGAAAAGCTATGAGGCGGTCTATGAGCGGGAGCACCCTCCCGGTTTCCGCTGGCTGCATGAGTCCTTTGGGACCAACTGGCGGATGACCGAGATGCAAGCGGCCATCGGGCGTTTGCAACTGCGTAAACTGCCGGAGTGGGGTAAAGTTCGTCGCCGCAATGCTGCTATTCTGAGCCAGGCCTTTCGTTCCATCCCGGCCTTGCGGGTGGAGGAACCTTCGGCAAGGTTGCGACATGCCTACTACAAATACTATGTCTATGTACGCCCCGAGCGGCTGAAACCAGGATGGAATCGGGATCGCATCATGGAGGAGATCAATTTGGCCGGGGTTCCCTGTTTCAGTGGTTCCTGTTCGGAAATATACCGGGAGAAAGCCTTTGAAAAGGTTGGCCTGGTTCCCGAGTATCCTCTGCCGGTAGCTGGGGAGCTAGGCCAGACAACGTTGATGTTTCTGGTGCACCCCACTTTAGGCGAGAAAGAGATGGAGCATACATGCCAGGTGGTGAGAACGGTTTTCGAACAAGCCGGTGTGGATCCTTTATCGTGAAGGGATGGAACTTTGTGGAGCCTGCTGCGTTTTTCAATTGATTGCG
>Ga0256914_1001144_pt1 | contig 25041 bp, 23 predicted proteins | sample HulkmetaG_FD_191571 | JGI IMG/M metagenome (GOLD analysis project Ga0256914, IMG submission 191571) | Hydrothermal chimney microbial communities from Main Endeavour vent field at the Juan de Fuca Ridge, Pacific Ocean - Hulk | ecosystem: Environmental > Aquatic > Marine > Hydrothermal vents ... | reverse complement strand
CGACGCGCGCGTGCCGCCCCGGGCCGGCCGTCACCAGGGGCCCTGCTGGCCGTCCCGGACGCCCACGACGGACCAGCAGCGGAATCCCGGCCCGTTCGCCGCACCGGCGTCGGTCCAGCTCGTCCCGGACGTCTCGCCGGCGAGGTCCCAGTTCTCGTACCCGAGGCTGGGATCGTTCGCCCGGTAGACCCGGTAGCCGTCGGCGTCCGGGTGGGACTCCCAGGTGAGCACGACGTCGTCTCCCTGCCGGTGAACCCGCAGCGACCGGACGGCCGGGACGTTCTCCCACTCGGCGGTCACCTCGGCCCGGATCGGGTTCTCCTGCATCTCGCCGATCACGTCCCCGAGGCTCGCGTTTCCCTCGCCGTCGCACAGCGGGTAGACCCGCATCCGCATCGCGATCCCCTCGACGTTGCATTCCTTGATGCCGACCAGCTTGACCCCGTGGGCCCCGTAGAGGGAGTCGTCGTCGTCCCCGTAGTGCGGGTTCATCGGGGTCTGGTCGTTGACGCTGGCGTCGTCGAGGATCCAGGCCTCCTTGCGGTCGTAGTGACCGGGCGGGGGCACGTGCCAGGCGACGGCCATCCCGCCGCCGTCCCCGGCCACCACGTTCCACGTGACGTACTCCTGGCTCGCCTCGGGATCCGGATGCCCGTCGATCACGAGCCCGTCCCGGTTCCGGGGCGTGTACAGCGTCGCGTGACCCCGGGGCAGCCAGTCGAAGTAGAGCTTGCAACTGACCAGCGGGTGGACCCGGAGCGTCAACTGGCGCTCCCAGAACGTCCCGTAAACGAGATCGACGTGGATCGTGTTCGCGCCGGAAGCGGCCCCCCGCACGGCCCGGATCGCCCGCACCGGGCCGAGCAGCCCCCCGAGGAACCAGGAGCTCCCGTTCCACCCCTCCTCGTCCTCGGTGTTCCCTTCCACCGGCACGGCCCGTCCCTTGAACCGGTCGATCAGGTCGTTCCCCGACCCGCAGGGGGGCAGCACCCGGTACTCGGTGAGCAGCCACCGGTCTTCCCAGGTCAGCTCGAAGCGGGAGGTCTGCACGGAGCCGGCCGGGAGGAGGTTCCAGTCGACGTAGCGGTCCGGCGAGGTCGCGAGCCCCGTCCCGGTGAACAGGTAGACCCAGCGCGGCGGGTTGTGGGCGCCGGGACGCGGATCGACGACCCGGATCTCGTAGCGGAGGTTCCCCGCGCCGCGGGGCCACGGCGCCTCGTCGGGTGCCCGCTGCCCCGCGTCCCGGTACATGAACGCCAGCTCGTCGTCGGCGTCGATCCTGCCGTCCTCCTCGTGGTCGAAGTCGTAGAGGAGCTGGTGAAACTCGAAGGCCGTCCCCTCGTTGAAGACCTTGTCGACCCGCTCGTCCCACTGGAACGGGATCGGGCGGTAGGTCCGGCTCGAGGGGTCATAGACGAACATCCCGGTCTCGGCGATGAGCGTGCCGTCAAGCTCCGGGAACCGGGCCCCGGCCAGGATGACCGGCTCGTCGTCCCGGGGGTTGGTGCCGCCGGTGTCGGTTCCGCCTCCCGGGATCCCGGGAGCACTCGCGCCCGCCGGGAAGCCCCGGACGGGCGCCAGGAGAACGATGGTGAGGACGACGACACCACGGAGGAAGTGACGGCGACATCGGGCGTGCGAACGGTGGTCCTGACTCGACATGCCTGCGGCCTCCCGCGGCCCCACCGTCCCCGGCGTTGCGTACGGATCCTCCCTGCGGTCCTCCCCCGCGACGTGGAAGCCCCCGGCTGACCGGGGCCCCCTTCGACCATAACTGGTACGCGGTTCCGCCCGGCCTGCCAAGGAGACTTCCCGGGAACGGGCGACGGGGAACCCGGGCGAACGGCGGGGAACGGGGGGATCCCGGGCCCCTACCACTCCGTGTCGAGCGCGACCACCAGGGTACGGCCCGGGGCCGGGGGCGTGCGCTTCCTGGGCGACGGGACGAACTCCCGGTCGGTCACGTTCCGCAGCGCGAGCCGGAGTGCGAGGCCACGGAGGAGGGGAACCGCGGCCGCCAGGTCGAGGCGAGTGTAGCCGGGCACCTCCACCTCCCCGTGGCCGGGATCGTCCTTCCGCGCCACGGCCCAGGCATCCAGGCGAACGAACGCGCCCCCGGTCCAGCGATGAACCAGCCCGACGGCGACCGTGTCGGGCGGGATCGCGGAAAGGGGATCTCCCGTTCCGTCCTCCCCGCGGACCCGGTGCGCGGCCACGTGCACCGACCACCCGCCCCCGAGAACCGCCTGGACCCACGCCTCGAGGCCGGAGATCCGTCCCTTCCCGGCGTTGACGAAGCGGTAGACGTCCCCTTCGTCCCACGGCGCCGGGGGAGCACCGGGCACGCCGAAGTCCCGCACGATGACGTCGTCGACCCGCTCGAGGAACCAGGTGAGGGCCACGTCGGCCGGACCGACGCGCCCGTCCCACGAGACCTCCGTCCCCCAGCCGTGCTCCGGCCCGAGCCCGGGCGACGGAACCATCCATCCCTTTCCGGTCACCCCCTCGTAGAACCGCTCGGTCAGCGTCGGCAGGCGCTCGGAGCGGTGCAACGCAACGAACCACCTTCCCCGGTGCGCCTTCCGCACCAGGCCCGCGCTGGCCGCCCAGGGGGTCTCCGAGCGGTGAACCGGCCCCGAGGGGACCACCGCGCGGCTGCCCCGGTAGCCCGCGCGCAGGCCGCCGGCAAGCCGCCAGCGCTCCCCGAGCCGAAGGTGTCCCGCGAGGGCGGTCGCCAGGGACGATTCCACCCCGTCCGCGAGGGGAATCGCGTCCAGCTCCACGACGCCCGGAGCTCCCCCGGCGAGGCGGGTCCGAACCCCCTGCCGACGCGTCGCCTCCACCGCCCCGCGGACGGTCCAGGTCGTTCCCCGCCAGGTGCGGATCGCGCGGCCACCCCACTCGTACGCCCGGGTCCGGGCGACCAGGCCGCCGGGCGTCTCCGCCGATCCGAACCTCTCCTGGCGGGAGAGCTCCCGCTCGTTCGAACCCCACCAGGCGACCACGTCCAGCCCTTCCCCGGCACCCAGGTCCCGGCTGCCGCGGACCGTCGCGCGCAGCGCCGCCTCGTGGGGAAGGCGCACCAGGTGGCCCTCTTCCCGGAGGGCGGGCCGATCGGCGCCGCCGAGCCGGTCGGCGCGCACCCCGGCGCTCCAGAGCGTCGTGCCGGCGAGCCACGTGCGCCCGAGGAAGGCACTCCGCGCCCGGGCCTCGCGCTCGACGGGAGCCCCGCCCGGGGTCTTCGCGTCCTGGAGGGAGCGCTCGGCGAGGGCGAGAGACCACCCGTCCTCCCGCCAGGCGATCCGACCCGCGTACGCCGGCCCATCGCCCGTCCGTACTTCCGCGCCGGCCCGGGCGTGGCACGCTTCCCCGGGGGTCCCCCAGGGACTCTCCACCAGCAGGACACCGCCAGCGATCGCGGTGCCGTAGAGGAGGGATTCGGGCCCGCGCAGGAACTCGACCGCCCCCAGGGTCTCCGGGCGGTAGAGCCCCCCGGAGACACCGGCCCTGCGCTCCGTCGTCACCGGCGCCCCGTCCAGCAGGAAGACCGCCCGCGGCCCGCCCAGCCCGCGGGGAGAGGGGACGGTGTCCGGGTCCTCGGTGGGCGGAGCCTGCCCGGGCAACCGGGAGAGCGCCTGCTGGAGCGCCAGGTCTCCCCCCTCGTCGAGCTCCCGCGCATCGAGCCGCCAGGTCCGGCTCGCCGGGCCGGTCGCGAGGGAGACCGGGCCCCGGGCCTCCGTCCAGACCGTCTCGACCAGGCCCGCGGGTCCTTCTTCCGCCGGTTGCGGCGCGGGGGGGCCGCCCCCCGCCGGGCCGGCCAGGGCCAGGGCGAGGTACCACGAGAGCGGCAGCGGCAGGGCCGGAAGCACGGCGGGTCTCCTTCCTCGAACCCCGCGATCACCGGGACGCGCGGCGCAGCAGCACGAGCAGGAAGGGTACGCCGGCCAGGGCGGTGACGACCCCGACCGGCAGGTCGAAGGTCGGGGAGACGATCCGGGCGGCAAGGTCCGCGAGGGCGAGGAAGGCTCCCCCGGCCAGGGCCGACGCCGGCAGGAGCACCCGGGCTCCCGCCCCGGAGAACGGTCGGACCGCGTGGGGCACCATCAGGCCGACGAACCCGATCGGGCCGGTGACGGCGACGACGCTCCCGGCGGCGAGGGCGACGAGGCCGAACACCAGGGCCCGAGCCCGCGCGAGGTCGACCCCGAGCCCCGCCGCGTGCTCGTCGCCGAGGGCGAGCGCGTCGAGGAGCCGCGCCGAGGCGACGAGGCCGGCGATCCCGCAGAGGGCGGGCGCGAGGGCGAGGCGCAGGTGGGACCAGCCCCGCCCCTCGGCGGAGCCGAGCAGCCAGGCGAAGATCTCGTGGACGCGGTGTTCCCCCGTGGCGAGGAGGAGCACGGAGACGATCGCGGACGCGAAGCTGGCCACGGCCACCCCCGCGAGGATCACCGTGGAGGCCCCGGGCCGGGCCGCCGCGTGGGCCACGAGGAACACGACGAGGAGGGCGAGGATCGCCCCGGCGAAGGCCGCCGCGGGAAGCGTCCAGGGCGCGCGGAGGGACAGGCGCGCGCCGTGAACGAGCACGGCCCCCAGGGCCGCGCCCCCGGCGAGACCGAGGAGGCCCGGGTCGGCGAGGGGGTTCTGGAGGGTCGCCTGCAGGGCCGCGCCGGCGGTGGCCAGGGCGGCGCCCGCCAGCAGGAGGAGCAGCACCCGCGGCAGGCGCACCTCGAGCACGATCGTCCGCGCAAGGGCCGGCGCCTCGCCGGGCGCCGCCAGGGCCCGGACCGCGTCGAGGGGGGAGACCGCCGCCGTCCCCCCGAGCACCGTGGCGAGGAGCGCCGCCGCGACGAGCACGGCGAGCCCCGCGAGCAGCGGGGCGAGGGATCCTCTCACCGGGAGCCTCCCTTCTCCCGGGACCCGTCCCGGCCGAACACCCCCGGATGCAGGCAGCGGGCGACCGCCTCGGCGCCCCGGGCCAGTTCCGGCCCGACGGTGGTCAGCAGCCTGCCGGGAACCTCGCAGGTGCGCCCCTCCCGCACGGCGCGGAGGCTCCGGAGGGCGGGCCACTCCGCCAGCGTCGCCTCGAGAGACTCGCCCCCCCCCTTCCCCAGCAGGAGCACGTCCGGGTCCAGGGCGAGGATCGTCTCGAGGGGCACGCGCCGGTGTCCCTCGATGCCGAGCTCCCGGGCGGCGTTCCGGCCACCGGCCCGGTCGATCACCTCGTCGATGGTCGTCCCGGCCCCGGCCACGACCAGGTGGGAGAAGAAGAGCACGCGGGGCCGCTCCCGGACGCCCGCGAGACGGTGCGCGAGGGCCGCGAGTTGCGCGTCCATCTCCCGGACCACCCGGCGCGCCTTCCCCGGCTCCCCGACCGCCCGCCCGAGGTCGAGGAGGGCCCGCCGCACGTCCTCGAAGCCCCGCACGTCGGGCAGGACGAAGACCGGGACGTCCACGTGCCGCAGCACCCGGAGGAAATCGGCGCGGTTCCACGGTGCGGCGACGACCAGGTCCGGGCGCCGGGCCAGGACCGCCTCGAGGTTGGCCGCGAGACGGGGGATGGTGGCGGGCCAGCGGCCGGCGCAGGCCGCGAGCCCGGGGTCGTCCGCGTACCGGGAAACGCAGACGACCCGGTCCGGCGTGACGAGCAGCGCGAGGAGCTCGTCTCCCGCGAGGCTGACCGAGCAGATCCGGCCCGGCGCGGGTGGGGCGGCCCGGGCGACGACGAGGGCGGACACGAGGGCGACGGCGAGCGCGGCGGCAAGGCCGGCACGAACGGGAAGGCGGGGGGCCCGGCGGTTCCGAACCATCGGCGGCGGCTCAGGCCTCGGTGTCCCAGGCGATGTCCCCGGCGCCCTTCGCCCGGTTCTCCCACCGGGCCAGGACGAAGAGCAGGTCGGAAAGGCGATTGAGGTACCGCACCAGGGTGGGGGGCATCGCGCGCTCCCGGCCCAGGGCGACGACGCGGCGCTCCGCCCGCCGGCAGACCGTGCGGGCCAGGTGCAGGAAGGCTGCGGTCTCCGTCCCGGCGGGCAGGACGAACGTCTCGAGCGGCTCGAGGTCCGCGTTGAACCGCTCGACCTCCCGCGTGAGCCGGTTGACATGACGGTTCTTCACCAGGTTCGGGGCCTTCTTCTTCCCCTCCGGGTCGAGCATCGCGAGCACGCCGCCCACGTGGAGCAGTTCGCTCTGCACCCGGTGGAGGACCGCCGCGACCTCCGGCTCCGGGTCACGGGCGAGGACAACGCCGAGGACGGAGTTGAGCTCGTCGACGTCGCCGTACGCCTCGACCTGGGGGTCGTCCTTGGGGACCCTGCGGCCGGAGCCGAGCATCGTCCGGCCATCGTCCCCCGTGCGCGTGGTGATCCTGGTCAGGCGCGCCATCGGCTCCTCCCGCGACGATCCGCCCGGGGGGCGGGCGGCGGTTTCCGAGTCTACTCCCCGCGGTGGACCGGGGCATTCGGACCCCGGTCGGCGCCGCGCCGGCGACAGGCAAGGGGGAAAAACGCGAGGATTCCGACGGAGAGGAGGTCTTTCTGCAATGTCACCAACAGAGATCGCGGGTTCCCGCAATTCCAGGCTCCCTGGAAGCCCGGGAAGGCGAAAGTTGGGAACGGAAACGACAAAACCAGGACGAACAGTCTCCCGAGTCCTTTGCAGGAACCTGGGTTCTCTGTTCCGGCCGTTGCAGTTCGGCCCGTTCCCTGTCGCCCGGCCCGGGGCTGGACGGGGTCCCCGGATCGGCGCGCTGTGCGCCGCGCTGTGCGCCGCCTCGGGCCGCCGCCACCTCCGCGGCGGGGTACCCTGTCAACCGATTCGCCGGGATCCCGTCCTGTGGAGTGGAGGCCGAAGATGAGCGCGAGCGAACGCCCCCCCCACGATCCCCCCGACGAGGCCCTGGTGCTCCGGGCCTGCCGGGGTGACGAGGAGGCGTTCGCCGAGCTGGTCCGGCGCTGGCAGCGACCGCTCATGGCCCGGGCCCTCGCCGCGGTGGGCCGGGTGGAGGACGCGGACGACCTGGTCCAGGAAACCCTCCTCCGCGCCTTCCGCCACCTGGGCCGGCTCCGGGACCCGGGCAGCTTCGGGTCGTGGTGCCTCGCCACCCTCCGCCGCCTCGCCATCGACCGGGCCCGGCGCGGGGAGCTCCCCGTGGACGAGGCGGCCCTGGCGGAGAGCGCCCCGGACCCGGCACCGGGCCCGGAAGAGGACCTGCTCGCCACCGAGCTGCGGCGGGCGGTCCGGGAACAGCTCGCGGCGCTCCCCCCCGGAAGGCAGCGGGAGGTTTTCCGGCTGCGGTTCGCGGAGGGACTGCCGGTGCGGGAAATCGCCGCTCGCCTCGGCCTCCATGCCGGCACCGTGAAGGTGCACCTGTTCCGTGGCACCCGCCTGCTCCGCTCCCGGCTCGCCGGGTTCGGAGCGGCCCCGGGGGCCGCCGGGAGGACGTGACGATGCGCGGGACCCACGACGACCAGGCATGGGCCGACCGGTTCTTCGCCCGCCAGCGGGAGGAGATCCTCGCGGCGGTGCGGGCCGAGCGCGGCCGGGCTCGTGCGCGTCGCCGGGCCGGGATCGCCCTCTCCGCGGCCGCGGCCCTCCTCGTCCTCGCGCTCTGGCCGCTTCTCCCCGGGGGGCGGCCCGGCACCGCCACGCCCCCGACCCCGGAACGGGTCGCCTTCACCTCGTTCGAGGACCCGCTCGCCGTCTACGACGCCTGGGACGACACGGCGACGGCCCTCGAGTTCCCCGACGTGCCGGGAGCCGGTCTCGCCCGCTTCCTCGCCGGCGAGGATCCCGCCCCGGCCACCGACGATCGAGAGGCCCCGCCCCCCGCGGGCGGCGCCCGGAAAGGATGATCCCGATGAGCAGGAACCGTGCCGTGTTGCGAGCGATCCCGGCGATCGCCCTCGTCTTCCTCCTCCTCGCCGTCGCGGCGCCCGCGACCCTCGCCCAGGCCCCCGGCCCCGGCGCGCCTCCGCCGCCTCCCGGTCCGTGCATCGGTCCCTGCCCCGGGATGGGTCCCGGGATGGGCCCGGGCCCGGGCGGTCCCCCCCCGGCCGGACCCGCCCGCAGGTGGTGGAGGAACCCGCAGGTCCGGTCGGCCCTGGGCCTCACCGACGAGCAGGTGAAGCAGATCGAGGAGACCTGGTTCTCCTCCGCCCGCGACGAGGTGGACCTCCGCGCTGCCGCGGAAAAGGCCCATCTCGACCTCGCGCGCCTGCTCCACCAGGAACGCCTCGACACGGAGGCGCTCGAGAAGGCGATCGATGCCGTCGTCGAGGCGGACGCGGCGATCTCGCGGCACCGCCTGCAGGGCCGCGTCGCGATCGCGAAGCTGCTCACGCCGGAACAGCGCCAGAAACTGGAGCAGTTGATGAGGCAACACCGTGGGCCGCGGCCCGGCAGGAAGGGCATGCACCCCCACCGTGGCCGCCGGGGCCGTGCCCGCAGGAACTGACCCGACTCCCTCTCTCCAGCGACGACCCGCCGGGCCCCGCGACCGCGGGGCCCTTCCCTCGTCCGCGGGTGCCGGGGAGCCCTGCCGCGGCGCTGCGCGCCGCCCGGGCCGCCTCCCGGCGGCCCCTACGGGAGGCCCGCATTGCCTCCCGGCGGCCCCTGCGAGAGGCCCGTACACGGGGCCCGGGTCGTGGGTCGCCGGGATTCTCGTAGGGGCGGCCGGAAGGCCGCCCGAGCGTCGTGAACGCGGATGGCGCCGTCGTTCGCGTCCGTCGCTGGGAGCTCCGCCTCAGTCCTTCTTCGGCAGGAGGTCCGAGAAATCCGGCGTCGGCTCCGGTGCGAGGGCCGCGATCTCCCGGAGGGGAAGCGCCTCGAGGAACGCCCGCAGTTCCACCGGCCGGACGTTCGCCGAGCTCACGGTGAGCCGGACCCGGGGGCCGACGACGATCTCGATCTTCCCGCCCCGCTCCCCGAGCTGGTACTCGGCGACGCCCGGGCAGTCCGCGATCGTGATCCCCTCGCGAATGGTCCCCGCGACCTTCTCCCGCTCGCCGGGGGCCGGGAAGGGCCGGTAGCGCGGGCTCATCTCCGGCGGCAACCCGCCCGGGTCGACCAGGTCGAGGCGGATCGTGTTCCCCTGCTCGTCCGCCCAGGTGGCGTGGACCTCGCTCGTCCCGGCCGGCCCGAACCAGCGGGTCCGCCCGGTCATCTCCTTGCGCACGAACCCGGCCACGCGCTCGGGCAGCTTTCGCTCGTAGGACTCGGGCGGACGGGGTGGCACCTCCGCCGCCCTCTGGAAGAGGGGGCTCTCCGACAGGTTGGGCATGGCAAGCCCGAAGCCCTTTCCCTCGGGGCGCTTCGGGTGCTCCTGGTCCGGGCTGTTCTTCCGCGGGACGCGGCCGGCCCGGGCGGGGAGCGCCGGAACGGCCAACAGCAACCCGAGGGCGGCGACGATCGCGGTCATCGTGGTTCGCATCGGTGGTCTCCTTGGGCCCGCGTCAGCGCAGGCGGCTGGTCCGCGGCACGCGGCGCGCGCGCCGGCGCGCCTCCTCCAGCAGCCGGCGCGCCCGGGGATCCTCCCGGCGGGCCAGCCCCTTCTCGAGGTAGGCGATGGCCTCCTCCGGGCGCCCGGCGAGGAGGAGATTCCGACCGAGGTTGAAGAGCGTGGAGACGTGGTCCGGGCGAACCGCCAGGATCTCCCGGAACGCTTCCGCGGCCTCGGCGTGCTTCCCCTGCCGGTCCAGCTCGACCGCGACCTCGTGCTTCTTCCGCAGGAGGTCCGGGTCGGCCGCCAGGGCTTCCTGGAACAGTTCCTTCGCTTCTTCCTCGTAGCCGGCCCGGTGCAGCACCTGGCCCGCGAGGAAGAGCCCCGGGGCCGGCAGGGATCCGAGCTGCACCGCCCGGCGGGCGAGTTCCCGGGCCTCGCCCGCCCGGGCCTCCCGCAGGCGCTGCTGCGCGAGCCGGAGGAGCGCCTGCTGGTAGATCACCCGCAGCTCGTCCGCCTCCCGCTCGAGGACGGCCTTCACCCGCGGATCCTGCTGGCGTTCCGCGTCCCGCCGACGCAGCTGGTACGCCCGCCCGAGGGCACGGACGGCCCGGTCCGGGTGACCGGCCAGCAACTCGGCCTTCCCCAGGCCGCGCCAGAGCGGGGCGAGGTCGGGGGGGCTCATCTCGAGGCAGCGTCGCCAGGCCGCCACCGATTCCTCGTAGCGGCCGAGGCGCATCAGGGCGACCGCGTAGTTCTTCCACGTGAACGGGCTCTGTGGACACTCCTCGAGGCTCTTCTCGAACGCCTCCGCGGCCTCCGCGTCCTCCCCCCGGGCAGCGAGCGCGAGCCCGAGCTCCAGCCACGCTCCGCTCGCCCGGGGGTAGGCCCGGACACCCGCCCGGGCGATGCTCTCCGGGGAACTCCAGTCCTGCACCCGCAGGGCGGTCATGCCGGCGAAGACCACGGACACGACGCCGAGGGCGACGAGTGCCGCCCGCCGGCCACCGTTCGTTCGCACCAGCCGCGCCAGTTCCCCGGTGACCAGGAGGGCGAACCCCGCGACCGGCAGGTAGAAGAATCGCTCCGCGAACAGGACGCCGGCGATGCTGACCGTGTTGAGGCTCGGCCCGAGCGGAAGCAGGAAGAGCAGGGACGCGATCGCCGGGACCGGGTCCCTCCGCCGCGCGGCCGCGTGGATCGAGACGGCGACGAGGACGGCGACCAGCGCGACACCGCCGAGCGCCCGTGGGTCGAGGAAGCTCTCCGCGATCGGGATCGTGCCGTAGCTGTAGAAATAGGTCAGGCGCACCGGCAGGACGAGCAGCCGGGCGCCGAGGAGGAGCAGCCAGGCCGCCGTCGCCCACCGCACCGAGAGCGGCTTCCCGTAGAGAGGATTGTCGCCGACGCCCAGCATCGGTACGCCCCCGAGGGCGCCGAACAGGGCGAGCCTGAGCCCGAGGTAGGCGGCGAGCAGGGCGAACGCGATGCCGAGGACGGCGAGCTTGCGCCGCCGCACCGCGCCCTCCGGCCAGCCGCGGGCCAGCCCGAGGGCGATCTCCACGCCGAGCAGCAGGAACGGGAACGCGACCGCGTACTCCTTGCACAGGAACGTGGCCGCCAGCAGGAGCATGGCTCCGCCCTCGAGGACCCACGGGCGGCGCGAGCGATCCGCCCGGAGGTGCAGCACGAGGGCCCCGAGGAACCCGACCGAGGCCATCAGGTCGGCCCGGCCGACCGTGCAACTGACCGCCTCGCTCAGCAGGGGATGGACCGCGAAGAAGACTCCTCCCGGCACCGCCCAGCGCGGGTCGGGCAGGAGCTCGAGCAGCAGCAGGACGAACAGGAGGGCCCCCAGGGCGTGCAGGCCCATGTCCTCCAGGTGGAGCCAGGTCGCCAGCGCCCGGTTCCGCGGCGTCTCCGGGTCGATGCTGGTCGTCTCGTCGGTGCCGTAGAGACGGTGCTGAAGCCACCAGGTCAGGTTGACGAGTGGCCGGTACGAGCGGGTGCCCCACTTGGCCTCGGTGGGGGCGCCCCAGAAGTCATGCGAGAAGAGGTCCCCGACCTTCCCGTCCCGCAGGACCGGGTTCTGGAGCACCGCGAGGGGGGCATCGATCAGCAGCGGCTTCGTCGGAAGGGCGAGGTAGGGAAGCAGCGCCGCCAGCAGGACGATCCAGGTTCCCCGGGGAAGGGCGCCGGGGCTGCCGTTCCCCGGCGAACCGGTTCTCTTTCCGCTCGTTCCAGCCATGGGAGCGGGATCCATGCTACCGCGCGCCCCCCGGGAAGCAAGGAAGGATCCGCCGGAGACGGCGCGGCGGACCCGCGCGGGTCCGCCGCCGTTCGGGTCGCGCGGCCGGCGGGTCAGAACACCCGCGCCTTGCGAGCCGGGGCGGCCTCCGTGACGAACCCGCCCCGGCCGTCGTCCCACCGGAGGAACTCGGGCTCGTTCTCCGGGTCGACGACCAGGTAGGGACGACCCGAGAGGCGCACGAGGGCGAGCCGCGCACCGAGCCCCGCGTCGAGCCAGCGGAACGCCGTGGCGTGGAGCCGCCGCTCCAGCACCTGCCGGAAGGTGCCCCCGACCTCCTTCCAGCCGGTGATCACGACGTAGCGGTTCCCCGAGTTCGCGCCGGAGTCGAACTCGAGGAACACCTCGTCCTGTCCGTCGTCGTCCACGTCGTGGAAGGCGACCCCGTGGAGGCTTCCCCCGGAGCCGCTCGCGATCCGCGCGAGGAGACGCCCCTCCCGGTCGAGGACCAGCAGGCCGTCCCCGGCCTCGATCCAGGCCTCGTACCCCGGCGTGTGCCAGATGTCGCGGACGCCGATCCGCGGACCGATCCGTCCCTGCCGGCGCTGGCGTTCGTCCGCGGGATGCAGCCACTCCTCCAGCCAGGCGCGGGCGGCCCGGGCGCCGGGGTCCTCGGTGCCGCGCGGGGTCGGCAGGTCTTCCTGGAGGGCGAGCAGCTCCCGTGCGCGGGCCAGGCGCTCCTCGCGATCCCGCGCGAAGATCATCGCCACGACGAGCTCCGCCGCCCGCGCCCCCGGGGCCTCGCTCGGCTCCTCCTGCACGGGCGCAACCGGGGCCGGATCGGCCGGGATCGCCGTTTCCCGCGCGGTTTCCGCGCCGGTCACGGGAGGCGCTCCATCGCGGTGGAAGAGCCCGCAACCGGTCCCGGCGACGGCCAGGACCACCAGGAGTGCAGCGACGGCGATTCCCCGCCGCGTTCGCACCGGATGCTGCATGCCGAGTGTCCTCCCCTCCCCGCCCCCCGCGGCGAGGAAGTCCTGCCGAGGAAACGTTCGTACCCGTGCCGGCGACCGGCAAGGGGAACGTCATGCCACCCCGGGACCCCGGCGGACCCCGGCGAACGTCCCTGGCCGCGGGTGGCAGAATGCGCCGAAATCGCCCCGGGAACGCAAAAAAACGCCGATTTCCGCTTGATCGCGGTCGGTGGCGGTGCTAGGAATGTCGCGGATTCCACGCTCAAACGTACCGCGGCGCCGGGAACATCCCGTCGCCCCAGGGAGGACGGAGAACATGGCGAAGAAGAAGGCCACCAGGAAGAAGGCTGCGAAGAAGACGAAGAAGGCCGCGAGGAAGAAGACCGCGAAGACGGCCGAGATGCTGCTCGTCGGCAGCAAGGTGAAGGCCGCCCTCCGGGCCTACAACGTCAACGTGGCCTCCGACGCCCCCGAGGCGCTGAACAACGTGGTCCACTGGTACATCGAGCAGGCCGTCAAGCGCGCCCAGGCCAACGGCCGCAAGACCGTTCGCCCGCACGACTTCCTCGTCTGAGGAACGGCCGAGGGGCGGTCCCTCCCGGGGCCGCCCCGGCTCGCCTCCCTCCCGCGCGCGTGATCGACCGTCTCCGGGGGATCCTCCTCTTCCTGCCCGTCCCGCTCGTCCTCTGGCTGTTCCTCGCCCACCCTCTCGGCGTCCCCCGGTCCCTGGCGCTCGGCGTGGTGCTGATGGCGACGCACCGACTCTACGCCCGGCCCTTCGCCCTCTCCCGGGCGACGCGGCGCTGCCTGTGGTGCGGCCGCCCGGTCGGCGAGGGACCGATCCTCGTCCTCGAGGAACCCGGCGGCACGACGACGTGGCGCTGCTGCGGCGCCACCCACGAGACCGCCCTCCGGCGGCTGCTGGGACGGGCGGCACGCTGGCGGCTCTTTCTCCGCGCCGGGATCCTCGGAACCCTCGCCGCCTTCCTGGTGCTGGCGATCCCGGCCGAGCGGGGGCTGCTCGGCCCGTTCACGTTCGACGACGCGGCGGCGCTCTTCCGGCTCGGGATCGCGCTGACCGTGCTTCCTCTCGGGTGGCTCGGGGTTCTCCTCGGCCCCCGGGAGGCCGGTCGGCTCCGGCCGCCGTTCCCGGTCCACGTGCAGGCCCTGGTCGGCACGTGGGCGGTGCTCTGGCTCTTCCGGCTGGTCGGTCTCTGGTGGTTGCTGCTCGGGACGACCCACGTGCTGCGCCGGGCCGGCGTCGACCTACCCGCGTTCCTCCCCTGAGCGGTCCACGCCGACCTGTTCCCGGAAGTCCTCCTCCGCGGCGAGCACGGCGGCCTCGTCCGTTCCCTCGAACGTGACCTCCACCTCTCCCGCCTTCGGGTAGGACCCGATCGCCACTTCCGGGTGCCGCCGCACCAGCCCGTCCAGGAGGTCGGCCAGGTCGTTCTCCCGGGCGCCGGGCAGGTGGACGACCCGCCGGTGAAACCCGGGACCCGGCGGGATCGCGGCAAGGACGCCGGGCAGCTTCCGGCGCAGGACCTCCGGGATCCCGGGAAGGACGAAGACGTTCCGGAAGCGGACCGTGGGCCAGCGGCCCGGTTCCCCGTGCACCAGCCCCGCTCCCTCGGGTGCGAGGGCCATCCGCAGGTGGACCTCGGTCGTGTCCCCCCCGAACGTGCGGCGGATCGCCCGCTCCATGCCGGGCAGGCGGGCCAGCGGAACTCCGAACGCCCGCGCGATGCCCGCCATCGTGACGTCGTCGTGGGTGGGACCGATCCCGCCGGTCGTGATCACCCAGTCGTGGCTCGCGGCGCAGGTGGAGACCTCCCGGGCGATCTCGTCCACCTCGTCCGGGAGGAAGACGGCCCGCCGCACGGCGACGCCCCGCCTCCACAGCTCCGCCGCCAGGTGGGCCAGGTTCTCGTCCCGCACCCGCCCGGAGAGCAGCTCGTTGCCGACGATCACGATCGCGGCCGACGGATGGTCCCTCACGGGATCCATGTCTATACCCTCCCGGCCACGGATGCACGACCGCGCCCGGAACGGTTCGCGCGGGTCCGGCATCCCGCCCGCCGATTGCCGGGGTCCGCGCCGGGCACCAGATTCGACGGTGCCATGTGGACCCAGCGAACCGGAACCAGCACCCTGCCCGAGGCCCCGCTCTCGCCGGCGGAACGGTGGTTTCGCCGGGGCATGGAGCTGGCGCGGATCGGCCGCTACCACGAGGCCCTCGAGCCCCTCGAGCAGGCCCTGGCCCTGTCGGTCGAGGAACCGAACGCCCGCTACCTGCGGGCCCTCCGTTCCTGGTACGGCCTCGTGGTCGCCCTCGCTCGCGGCGACTTCGCCCGCGGGCGCCGCCTGTGCGAGGAGGCGATCGCCGACGGCCCCCTCGACCCGGACCTCTACGTCAACCTGGCCCGGGTCTACCTCCGCGGAAACCGCAGGCAGCTCGCCGTCGAGGCCCTCGACACGGCGCTCGCCATCGACCCTCGCCACCGCCAGGCGAACCGGCTCCGCGATCAACTGGGACGCCGCCGGGAGCCGGTGTTCGGCTTCCTCGACCGGAGCCATCCGCTGAACCGCTACGCCGGCCTCGTGCGCAGCCGCCTCGAGAGCGCCCTCCGCCGGCAGGACTAGGGGATCGTCGGCTCCTCGTTCCCGCAGCCGTCGACGGCGGTCACCCGGTAGAAGACCGTCCCGGGCGCCGTGTCCGACCAGCTCGTCACCGCCGTCTCCATCACCGGGCTCGCCCCGTCCACGTCTGCGGCGCGGGCGGCCCGGCGAATCCTGTAGGTCGCGGCCCCGGCGGCGGGGTCCCACGAGAGCGTCGTGCCGTCCTCCGTCAGTGTGATCCGCAGGGTGGGTCCCACGGGGGTGGCCGGCTCGCTGACGTCCACCGCGATCGTGCGGACGCCGGACCGGTTCCCCCGCGAGTCGACACCCCGGACCTCGATCACGTGGCGGCCGGACGGAAGGGCCAGCTCGATGCCCCAGCCTTCCCGCGGCCCGTCGAAGGCGCCGTCGTCGGCCAGGGCGACACCGGGCGCCCACTCGCCGCCGTCCACCCGGACCTCGACGTCGACCGCGTGCAGGATCGAGATCGCGTTCCGGGGCGTGACGTTCCAGGGGTTGTTGTTCGGCACGAGGCCGACCTCGACGGTGCCGCCGACCTTGGCGATCCCCTGGCAGGCGAGGTCGCCGGAACGGTCCTCGATCGTCACCGCCGGGAGCGCCTGCAGCAGGTCCGGCGTCCCGTCCCCGTCCCGGTCGACGGTGCCGACCTGGACGCGGGTCTCCTCGCACGCGGCAAGGGCGTTGTCCCGCATCACGCAGGGGTCGTCGCCGCCGCACCCGTTCTCGCAGTTGTCGTTGGTTCCCCCCAGGTAGCCCGAGGTGTCCCCGCAGGCGCACCCGGAAGAGGCGTACTCGTCGAGGGCGAAGAAGCTGTGGTGCAGCTCGTGGCGCAGGACCCGGTCGAAACGGTCGATCCCCCACCCGTCGTTGTCGGTGGTGACGACCACGTGGGGACCACCGATCCAGGCGTAGGCGAAGTAGCCGTCCGCGAACCTCCCGTCGGCATCGTTCTCCGAGTTCACGACGAAGACGTTCACGGCCCAGTCGGTCCCGTCGGCGACCCGGGTGTCGTCCGCCCAGAGCCGCGAGCGCGAGAGACGGCTGCCCTCGGCGTAGCCCAGGTGGGAGAGGATCTCCTTCGTCCAGAGATCCTCGCCGGTGGTCCCGGACGGATCGGCCTTGCGGGCGATCGGCTCGTACGAGGTGCGGTACGCGGCGTCGGTCCGGCCGGAGCGCAGGTGCAGGGTGAACGACAGCCCCGCGCCCGGATGCAGGTCGGCGAGACCGGTCACCGCCTCCAGCGCCTCCGCCGCGACCTTCGTCTCGAGGGCCTCGGTCCAGTCCTCCCGGTTCGGATCGATCGATCCATCGGATTCGACGAGCACGACGTTCAGCGAAACGCTCCCCGCCAGGTACTCGCTGGTGTTCTCCCAGGAGGCGCCGTACGGGCGACCGGTGCCCGACGACGACAGGGCACCCCGCCGCGTGGGGACCTCCAGGTCCCACCAGTCCGGACCGACGAGGGCGTCCCGGTCGAGCGGCGCTCCCTCCGGACGCCGGGAGAGCGGCCTGCGCCGGGCGCCGACCATCTCGTTCCAGGCCCGGGCCGCCGGGAGGACCCCCTCCGGCAGGCGAGCGAGGGCCTCGTCCTCCAGGAGACCGGCCGTTCGCAGGTCGATGCCGGGTACCCCGGCGAGGGCCTCGACGCTGCCCTCGACCACGGCGGACTCCGCCTCGGGCAGGAAGACCAGGAGCCGGACACCGGTCCCGGCGAGGGCCCGCTCCAGGGCCCCGCGCTCCATGCCGGGCACGTGGACGAACACGCGGGACCCGGCGGTCACCGGCAGGGCCACGAGAACGGACAGGAAAGCAGCGACGAGGACACCCCCGGCACCGCGTCGGGTGCGGATCACCATGCCCCTCCCGGACCTCCCCTGTCGGCAATATCGGTCCCGGCGGGCCCCGGGGCACGTCACGGGGCCGACGGGCCGGGAAGACGAGAAGGGGCGGCTCCCGGGCCCCGCCCCGGGAACCGCCCGTTCTCCTGGTAGGGGTTGGGGCAGTTCGTGGTACTGAGGAAAGGCGTGGGGACGAGGATCGGGGTCACGTCCCCTGTTGCCCTCTCCGGTAGCAATGTGCGTGCCGGAAACGCCCAGGGAGCGTCGAACACCGGCAACTGCCGAACGCGCTGGGCGTTCCGGACGCCGCGCCCCCCCGCTCCACGGGGATACCTGTTCACGATCGAGGACACCTTCGGCGGGATCGGCGAACGATCCGTCCACTCCCGGGAACACCCCGTCCATGGGGCCGGCACCGGGACGTCGTCCCCGCGCCCTCCCCGCCGGCACGGCCCGGTCCCGTCCCCGCGAGGAGTGGTATCCTTCCTGCAACACGGTCGCAGGCCGTGGCCGTCCGAGGAGGTCCGGCATGACGTTCCGCACGACCGAGGAGATCCTTCGCTTCGCCATCGACCAGGAGGAGAAGGCCCGGGACTTCTACCTCGCCCTGGCCGAGCGGGTCACGTCTCCCCAGGTCCGCAAGGCGATGCTCGACTTCGCGGAGGAGGAGGCGGGGCACAAGCGCAAGCTCGAGGAAGTGCTGGCCGGGCGAATGGACGCCCTCCCGGCCGAGGCCCCCGAGGACCTGCGCCTGTCCGACGCGATGCCCGAGCTGGTCGCCACGCCGGACATGGACTACCAGGCAGCCCTCACGCTAGCGATGAAGGCCGAGGACCGGATGCGGCAGCTCTACGAGGGCCTCGCCGCCTCCGCCCGGGACGCGGCGATGCGCGAGCTGTTCATCGCCCTCGCCCGGGAGGAAGGCGAGCACAAGCTCCTCTTCGAGCGCGCCTACGACGACGACATCAACCGCGAGAACTGACGGACACCCGCTCCCCGCCGCCGCGCGCGCGGAACGCGCGGCGCGCGTCCGGCACCGGCGGGCCCCCTCCCGGGTGCCCTTACGAACCCCTCGGTACGCGGATCGCGCGGGGGTCGCCGGAAGGCGACGGGCCTCCCGTAGGGGTCGCCGGAAGGCGACCCGGGCGGCGCGCAGCGCCGCGTCGTTCACTCCCCGCGCAGGATGTTCCCGAGGATCGAGCCGCCGAGGTCGCGGCCGCCGCTCCCCGTCCGGGCGGTCGGCAAGCGCGGCAGGAGCCAGTCGAGGAACGCCTGGGTCGAGCGGGTCTGGAGCCACAGTTCCCCGTGCCCGGAGAACTCGCAGACCAGCCCCTCGCCCGAGACCAGCGAGGTGATCAGGCCCGCGGCCTTCCGCACCCGCCACTGCAGCGACGGCTGGAAGGCGACGACGTGGCCGGTATCGACCACGTAGCTGGCTCCCTCGAGGCGCACCCTGTGGATCGCGCCGTAGGAGCTCAGCAGCACCTGCCCACTTCCCGCGAGCTTGAGCAGGAAGAGGCCCTCCGCGGCGAAGAACGACCGGGCGCCGCCCCACTTGATGTCGACGTCGACCGTGGCCTCCCCCGCCAGGTACGAGCCGGACTGGACGTACAGCTCGTCCCCCGCGAGGGTCACCTGCTCGATGTCCCCGGGCAGGCTCGGCGCGAACGTCACCTCGCCGGGCCCGCCCTGTGCCGTGAACGTGTTCACGAAGAAGGACTCCCCGCCGAGGATCTTCCGGATGGCCGACTTGAACAGCCCTCCCTGGAGACCCGACTGGACCTCGACGTTCCCCGACATCGAGACCATCGCGCCGGTCTCCGCCTTCACCGACTCCCCGGCCGCGAGCTGCACGATCCCGAGGGCATAGGACGGGCGGTGCTCGATCTTCATCTCCATGGCGACGACACCTCCTCGCGGGGGGCCCGGCCCCCGAGCGCGGGCGGCCCCCCGGTCAGCCGAGACGCCGGAAGACGCTGCCCAGCTTCTCGAGGGCCCAGTCCACTTCCCGCTCCGTGATCACCAGCGGCGGGGCGATCCGGATGGTGTGGGTATGGGTCTCCTTGGCGAGGACCCCCTCGTCCTGGAGCGCCTCGCAGTAGCGCCGCGCGCCGCCGGCGGACGGGTCGAGCTCGATCCCGATCCAGAGCCCGACCTGGCGGATCTCCCGGATCGAGCCGGCCCGCAGGTCGGCGAGCCCCCGCGCGAACCGCTCCCCCATCCGGGCGGCGTTCTCGACCAGGTTCTCCTCGACCAGCACCCGCAGCGCCTCCCGGGCCACCGCCGCGCCCAGCGGGTTCCCGCCGTAGGTCGACCCGTGGCTGCCCGGCCGGAAGACCTCCATCACCTCGTCGGTGGTGACGAACGCCGAGACCGGGTAGAGGCCGCCCGAGAGGGCCTTTCCCAGGGTCATCGCGTCCGGCTTCACCCCCTCGTGCTCGGCGGCGAACATCTTCCCGGTGCGCCCGAGGCCGGACTGGATCTCGTCGAGGATCAGCAGGACCCGCTCCCGCGTGCAGATCTCCCGGATCTTCGCGAGCGTCCCGGCCGGCGGCACGATGATGCCGCCCTCGCCCTGGATCGGCTCCATCAGGACGGCGACGGTGTTCGGAGTGATGGCGGCCTCGACCGCGTCCGCGTCCCCGTAGGGGATCACCTTGAATCCCGGGGTCAGGGGACCGAACCCCTTCCGGTAGTCCTCCTCGGACGAGAACGAGATGATCGTGATCGTCCGGCCGTGGAAGTTGTTCTCGAAGGCGATGATCTCGGCCCGGTCCTCGGGCACGCCCTTGACCTCGTAGCCCCAGCGGCGCGCCGCCTTGAGGGCGGTCTCCACCGCCTCGGCACCGGTGTTCATCGGGAGGACCCGCGGGAACCCGGTCAGCTCGGAGAGCTCCCGGCAGAACGGCCCGAGCTGGTCGTTGCGGAAGGCACGGCTGGTCAGGGCGAGCTTCCGGGCCTGCTCGACGAGCGCGTTGACGATCCGCGGGTGGTTGTGCCCCTGGTTGACCGCGCTGTAGGCGGCGAGGCAGTCAAGGTACTTCCTCCCCTCGACGTCCCACACCCAGCAGCCCTCGCCGCGGGTGAGGACGACGTCCAGGGGCTTGTAGTTCGGGGCACCGTAGGTGTTCTCCAGCTCGATGAACGTCCGGGCGTCCTGCTCGGCCATCGCGTACCTCCCTGCGGGATCCTGGACGGGGCGGCCGCGGGGCAGCCCCCGCCCCCGGGTGGGCCGCCAAGGATAGCCCGCCTCGCCCCGGGGGTCAGCGCCCGGGTCCACGACACCAGCCGAGCGGGGTATCCTGCGGGCCGAGCGGCGAGCTGCCGGCCGCCGGGAGGTGGGCGTGAAGCGGGACGAGCTGGTCGCCTGGCTGGACGAGACCCTGGCGCCGGGAGAGGTGCGGGACTACGGTCCGAACGGTCTCCAGGTCGAGGGCCGGGAAGAGATCCGCAAGGTTGTCACCGGGGTGACCGCCTGCCTCGAGCTCCTCGAGCGGGCGGCCTCCGTCGGCGCGGACGCGGTCCTCGTGCACCACGGCATCTTCTGGAAGGGGGCCGGGGAAGTGCGGGTCGAGCGGTCCCTCCGGCGGCGGCTCGCGCTCCTGCTCCGGGAGGAGATCAACCTGCTCGCCTACCACCTGCCCCTCGACCGGCACCCGGTGGTCGGCAACAACGCCGTCCTGGCCCGGGAACTGGGCGTCACGGACCTGGTCCCGGCATTCCCCCTCGACGGGGTCCCGATCGGGCTCGCCGGGCGGTTCCCCGCGCCGCTGCCCGTGGAGGACGTGGTCCGGAGGGTCGCCGAGGTCACCGGAAGGGAGCCGCTCCACGTCCCGGGGGGCCCCGACCCGGTGCGCACGGTCGGACTGGTCAGCGGGGATGCCCCGGGCTCCATCGCCGAGGCGGCCCGGATGGGACTGGACCTGTTCCTCACCGGGGAACCGTCGGAACCGGCGGTCCACCTGGCCCGGGAGGAGGGGATCCACCTGGTCGCCGCCGGCCACCACGCGACGGAGCGGTTCGGCGTGCGGGCCCTCGGCGAGCTGATCGCCCGGGAGCACGGCCTCGAGGTCGTCTTCCTCGACGTCCCGAACCCGGTCTGAGGGCCGACGGCGGGGCCGGGCGTCAGGCCCGGCGGATGAAGCGCTTCTCCGCCGGGTCGACCTCGATCGTCTCCCCCGCCTCGAGGTAGAGCGGCACCATGATCTCGACCCCGCCGGCGACCCGGGCCTTCTTCATCACCTTGCCGGCGGCCGTGTTCCCCCGGACGGCCGGCTCGGTCTCGAGGACCTCGACCGTGAGGGTCTTCGGCAGCTCGACCGTCGCCACGCGACCCTCGAAGTGGATCGCCCGGACGACCATCCCGTCGGTCAGCCACGGGGCCACGTCGGGGACCCGGTCCTCCGGCAGGGAGAACTGCTCGTAGCTCTCCTCGTCCATGAAGTGCAGGTCCTCCCCGTCCCGGTAGAGGAACTGGGCGGGCCGGTAGACCAGGTCCGGCGACGGGAAGCTCTCCCCGGCCTTGAAGGTTTTCTCGAGGAGCTGGCCCGTCAGGAGGTTGCGCAGCTTCGTCCGGACCAGCGTCGCCGAGCCCCGGGCGGAGGGGGCCTGGACGGTGTGCTCGACGATGGCGCACGGGGCCCCGTCGACCAGGATCCGGAGGTTCTTCTTGAAGTCGGCGGTCGTCGGCATCGGTCGTCCTCCCGCGGTGCGGCCGGAAGGATACCCTCCCGGCGAGGCCCTTGCAGGGTGGCGGTCGGCCGTGCGACCGTTACGCGCGCGCAACATCGCTCGCAGAGGAGGCACGTCGTGAGCTGGTACCTGCTGGTCGTCCTCGGCTACCTGGTCGCCCTCGGGATCTTCAACTTCGTCCGGGCGAAGCAGATCAAGTCCCACGACGACTTCATGGTCGCGGGGCGCAGCCTGCCGCTCACCGTGATGGTCTTCACGCTCGTCTGCACCTGGATCGGGTCGGGGACCTTCATCGCGGGCGCCGAGTACGCCGCGAAGGCCGGGTGGTCGTCGCTCTGGATGCCGGCCGGCGCCTGGGTGGGGATCGCGATCATCTACTTCCTCGCGGGAAAGATCCGGACGTTCGGACAGTACACGGTCGGCGACATCCTCGAGGTCCGCTACGGGCGCTTCGCGCGGCTCTTCGGAGCGATCGCCCTGATCATCGCCTTCACCACGATCGTCTCCTACCAGTTCCGCGCCGGCGGCTACATCCTGAACGTCGTCACGAAGGGCGCGATCTCCGTGGCGACCGGGCAGGCGATCACCGCCTTCTTCGTCATCTCCTTCACCGCGATCGGCGGGATGGTCGCCGTCGCCCACACGGACCTGCCGAACGGGATCATCATCCTCCTCGCGTGCTGCATCGCGCTTCCCCTGGTCGTCGCCTTCGCCGGTGGACCCTCCGCCCCGGCGGAAGTCCTCCCGGCGGAACACATGGCGGTCTTCAGCCGGGACTTCGGGCAGTACCCGGTTCTCAAGGCCGGCGGGTACTTCCTGGCAACGCTGCTGCTCCTGCTCGGGATCCAGTCGATGTACCAGAAGTTCTACTCCGCCCGCAGCCCGAAGGAAGCGCGGACCGCCGTGGCCCTCTGGATCGTCGGGACGATCGTCGTCGAGACCGTGGTCGTCGCGATCGCGATCTACGCCGCCGCGGCCCACTGGCCGGAGATCGAGGCGTTCCAGCTCGCCGGGCAGGTCAAGCAGGAGGTGGCCGCCGGGGAGCTCGCACCGGACCGGGCCGCGGAGCGGGCGGCGGCCCTCGTCGAGGAGGCGGCCGCGGGCGGCCGGCTGACGGCGACCCAGGCGGAGGCGGCTCGCCGGATCCTCGAGGCGGCGTTCGCCCCGGCGAAGACCCGCGAGGACGTGGCGAAGGCCGAGCCCGGGGTGGACCCGGCGTCGATCGTGCTCCGGGCCGCCGAGGACATCGCCTCCCGGGGCGGGATCGGGCTGGTCTCGGGGCTGCTGCTGCTCGGGGCGGCCTGCGCGGTCGTGATCTCCACCGGGATGAACTACCTGCTCTCGCCGACGACGAACATCATGCGCGACATCTGGCAGAAGTTCCTCGACCCGGAGATCCCGGACGAGAAGATGGTCGCCCTCCAGAAGGTGTTCGTCGTGGCGCTCGGCGTGGTGGCGTTTCTCGCGATCTTCGTGCCGACCTTCTTCGGGCTGCCGATCTCGGTCCTGCGGTACTCGTACTTCGCCTACACGATGTACGGCGTCGCGATCACGCCTGCGCTGCTCGCCGCCCTCGCCTGGAAGCGGGCGACCCGCCAGGGAGGGCTCGCGTCGATCGTCGCCGGGGCATTCATGGCGCTGCTCTTCGAGCTGGTGATCCCCAATGCCTTCCCCCAGGTGCTCCAGGGGGGCGACCCGTGGGGGATCCCCAGCATCTATCCCTCGGCGCTCGTCTCGATCGGCGCGCTGGTGATCGTCAGCTACCTGACGCCGCCGCCCACCGAGGAGGAACTTGCTCCCCTCTTCAACAGGTAGGAGAGAGCTGGAGGCCCGGCACTCTGCGCCGTCCTGCCTGGCCCCAGGCGCAGCGGACGCCCGGGCCCGTTGACCGGGAACTCCCGCATCCTATATGCTGATAGGTCCCTTCCCGTGGACCGGCGGCCGCCTGCCGGGAGCCGGGACCGGCAGCCCGGTTGCCGGGTCGGCGGGAAGTGGCGCCACGAACGTTGCCGCATCGCGAGAGTCCAAGGAAGGAGGAATACCCATGAAGTTCATCGTCGAGCCTCAGCAGGAGGAGCAGCAGGATCGCCGCTGGTGCCGGGAGAACATCACGATGTGCGTTCTCTGCTCCGAGGATCCGCGCTGGTGCGACGACTGGGACAAGTAACGGGTCCCCGCGGATCTCACGGTTCCAAGTCTGCCTGAGCAGGCCGGGCGTCCGGAGGTGAGCTCCCCGGCGGTTCACCCCGGTGCCCGGTCGTTCTTCGTCCGTCTCCCCGTTCCCCGGACCCCGCGCTGAGGGTACGTTTTCGACATGCGCCGCCGTTCCCTGCCGCTCCTCCGCACCGTGCTCGGTCTCGGGATCGCTCTCCTGGCGATCGCGGTGGCCGGGCTCGTGCTCGTCCGGATCGACCGGGTCGTCGTCGCCCGGGGCCGGCTTCGCGGAGGGTCCGTCCCGGTGACCGCTCCCCGGGAAGGGCTCGTGGCCGAGGTCCTCGTCGACGACGGCGAGGTGGTCGCCACCGGGGCCCCCCTGCTCCGGCTCGACGACGACAGGCTCGCCGCCCTCGTGCGCGAGCTCGAGGCCAGGATCGATGGGCTGCGGTCGCGCGAGACCGAGCTTCGGGAGCGAATCTCCCGGCAGCGGCGGGAGCTCTTCCCCGCCGAGCGGGAGGAAGCCGTGCAGGCGCTCCGTCGGGCCGAGGTGGAGCTGCGCGAAGTCGAGGTGCGCGCCGAGGCGACCGAACGGCTCGGGCGCGAGGGCCTTGCCTCTGGCCTTGACGTGGAACGGGCCCGGCTCGCGCGGGAGCGAGCACGCGTGGCGCTCGAGGAAGCGAGGAAGGCGCTCGAGCTCCTGCCACGGCGCCAGCGGGCGCGGGAGGACGAGCTGCGTTCCCGGCTCGTCGCCCTCGTCGCGGAGCGGGCCGAGGCCGAAGCGCGTCTCGCCGGCGCCCGGCGGGATCTCGCCCGGTCGATCGTCACCGCGCCCGCCGCGGGCGAGGTCGCCTGCCCCGCCTGCGACGAGCTCCCCGGCCGCCGGGTCGAGGCGGGCGAGGAGCTGCTTCGCCTGGTCTCCCGGGAGGTCCGGGTGTTCGAGGCGGCGCTCGCCGACCGCGCGCGTTCGAGGATCCGGCCGGGCCAGCCGGTGAAGATCCGCCTCGACGGCTACCCCTGGATGCTCCATGGCGTGCTCCGCGGCCGGGTCGAGCGCGT
>Ga0256914_1001143_pt1 | contig 25042 bp, 17 predicted proteins | sample HulkmetaG_FD_191571 | JGI IMG/M metagenome (GOLD analysis project Ga0256914, IMG submission 191571) | Hydrothermal chimney microbial communities from Main Endeavour vent field at the Juan de Fuca Ridge, Pacific Ocean - Hulk | ecosystem: Environmental > Aquatic > Marine > Hydrothermal vents ... | reverse complement strand
CCCTGCGCGTCAGGTTGCCTTTCCGAGCTGAGGTCGTCCGCGGCCCACAGACCACGACCATCCGACGCAACCGCCTTTTCGTTCCCAACTCCGGCTCTGCTGCAGGACGCAAAGACTTGCCGCTTTCTCGAAAATAATACGGGCCGTCCACGAAGCGGACGCGAATACACGAATGCACGAATACGCCCGGCCGCAGGCCCGAAAGGAGCGACTTGAGTCGCCATGGCCCCCGGCGCGAGCCGCCGAGATTTTCATCCTTGATGGTGAGCCGAAGATCGGTCCGCTTCTTCCTCGTAGCGGTTGAAACCGCCCCTGGCGGGCCGTTGGCCGACCGCCCGCCTGCGCGGGCGGAAGAAGCGTCCGCGTAGGCGGACGCCCGGCCGCAGACCCGAAAGAAGCGACTTGAGTCGCCACCATCCCGGCGTCCCTGCGGTGCAAAACCGCGTGAAATCAATCGTTCCTCGGCGAACCTTGCCCCTGTGGTGTGAAGTTTTGTAAATGCATTTTGCCCTATAACACCTGTCCTGTGGGTTGACAAGACGGCCCTTTCCAGAGATAATAGGTCCATGCGGTTTCAACGGAAATTTTGGCAACCGATCCTCGTCCTGGCTCTGGGGCTGCTTGCTGCCTGTGTTGCCGATCCACCACCCACGCCGACGGTCGTGCAGCCGACGGCCACCGTCATAGCGGACCGACCGACGGTGACGTGGACACCCACCTTTACCGCCTCGCCCCGCCCGACTCACACCCCCACGCCGACCGCAACGCCGACCGCGACCCCTACCCGGACGCCCACGCCCACCCACACCCCCACGCCGACCTTCACCCCCGGCCCGACCCTGCCGCCCAGCGACCTGTTGAACGAAGGGCAGCGTCATCAGACCAACGGCGATTACGAACAGGCCATCGCGGCTTACCTGGCCCTTCTGGCCGAGGAGCCGCCGCCCGCCCTGGCCCGTGAGGCCCGCTATCGCCTGGCCGAAACCTACCTCCTGAGCCGCCGGTACACCGCCGCCGCTGCCGCCTGGGAAGCCTTCCTGGCCGATTACGGCGACGACACCCGCCGCCTGCAGGCGACCCTCATGGCCGCCCGCGCCCACCACGCCGCCAACCAATGCGCCCAGGCCGTGCCCTTCTACCAACGCTACCTGGAAGAGGGCGGCTTGCTGACCGATATGGTCTATGAATGGTTGGGCGATTGTCTGGTCGCCGAGGAGCGGTGGGATGAGGCCGTCGTCGCCTACCGCCGGGCCATCGCTGCGACGGAGGACCGGGGCGTGAAGGTCGGCCTCCACGAAAAGATCGCCGCCCTCTACCGCGCCCAGGGGGATGACGCGGCGGCGGTGGAGGAATATGACGCCATCCTCCAGATCGCCCGCATTGACACCTACCGGGCCAAAATCGAATACCTGGCCGGGCAGGCGTTGGCCTCCGCCGGGCAGACCGAAGCCGCCCTGGAACGCTACCGCCGCGCCGTGGAGGGCAATCCCAAAGCCGAGTACGCCTACCTGGCCCTCGTTGAACTGATAGATGCCGGTGTGCCCGTGGACGAATTGCAGCGGGGCCTGATCGACTACTATGCCGGGTCCGGCTATCCCGATGCTTACGGCGCGGCCATCCGCGCCTTTGACCGCTACCTGGCCGCCGAATCCCCCGACCGGGCCGACAAGGCCCTCTACTTCAAAGCCCTTTCCCAGCGTGCCCTGGGGCAACCGGAGGCAGCCCTGGAAACGCTGGACATCCTCATTGAAAACCACCCCCAAAGCGAGTGGACGCCCCGCGCCTGGCTGACCAAAGCCTCCATCCAGGCTGCCCAGGGCAAGACCGATGCCGCCGTCAAAACCTACCGGGACCTGGCCGCCTTTTTCCCCGAACATGACCTGGCCCCGGAGGCCCTTTGGCGGGCGGCCAAGCTGCGGGAAAGCGCGGCAGATTGGCCTGCGGCGGCCCGCCTTTACGCCGACGTGCAGGCGACCTTTCCCGCCTATGAGGATGCGGATGAAGCCCTGTGGCGCTCCGGCCTGGCCTACTACCGGGCCGGGCGGCGGGAAGAAGCGATTGCCGCCTGGCAAAAACTGCTGACAGACTATCCCCATTCGGCCTATCGGCCCAAAACCCTCTACTGGCTGGGTAAGGTGGGGGCGGAGCCGCCGGAAGGCGAGACCCCCTATTGGGACCGGCTCACCGCCGGTTGGCCGGGCAAGTACTATGCCCTCCGCGTGGAGCAGATCCGCGCCGGGGAGCCGCTGACGGCGACGCAGATGATCACCGCCGCCGTCTACCCGCCTCCCTGGGACCCGGCCCAGGCCGAAGCCGAAATCCTCCCCTGGCTGGCCGGGTGGTCCCCCGTACCGACCGACACCACATTGCCGACCTTGCCTCCCTCCCTCGCCAACAGCCGCGACCTGCAACGCGGCGAGGAGCTGCTGGCCGTCGGCTTACGGGCCGAGGCCCTGGACGCCTTTGACGACGTGCGGGCCGCTGCCTGGGATGACCCTCTGGCCCTGGCCCAACTGGCCTTTTACTTTCGGGAGCAGGGGTTCCACGGCTTGGCCGCCCGCAGTGCCCTGCGCCTGGCCCGTCTCTGGCCGGAAGGCGGCATCCATGACGCGCCTTTGGCTCTGCGCCGTCTGGCCTACCCTTTGCCCTACGCCGACCTTATCTCTGCGGCGGCCCAGGAGCACAACCTGGACCCCCTCCTCCTGGCGGCCCTCATCCGCCAGGAAAGCCTTTTTGAGCCGGTGGCCGAATCGTATGCCGGGGCGCGGGGGCTGGGCCAGGTCATGCCTGCCACCGGGCGGGGCATCGCCAAAAACCTCAAGATGGAAACTTTTGTCCTGGACGACCTCTATCGGCCCTCGGTCAGCGTGGCCTTTGGAGCCTACTACCTGGCCGTCCAGATGAAACGCTTTGACCGCAACCTGCTCGTCGCCCTGGCCGCCTACAACGGCGGGCCGGGCAACACCCTGCGCTGGCTGGAAGCCGGGGGTGACGATTTTGACCTGTTCGTGGAAGCCATCACCGCTGCCCAATCGCGCCTTTATCTGCAGCGGGTTTATGAGCAGTACCTGATCTACCGGAAACTGTATCGGCCGTAAAACGATTCGCCCGCGTCGGGCGGCGTGGCAAGCCTCCGGCTTGTGCTTTTCAAACAAAATGCTGGACCAGGAAACCGTCCTCCCAATCGCATACAACCTGCTCTGCGTCGCCCTGGGCCTGGGCATCCTGGGCATGGCGGCCAACGAATGGCGACGCCTGCACAGCGGCGAGTATCGCCGCCTGATGGTCGCCGCCGCCTTGATCGCCCTGGCGCGGGGAGCGTACACCGCCCTGATCCTGACCGGCCTTGTTTCCGTCGGCGTCTGCCCGGAGTGGGCCTTGCAGGGCTGGATGCTGGCCCTCTTGGTGTGGGCTGCGTTGTTTGATGTTTCGGCCAAAAAGGGGGCTGCCCTCTTTTTGGCCGTGGCCGTCGTCGGCTTGGGGGCGGCCACCGCCCTGTGCTTGCTGGTTCCCGTCACCCCCTGGCCCATCATGTCGCTCCTGCTCTGCGGCGTGGGGCTGGCCCTGTGGCTGCGCCGTCGCCGCCACCACTCGTTCCTGCTGGGCGGAGTCCTTTTGCTCTCCCTGCTGGCTGCGGGGGCGGGCGTGGCCGGATCGCCGACGGGGGCAGCCCTCTTTCACCTGCTGGCCCTGACCTTGTGGCTCGTCCAAACCTATTACACCATCGTCACCGACCTGAGCGCGTACAGCCAGGAACTCCGGCAGGTCAGCGATCAGGCGTTGCGCCAGACCCAAAACCTGGCCTTCCTTTTGGAGGTGAGTCAGACCATTGCCTCCTCTTTGGACCTGTCGGTGGTTCTGGAACGGGTCTCGGAGGCATTGGCCCGAACCGTCAATGCCGATTGGGCCTACATCCTGCTGACCAGCGACGATGATCCCGGTCGGCTCGTCGTTGCCGCCCGTTACGGTTGGTGGGGCCGTCGCTGGCCCCCCGGCAATCGGCTCCGTCGCAAGGTGGTGATCCGTCTGGCCGACTTTTCCTTGCTGAGCCACGCCGTGCAGCGACGGCGCCAAGTGGTCGCCAACGATCCCGAAGATTACGAACAGTTTGATCGCCTCCATGACACCCTGGGCCGCCCCCAGAGCGGGCCGACGTTGGTGCAGCCCATCTATCTGCAGGAAAAGTCGCTGGGGGTGTTGTTGATGGGGCATGTGGGCAGCCAACGTACCTTCAGCGAGGCCGATGCCAAGATCTGCACCGCCCTGATGGGCCAGGTGGCGACGGCCATTGACAACGCCCGTCTTTACCAAAGCGTGGACGAACAGGCCCGGCGGCTGGCCGATCTCCTCCGCGTTCGCGAGGAAGAGGCGATGCAGCGTCAGGCCATCCTGGAATCCATCACCGACGGCGTGATCGTGGCCGGGCAGGGAGGCGAGGTTGTGCTGGCCAATGCCGCTGCCGAACGCATCTTGGGCCTTTCCCACGAAAAGTTGATGGGCCAGACCATCAAACGCCTTTACGCCCAACTCCTCCGCCAGGGCGAGTACCGCGTCGGCGAACAGACCGTTTTTGAGTGGGGCAACAAGATCATCATGGGGAGCTTGGCCCCGGTCAAGATGCCCGATGGTACGCTTCTGGGGTATGTGAGCATCTTCCGCGATGTCACGTTGGAACAGCAAGCCGAACAGTCCAAGCGCAAGTTCATCGCCACCATCTCCCATGAGCTGCGGACGCCCATGACCTCCATCAAGGGCTATGTGGAATTGATGGCCGCCGGGGCCGTCGGCAATTTGACTCCCCGGCAAAAGCAGTTCTTGGAGATCGTCCACAACAACGCGGAGCGCATGATCGCCCTGGTGAACAACCTGATCACCGTCTCCGAGATGGAGCAGGGGCCGATCCGAATCGAGCCGCAGCAGGTGGACATGGCCCAGATCATCCGCGATGCCGTGCAATCCATCCGCTCCCGTGCCGAAGAGCGGCAGATCGACTTGGTGGTCAACCTGCCGGACGATCTCAGTCCGGCATGGGGTGCGCCCCGCTCCTTGCGCCAGATCATGGACAACCTGCTGGACAATGCGCTGCGCTATACCTATCCCCAGGGCCGCATCACCGTTTGGGCTGCCGAAGCGCACCTAGGGGAAGGCGACGAGGCCCAGGATTTCCTGGTGATCAGCGTGCGGGATACCGGCGTCGGCATCCCGGAGGAAGAGCAGGAGCGGATTTTTGAAAAGTTCTACCGGGCGGAAAACCCCCTATCGGTGGAAGCGGGGGGTGCAGGGGTCGGCTTGGCCATTGTCAAAAGCCTGGTCTTGGCCCACGGAGGGCGCATCTGGGTGGAAAGCCAACCCCAACAGGGCAGCACCTTTAGTTTCACCGTTCCCGCCGTTGCCTCGTGACCTGTTGTGTCCGGTCTATTCTGCATCTTCCTCCGGCTGGTAGAGCATGTACCCTGCCCCCGGTTGGGTGAGGAGATAACGGGGGTTGGAAGGGTCCGGTTCTAGCTTCTGGCGCAGGTAGCGGATGTACACACGCAGATACTCGGTCTCATCTCCGTATTCCGGCCCCCAAACGCCCCGCAGCAGCTCCCGATGCATGATGACGCGATTGGGGTGGGACGCCAAGTAGGTCAGCAGCCGATACTCGGTGGGCGTCAGTTTGACCGGTTTGCCGGAGACCGTCACCCGGTGGCGGGCAAAGTCTATCTCAATGGGACCGGCTTTGAACCGCTGTTGGGTGCGGATCTCCTCCGGCCATTTGCTGCGGCGGAGTACCGCTTGGACCCGCATCAGCAGTTCCGTCACGTCAAAGGGCTTGGTCAGATAGTCATCTGCGCCCACTTCAAAGCCGTGGATCAGGTCCACTTGGGAACTGCGGGCGGTGAGCATGATCACCGGCACGCTGGAGAAGGATCGGATGTGCCGACAGACGGTGTAGCCGTCCATCTTGGGCAGCATCAGGTCCAAGATCACCAGATCGGGCATTTCCCGTTCAACGATCTCCAACGCTTCCTGACCGTCCTGGGCGGTCAGCACCCTGTAGCCGGAGGAGACCAGGTTGGCCTTGAGCAGTTTCAGGACGTGCGGCTCATCGTCGACGGCCAGAATGGTGGCTTTAGGCGGCATTGTTCAACTCCTTTTGGTGGGCCAGGGGGAGGGTGAAAAAGAAAGTGCTACCCTCGCCGACCCGGCTTTCAACCCATATCTGTCCTCCCTGGGCTTCAACGATGGCTTTGCAAATGGATAGCCCTAGTCCGCTGCCCCCTACCTGACGGGTGGCGGCGTTGTCTATTTGGTAGAAGCGGTCAAAGATGCGGGCTGCTTCCTGCGCCTCAATGCCGATCCCTTGATCCGCCACCCGGATTTCCAGGTAGCGGTCCGTAGGCCGGGCGGTGATGGTGATCGGTCCGCCGTCGGGGGAATATTTGATGGCGTTTTCCACCAGGTTGCGCAGGACCTGGCGGGTACGGCGCGGGTCTGCCAGAACCAGGGGCAAGGGGGACGGCCCTTGCATCTGGAGCCGATGGCGGTCGGTCATCATCTGGAATTCGGCAATCGTCTCCCGCAGGAGCGGCTCCGGGTCCAGGGGTTCCGGCTCAACGCGCAATCCTCCCGCTTCAATGCTGGCCATATCAAGGAGGTCGCCGATGAGGTCCGAAAGGCGGTCACTCTCTTCATCAATGATGGTCAGGAATTCGCGGCGGCTTTCTTCATCCCATTCCACGTCGCGGCGCAGGAGAGTAGTGGCAAAGCCTTTGATGCTGGCCAGAGGGGTGCGCAGCTCATGGCTGACCGTTGCCAGCAGCTGCGATTTCATCCGGTCCAGCTCCTTCTCGCGGGTGATGTCGCGGATGAGGAGGCCAAGCCCTTGCTGCCCGCCGTCGCTTTGGTGGATGGGGAAGAAGCGGGCTTGGAGGGTGCGGGTGGTGGGATCGGTCAGGACGATCTCAACGCTGGGTGCATCCTGGGGGGCGGCAGCAGCCTGTTGGAGCCGGGTGATGATGTTTTCCGGATCGGCGACCCGCGCCGCGATCTCGGCTTGCAGGTCGTCCAGGGTGCGGTTCAGAAGGGCATGGGCCGGCAGGTCAAAGAGTTTCTCGGCCTGGGGGTTGACGTAAGAGATCTGGCCGCGTCGGTCCACCAGCACCAATCCGTCCACCAGGCTGGTCATCACGCTGTCCAAGACGGCTCGGCGGTGCTCGGCATCTTTGATCAGCCGGGCGTTGGCGATGGCGATGCCGATCTGATTGCCGATGGCGGTCAGGAGGTCTTGGTCGGCCTCGGTGAAGTGACGGCGGTGACGACTCTGGATGCTGAGGAGGCCCAGTACTTCGCCTCTGGCCCGCAGGGGCAGGTGGATGCAGGTGTCAAAGCCTTCGGTGAGGCAGGCAGGACGGCTGCGATCCGGATGGTGGGCCAGATCCTCCACGACCAGCGGCTGCTGGAGGGTGAGGGCCGTACCGCAGATGCATTCGCCGGGGCCGATGGTCGCCTCCTCGGCGATGAACCGTTCGGAAAGGCCCCGGTAGGTGTGCAATTGCAGCTGACCGCTTTCCTCATCCAGCAAAAAGATGGCCCCCGATCCTTCGCCGATGACCTCCAGGGTGGTGGTCAAAGCACTGCTCAGGATTTCATCCAGGTCTTGTGTGCAGTTGACCTGGGCAGCAATGCTGGTCAGGGCGGTGAGTTCGTCGCTGCGCGTGCGATTGGACATGCTCTTACCCAAGCCTTTCCAGGTTGACGATGCAGGCCCTTTGCACCATCTCGTCGTCCAACCCGGCCAGGTCCCGCGCCGGTGGCCGGGCAGGGCGGTGGCGCAGGATATTGAGGGTGTTTTCGTACTCGCTCCGTGCCCGGTGGACCTCGCCCAAGTCGCGGTAGGTTTCGGCCAGGAAAAAGTGGGAGGCGCAATGGGTCGGTTGCAGGTAGATGGCCTGTTTGAACGATTGGACCGCGCTTTCGGCCTGCCCCCGCTGACGGTGGACCTGTCCCAGTAAGAAGTGGGCGTCGGCCAGCCACGGGTCGCGGGTCAACAGTTTGCGGCAGATCGCTTCTGCTTTTTCCAACTGCGATTGTTGCAGGAGCGTGGCTGCGCGCAGCAAGTCGGTCTCGCCCCGGTAGGTCGGATCGGGGGGGAGGCGATCCAGTTCGCGCAAGACGACGTCGTATTCCTGTCGGCGGAAGGCGCGGCGTGCCCGGTCCAAAATGGCCGTCGGATCGGGTTTCGTCTCCGGCGGTGGGCCGGGGAGGGCGGTGACTTTGGGCGTTGCGGTCCTTGCCGGGGGAGGAGGGGCAGGCAGGACGGGCCGCGGCGGGGTTATGCTCCGGCGGGGCGACGGCTCTTTGCGAAAGGCAAAGGTTTCGCCCAAAGGGATTAGGTGCAGTCGGCCTCGGTTGTGGCCCATTGTCTCGGCGGAGGCGACCACAAGATAGCCACCCTCGCGCAGGGCGGCGGCCAGCCGGGCGTTGAGGCGGTCTCGCGCTGCTTCGTCAAAGTAGATGGTCACGTTGCGGCAAAAGATAACGTCCATCTCGGTCAATTCCGGCGGCATCTCGTCGCCGACCAGGTTGTGGTGCACAAAATGCACCCGCTCCATCACCTGAGGGACCAGGCAAAAAGGGGGGCCTTTTCCGAAATATTTCTTACGGAGCGGTTCCGGGATGCGGCGGACGGCGCGGGAGCCATAGCAACCACGCCGTGCCTTTTCCAACGCGTCTGCGTCCAGATCGCTGCCGACGACCTCAAAGGCAAAGGGGCCGTATTGGGCTTGGGCTTCCAACAGGGTGATGGCCAGGGAGTAGGCTTCCTCGCCGGTGGCGCAACCCGCGCTCCACAGGCGTAGATTGCGCCGCCCCTCGGCCAGTAGCTGCGGCAGGAGCCGCTCGGCCAGGGCGCGGAAATGACGCTCTTCGCGGAAAAAGTAGGTCTCCTTGTTGGTGAGCAGCTGCGCCAAGTGGCCCAACTCCTCCTCCCGTTGGAGCAGAGGCCGGTAGGCATCCAACGAGGATAGGCCGTGGGCGGCCAGGCGTTGGGCGACGGCCTGTTCCAGAGCTTCGTCGCTCTGGCCGGTCAGGGCCAGGCCGCTGTAGGCGGCGATCTGTTCTCGGAGTTTTGCGCGGTCCCGGTCGCCGAGCAAGATGACAGCACCTCATCCGAGAAATTGAACCGCCAAGATGCAGGGGCGGAAAGGTCCTGCTTCCGGCATCTTGGCGGCTTGCCCGGTTGGGGCGGGCGCCCCGATTTGGCCGGTCCGGTCCACCGCTTCCCGATGGTCTCGGTGTCTCTCCGGCGTGGGGCGTCCGCCTTGTTTAGGTCGGTTGACTAGTCGGTTGGAAGGAGCGGTGCGCTAACCGGCCCACCCCATTCAATCTCAACCTCTATCTGGTGGCCGCCCCGCTTCTTGGGTTTGTAGGAGATCTCAAACTCGGCCTGGGCGGGCAGGGTCAGTTCCTTGTCGCCCAGGACAAAGGTTCCCGACTCAACTTGGGCAGCCAGGGCACGGAGCTGGGCGGCGATCTGCTCTCTGGTGAGGACTGCCTGGGCTTTGCGTCGCTCCTGGCGGCGTTGGGCTTTGGCAGCCCGTCGGGCAGCTTTGGCTTGCTGTTTGGCCAATTTCTTTGCGCTCTTGACCATCATGGTTTCCCTCCTGGAAATGTTTCCTAGAAAATAATGCGGGCCGTCCACAAAGCGGACGCGAATACGCGAATGCACGAATGCGCCCGGCCACAGGCCCGGAAGAAGCGACTTGAGCCGTTCGTGATCGCTCGGCGCAGGCGGTGGCTTTGGCTTAGGGGTTCTTCATCAGTTGGAGGAAAAGGAGATGTGCAGCCTGTCTTCAAAGCTGGCGGGCGGCTCCTCCGCCTCTTCCCGATCCCACATGCCGGATGCCAAGATTTCGTCCAGCTGGCGTACCGCCTCCTGCGTGGTGTGGGCGAATGTGGTCCCTGCCTCCGAATCAAGGTGCAAGGCCATCGGCCCTATCCGTAGTTCCCAATCTCCTCCAAAGTGGCGGGCGACGGAAAGCACTCCCACCCGCCGCGTTGCGGGCGGGGATTGCTTGAGCATTTCGGCCAGCATATCGGCCAGTTGCCGGAATTCTTCCCGCCGGAAACGCAATGTGGCCCGCCCCCACGTCAGGTGGACCAGGCCGTGTCGGCAGGCACTGATGAAACGATGGTCATCAATTTGAGCCAGTTGGATGAAATGTGGTGCTCTCATTTCGTCCCTCCTGTCCCTATTCTACCGTAAAGGCACGGGCAGGGCAAAAGTCAGGGTCTGTCGGGAGCAGGCCCTTGGTCTAGGGGGTCGCCGTTGGCGCGGCGGGAAGCTTGCAGGACGGCGCGGAAGAGGCGGGCCGGGCTTTCCCGGATCCAAGCAAAGGCCAAGAGGGTGAGGATGAGGGTAAAGACCAGCACAAAGGCCCGGCGGCCTAGAACAAAGATGGTAAACCGATCCAGGGTCAGCCCTCCCAGGCTGAGGACGGCCCACCAGCCGCCTTCCAGAAAGCCCAACGAGCCGGGCGTCACCGAAAAGACGAGGGCCAATTGGGTGATGCAGATGCCCATAAACAGCAGATACCAGGGGATGTCCAGCCGCAGTGCTTGGGCGATAAAGATCAGGCGGATGGCCAGGAGGCTGTACATTGCCAGCGTCAGGAGGAAGGCGCGGACGGCCAGCCCGTTTTCCAAGATCGTGCCGCCGGCCAATCGCTCCAACTGCCGGGGCAGGCGGCGCACCAGACGCCTGCCGACGATGGGCAGTCGGGTGAGAGGGCGGGTGGCGGTGGCGCCGACGCGCCCGGCCAAGCGCACCGTCTGTTCGTATTGCCGGGCTAAAAGCAGCGTGCCGATCAAAACGATACCTCCGCCGAGTCCGAAGGCCAAAGGGCGACCGATCCAACCGACCAGGTAGAGGGCGACCGGCAGGGCCAGCATCAGGGCCAGGAACAGGTCAAACAGTTTGTCCAAGAACACGGAAAGGGCCGAACGGCGGAGCGGGACCTGCTGCGAAAGGCTCAGGGCCACGGGGCGTCCTCCCAACATGCCCACCGTGACGGGCACAACTTGGCCCATCAGCATCCCCAACATGTGGTAGGTGAAAAAGTAGCGGTAAGGGCAGATCTCCGGGTCTCCGGCCAGCCTGTTGGCGATGAGGGACCAGCGGTAGGCGGCCACCAAATCCCAAAGCAATGTTGCGCCAAAGGCTGCCAACACATAGCGCAGGTCGCTGCCGACGATCTGTTGCCATGCTTCGATCCCCCCAAAGTAGAGGAGCAGGGCAAAAACCGATACCCCGGCCAGGTTGATCAGCCAAGAAAGGATACGGTTGCGTTTCTCTCTGTTCCGGCTTGTAGCCATCAATCACGCCTCCGGACCACCGGTACGCCGGTGTCCCCGATCTCCGAGTTGCCCTCGCCGGGCCGCCGCCCCGACGAATCGGGTGCGGGCCGAGTATACCACAGAACGGGCCGGGATGCACACCTCGTCCGCAATCTGGTCACGATTCGGTCGCAGGACAAATGCGTTTACAAAATTTCACATCGTAGCGTTTGCCGAGGAGCGGTTGGTTCTACACGTCCTTTGCGGCAAAGCCGACATCGGGAACGATAAATGCCCTTGCCCTCATTCGGTCGCCTGCCCACTTGACGAAAATACCGGTTGGGGGTATCATGCTCCCCGACCGAGTGTGAGGGAACGGTGGGCACAAAGCGATCCAATCGGCAGTCCCAAACCATCCTGTTGTTCGTCATTGCCTTTGGCCTGGGCCTCGGCTTTGTAGGGTTGCTGGCCGCTGCCACCGATAACGGCCGACCCGACACCGCCGAGACGCCCAGGGCCACCCGCACCCCCCGCCCGACGCGCCCTCCTCGTCCAACCCGCACCCCCCGCCCGACCAAGACGCCTGCCGGGCCGACCTCTACGCCCACCCCCCACGTCTTTCGGGTGGGGGTGGTAGCCGGACATTGGCAAAGCGACTCCGGGGCGGTGTGTGATGACGGCTTGCAAGAGGTCACCATCAATCTGGATGTGGCCTCCCGCGTGGTGGCGATTTTGCAATATGAAGGCTATGAAGCCGAGCTACTGGCCGAGTTCTCCGATAAGCTAGAAGGCTATCAAGCCGATGCCTTTGTCTCTATCCACACCGATTCGTGTGCCTATCCCGAAGCTTCCGGCTTCAAGGTGGCGCGGGTGGCGGGCAGCGCCATCCCGGAGGAGGAGGACCGCCTGGTGGATTGCCTCATCCGCGAGTACGGTCGGGCCACCGGCTTGCCCTTTCACAGGAACAGCGTCACTTACGATATGACGCTCTACCACGCCTTCCGCGAGATTGATCCGCAAACCCCGGCAGCCATCATTGAGTTGGGGTTTATGGCCGCAGACCGGGAGTTGCTGACCGAACACGCGTACGAGGTCGCCCAGGGGGTCGCGCGGGGGATCGCCTGCTTTTTGGAAGGGCCGTAAGGCGGCGCGGCTACGCTTGGCGTTTCAGCAACGATGCCGCCAATTCACACAAGGCGGATTGTGCGGTGTTTTCAATGCCGGTCTCCCGGAGGGCTTCCATTGCCAGGCGGTAGTAGTGGGCCGCTTGTTCCTCGGCGTAAGGGCGCGCGCCGGTGCGCTCCAGGATGGCGAGGGTGGTTTGGATGTCTTTGTCGCTCAGCGGCTCCTCTTGGCTGTAGAGGTCAACGAGCTGCCAGGCCGAGATGCGCTCTTCCGGGTGGTTGAGGACGTACACGACCGGCAGCGTCTTTTTCTTGTCGCGGATGTCGGTCGCCGCCGATTTGCCGGTGATGGCCGGATCACCCCATGTTCCCAGGATGTCGTCCTGAATTTGGAAGGCAAGGCCCAGGTTTTCGCCAAAGCGGGCCAGGCTGTCTATGAGCCGGGCATCATCGGTGGCGAGGAGGGCGCCCATGCGGGCCGAGGCGGACAGCAAGGAAGCGGTCTTGTGGCGGATCATCCACAGGTACTGCTCCAAGCTCACGTCCAGGCGGTCTTCAAAGGCCATGTCAAAGTATTGGCCTTCGCACAGGTCCAAGCAGGCTCGGTCCAGGGCGGCGAAAGCGGCCTGTTGGCGGGCCAAAGGTACGCCCCGCTCCGCCAAACGGTGTAAGGCCAGGCGGGCCAGCACAAACAGCCCGTCGCCGACGTTGATGCCGTGGTCCGTTCCCCAAATGGTCCACACGGCAGGGCGGCCCCGCCGCAGGGGGCTGCGATCCTGGATGTCGTCGTGGACCAGGGAGAAATTGTGGATCAGTTCCAGGGCGGCGGCGGCCGGCAGGGCCTGGTGTGGATCGCCGCCGACCATCTGGTTGCTCAGGAGACAGATCAAAGGGCGCACGCGTTTGCCGCCGCTCCTCTGGATCGGTTGCAGGTTTTCGTCCAGCCAACCCATGTGATAGCGCATCATGTCATAGTAGGATTCCAGGCTGGGCTGCGACGGGCAGACGATCTCCTGCAGTTCGGTTTCGAGCTGGGATAGAAGGCGGTCGAATGTGGCTTGCCGGCTCATTGTCGGACTCCTTTCACGGTCGGCGCGATGGGGCGCAGGGCAGGGTTGCCCTTCAGGGCCTCTATGTCGGCGATGCCCAGGCCAAAGAGGGTTACGCGCAACGCTTCGCCGATCTCGGCGGCCAGATCGGCCACCGCCTGGGCCGAGACCGCTGCTGCTTGGAGGAAGGGACGGGCCAATCCGCCCAGGTCCGCGCCCAGGGCCAACGCTTTGGCCAGGTCCAGGCCGTCGCGCAGCCCTCCGCTGGCGATCAAGGGGATGTCGGGCAGGGCGGAGCGCACCTCCACGATGGCTTCGGCGGTGGGCAGGCCCCAATCGGCAAACAGGGCACAAAGGCGGCGGCGCCGTTCGGTGGGGGCGCGGTGCATCTCCACCTGGCTCCAAGAGGTTCCGCCCGCGCCTGCTACATCAATGGCGGCGACGCCCGCTTCCACCAATCGCCGGGCTACTCCTGCTGCGATACCCCAGCCCACCTCCTTGACGATCACCGGCACGTCCAGCCCCCGGCAGATCGCCCCGATCTTGGAAAGCAGTCCGCGCCAGTCGGTATCGCCTCCGTCTTGCAGTGCCTCTTGCAGGGGATTGAGGTGCAAGACCAGCGCATCGGCTTCCACCATCTCCACGGCCCGCCGACAGTGTTCCAGCCCAAAGCCCGTGTTGAGCTGGGCCGCACCCAGGTTCGCCAGGAGGGGGATGTCCGGGGCCAGGTGACGCACGCGGAAGGTATCGGCCAGGGTCGGGTCTTCCAGCGCGGCCCGCAGCGAACCCAGGCCGAGGGCGATCCCCGCCGCTTGTGCTCCCTCCGCCAGGTGAAAGTTGATGCGTTGTGCTTCTGCCGTGCCGCCGGTCATGGAGGAGATGAGGAGGGGCAACCGTAGCTTCCATCCCAAAAAAGTAGTCGTTAGGTTCACATCTTTCAGGGCGATCTCCGGCAGGGCGTTGGGGATGAAACGATAACGTTCCAAACCGGTGGTCAAACGGGGGAAATCTACGTCTTGTTCTAGATTGATGCGCAGATGTTCTATTTTGCGTTGTTCCAGCATGAATTCCTCCCCTGGCCGCAGATCTTACCAGGGGATGTGCAGAATGTCAAACAGATTCGGGGTGAGGGACACGGGCCAAGTGCATTTACAAGGTTTTGTGCCGCGGGGGCAGAGTGTGCCGAGGAACGGTTGATTCCGCGTCGCTTCTCCGCGCCTTTGGCACCCCTGCGGTGAAAGCTGCAGCGGGTAGGTGCACCTGCCCTGCCCGGTCCACAGGGCCGATTGCCCGATCCCCGGATCGGTGCTATAATGCGGTGCGCGGATGGTCAGATGAAAGCAAAAGCCGGGTGGGGCCTTTTAATCGCCGTGATGGTTTTCCTGTGCCTGGGGGCCGTCCTTGCCGTGGGAGGATACGGCTTGGTCGGCCCGTCGGTGCGCTGTGCTTTGCCGCGGGAAACCGCCGGCAGGCCGGGATGGGAGGCGCACAAGGTGATCTCCGGTGGCGTTGAACGTTGCTACTACCTCTATGCGCCGCCGACCTACGATCCCTCTCGGCCCCCGCCTGTGGTGTTTAGCTTCCACGGCTTTCTCGCCAATCCCAACAGCCAGGCGTTGATCAGCGGTTGGCACACCCTGGCCGACCGGGAAGGGTTCGTCGTGGTCTACCCCCAGGGCCAAAAATTCCCCCTGCGGTGGAACGCCGGTCCCACCTGGGGGAATTCGGAAGTAGACGATGTGCAGTTCTTCCGCGACATGCTGGACGATCTGCCGTTGGCGGTGGACCGTTCGCGGGTGTATGTCAACGGCTTTTCCAACGGTGGGGGGATGGCCGTGCGCATCGGCTGTGAGGCCGCCGACCGGGTGACGGCCGTTGGCTCTGTGGCGGGGGCGGTGGTCTCGTTTGTCGGCTGCCCGCCGAGCCGTCCCCTGCCTTTGATCGCCTTTCACGGCACGGCAGATCCTATCGTCCCTTACGAAGGGGAGGACATGCGCGGCTGGCTGCTGCGTCAGGCGGCCGGTGCGACCGATGCTCCCCGACGCTTCATCGGTGTTGAGACCTGGGTTGCCCGCTGGGCCGAATTTGACGGCTGTTCCCTTGCCCCGCAGCCCCTTCCACCCCAAGGCGATGCCCGCGGCGTGCGTTACACCGGCTGCGAAGGGGGCAGCGAGGTCGTCCTCTATACCATCGTGGACGGCGGACACACCTGGCCCGGCGGTCGGCCCATCCCCGGCCTGGGCAAGACCAGCCGGGATGTGAGTGCGACGGAGGAGATGTGGCGGTTCTTTGCCGGATTCCGTTTGGAAGAAACCGAATAGCACGCCTTTGAGGAGAGATGCCATGAGCGAAAATCGCAGCTACATCCTTGCCTTGGATCAGGGCACAACCAGTTCTCGTGCCATCCTGTTTGACCATGCCGGATTGCCCGTCGCAACGGCACAGCAAGAGTTCCCGCAGATCTACCCTCGGCCTGGGTGGGTGGAGCATGACCCGGAGGCCATCTGGCGCACGCAGTTGGAGACGGCGCGTCAGGCTCTGGCCCGAGGCGGCGTTGCGGCGGACCGGGTAGCGGCCATCGGCATTACCAACCAGCGGGAGACGACGGTCGTTTGGGATCGGGAAACGGGCGAGCCGTTTTACAACGCCATCGTTTGGCAATGCCGCCGTACCGCGCCCCTGTGTGATCGGCTCCGCGCCGATGGCTGGGCCGAACCGATCCGGGCCAAGACCGGTTTGGTGGTGGATGCTTACTTTTCGGGCAGCAAGGTCGCCTGGCTGCTGGAAAACGTCCCCGGTTTGCGGGAAAAGGCCGAGCAAGGTCAGGCCCTATTCGGGACGATAGATACTTTTCTCATGTGGCGGCTTAGCGGGGGGCGGCTCCACGTAACCGATGTGAGCAACGCTTCGCGGACGATGCTCTTCAACATCCACACGTTGGATTGGGATGACGACATCCTGGCCGAATTGGGCATTCCCCGCGCCATGTTGCCCCAAGTCCGACCTTCCTCCCAGATTTACGGCTCTTGCGATCCCGACCTTTTGGGTGCGGCCATTCCCATCGCCGGGGCTGCAGGCGATCAACAGGCGGCCCTCTTTGGGCAAACCTGCTACGCACCGGGGCAGGCCAAAAATACCTACGGGACCGGTTGTTTCCTGCTGCTCAATACCGGCCCGCGGGCCGTTCCTTCGGAACGGGGCTTGCTGACGACCGTTGCCTGGCAGTTGGGAACGGAGGGGGAGGTCATCTATGCCCTGGAAGGCAGCGTTTTTATCGCCGGGGCGGCCATCCAGTGGCTGCGTGACGGGCTGGGCATCATCTCTCACGCGGCAGAGACGGAGGACCTGGCCCGCCGGGTGGAGGATACCGGCGGCGTCTACTTTGTGCCTGCCTTTGTGGGGTTGGGTGCGCCCTATTGGGATCCGTATGCGCGGGGAGTCGTTGTCGGCTTGACGCGGGGGACCGACCGCCGTCACCTCGTCCGCGCTGCCCTGGAGGCCATTTGCTACCAGAGCCGCGACGTGCTGATGGCCATGACCGCCGATTCGGGCATCCGCCTGGAAGCATTGCGGGCCGACGGCGGGGCGGCGGCCAACAACCTGCTGATGCAGCTCCAGGCCGACATCCTGGGTGTACCGGTCCAGCGGCCTGCCGTCATTGAAACTACGGCCCTGGGAGCGGCCTATCTGGCGGGGCTGGCCGTGGGCTATTGGTCGGGCTTGGACGAGATCGCAGCCCAGTGGCAGGTAGATGCCGAGTTCACGCCTGCGATGTCTGCCGCCGAGCGAGATGCCCTGTACGCCGGGTGGCAGCGGGCGGTGGAGCGGGCGCGGGGTTGGGCGGAGGCTGGGTGAGGTTCGCGTAACGGACGGCGGCCTGGGCGATCAAGGCGGCGATCTCCAAGCGGAAGGCCCATTGCCGGGGGTCTGCGGTGATCTGGGCTTCCCAGGCTTTGTAGCCGCCTGCTGCGGCGATCTCGGGGCCGAAGCGATCCGCCGTCTCAAATTCCAATCCTTCGCAAGGGCGGTAACCCACCCGGAAGCCTGCTTCTCCCAAGAGCAAAAGGGGCCATTCGGCATCTACCCCGACCGTCGGCTCCCCGGATCGCTCCAAGAGCCGTTGTGCCGCCCGCCGCGAGATGCCCCGCGAACCGGCTCCTACATCCCATTCCCGTCCTGTGACCAGGGCGAACACTTTGTTGAAGAGCGGTTCCGTTTCGGCCTGGTAGGGGGGATGGGTGGCCCAGGCCCGTGCCGTGCGGCCCAACACCAGCAGGTCGTAGCCCGGAATTTCGGCAATGACCCGGCCCAGTTCATCGGGGTAGTGCGCTGCCCAGTGGACGGCCCGGTCAAAATCGCACATTTGCAGGTGTTCTGCTCCGCTTTCCAACCCGGCGCGGAGTGCCCGACGACGCACATGACCGATGGTGTAAATGTCACCCGGCTCACCGTCGTTGACATGCACGCGGACACCGTGGCGGTCCAGGATGTCCCGGATGGCGGGGTGGGTTCCCGGCGAGCAGTAGGCCACAACGGCGTCGTACAGCCTTATCAGGGTGGGTAGGTGGGTTTTGATCATCGGCATCAGCCGCCGGGTGGGTTGATGGACGGTGGCTATCAGTGTGATCACCTCGTCCCTCCCCTACTTTGGGTTCTCAAGCCCCCCGCAGGTTGCCGATCTGCGGGGGGCTTCTGTTCTCCCTGCTCGGACCGTTTGGCGGTGGTTTTCCCTTTCTGCACAAGCCGGAGGCTTGCGCTACGGCATGGTTTCATTCGTGCAGCGGCGGTACATTCGCGGACGGCGTCGGTCTGCCGGCGGCTAGCGGCAGATGAGGACCGGGATGTGACTTTGGCGCAGCACCCGGTCCACGGTGCTGCCCACTACCACTTCGACCACGGGACGGTGGCCGTAGCCGCCCATCAGGATCAGGTCACCGGCGAATCGGTGGGCGGCGTCCATGATCGCTTCCTCCACCGGTTCCTCGTCGGGCACAAAGACGGCTTCTACCTTCCGCTCGGCCAGGTATTCGCGGGCGTCTTCCCGGTCGCCGACGACGACCAGGGATGCTTGCCAGCGGGCGACCAGGTAGGCGGCGATGTAAAGGGCTTCCCGCGCTTTGGGGCTGCCGTCGTAGGCCAGGAGCAGGCGGTTTAGGGCCGTCGGCTCCTCCGGCACGGCTAACACCGGCGTTACGCAGCGGTGGATGATGGTGCGCAGGCCGGACCCCAGGCGGGCGACCGGTTGGGGCGCGGGCGGGTGGGCAAGGCGCAGCACGACCAGGTCGGCCCAGCGGGATCGCTCGCAGATGCGGCGGGCGATCTTGCCCGCTTCGACGGCCAGGTTCCCCCGGACACCGGCTTGGGCGCAGCGGCGGGCAAATTCCTCGCGGAGGGCCTGCACCTCCTCATCCTCCTTCTCGGCAGCGGAAGGAACGATGTGCAGGCCCAGCAGCCGTGCTCCTTCCCGGCGGGCGATCTCCATCGCTTGGTCTACGGCTTCCCATCCCTGTTCCGGGCTTCCGATGGTGACCAGGATGTCGGCGAACATGCGGTCCCGGTGACGTCGCGCCTGCCGCCAGGTCCCCGGCGGCGGCCCGCCCTCCATCTCGTCGGGGGTGAGGCGGTCCAGCAGTTTGGCGGTCAGGCGGGCCAGGCGGCGTTGGGCCAGGGGACTGAAATTGGTCACCAGGTCGGCGGCTGCGGCCTCCGGTTTGATCTCCCAATCCAGGGTTGCTTCCAGCTCGGCGCGGTGCTCCGAAACCCAGAGATAGAGGTCGGCTTCGGTGCGCCCCGGAAAGTGTTGCAACAGGTTCTGCTCGCGGATGATGCGCACCACCGGCAAGTAGACGGTATCGTACCAGTGGGCCACCGCTTCCTCGTAGGGGATTTCGCGCTCCTGTTCCAGGCCCATAAAGTAGCGGTGGACCTCAATGTGCTCCAGCAGTTTTTCGTATTGGCCGGGCACGGTCACGCTCAGGTCGGCATCGGGCCGCAGTTCATCCAGGCGGGTGCGCTCCAAAAAGTCGGCGTATTCGGCCTTGAGGATCAGGTCCTGGGGCTGCACGTCGGGCGTGAGGGGCACGCGGGTTTCGATGCGGGTGACGTATGCCTCAATGTGGCTGGCCCCCATCTGCCGCGCCACCGAGACACGGTGGTTGCCGTCGCGGACAAAGTAGGCGTCGCCCACCTGGTAGACCTCTATGGGCGGCAGCCCGGCCAGCTTGCTGACCTGGGTCTGCACCCTGGCCCAGCGTTCCTGATCGCTATCGCGCAGGGGGAGAAAGCTGCGGGTGAAATCGGTGTAGCGGTCTACGCTGCCGACGATGGCATCCAGGGGGATGTCCCGCAGGCCCACCTCACGGCTGCTCCTGGCCCTGAGCATCCGGCGGACCTCTTCATAGGAAAGGAGCCGGGCCGATTTGCCCGCCAGCCGGGCGCGGAGCCGTTCCCGCTCCGCCTGGCGGCGTGCCCGGCGGAAATCCATGAGGGCCAAATAGTCGTTCATCGGCGTTCGTTCTCCGGTCAACCGATTGCGGCCGACCGCCGCGCGCTCCGGGCGAGATGGGCCACGGCCTCCAACGCCCGTTCAATCTCCTCCTCCGTGTTCCGGTGGCTCAGGCCAAAGCGGACGCTGCCCATGGGAAAGGTCCCCAGGGTTTTGTGGGCGGCGGGGGCGCAGTGCAGCCCCACCCGGCAGAGGATGCCGAACTCTTCATCCAGGCGCAGCCCCACGTCGGAAGGGAGCAGCCCGGCGATGTTAAAGGCGACGGTGGCCGTCTGCCGTTCGGCGTCCCTGCCGCCGTACAGGGTCACGCCGGGGATGGCGGACAGGCCGTCCAGCAGGCGTTGGGTCAGGGCCATCTCCCGGCGGCGGATGGAGGCGACGCCCTGCGCCGACAGCCGCTGCAAGGCGGCGGCCAGCCCGGCCAGCCCCACGGCGTTGAGGGTCCCGCTCTCGAAACGGTCGGGCAAAAAGTCGGGCTGTTCTTCCCGCTCGGAACGGCTGCCGGTCCCGCCCCGCTTGAGGGGCCGGAAGCGGTCCAGGTCCACGCGGGGGCCGATGACCAGCCCGCCGGTCCCCATCGGCCCGCCCAGGGATTTGTGCCCGGTCCAGGCCAGGAGGTCAATGCGGTCGGCCTCCTGGTCAATGGGGTATGCGCCGGCCGTCTGGGCGGCGTCCACCAGGAGCAGGCAGCCGTGGCGGCGGGCGATCTCCCCGGCCCGGCGCACCGGCAGCAGGGAACCGCAGACGTTGGAGGCGTGGTTGAGGACGATGAGGACGGTTTCGGGGCGCAGGGCCGCTTCCAGGTCCGCCGGGTCCAGGAACCCCTCCGGCGAACAGGGGACGACGCTCAGGGTGATGGGGCCGCCGTCCAGGCCCGCCTCCATCGCCCGCAGGGGGCGCATGACGGCGTTGTGCTCCATGCTGCTGACGACGACATGGTCGCCGGGGCGCAGGTAGCCGCGCAGGACCAGGTTGAGGGCTTCGGTGACGTTGGCCCCAAAGACGACGCGCAAGGGGTCGGGGGCGTGGAACAGCGCGGCGATCCGCTCCCGCGCCTCGTAGACGATGCGCCCGGCGGCCACAGAGCGGCGATGCCCGGAACGGCCCGGATTGGCGCCGATCTCTTGCAGAAAATGGGTCATGGCCTCGGCCACCCCCGGCGGCTTGGGCCAGGAGGTCGCGGCGTTGTCCAGGTAGATCGTGTGCTCATTCATCATCGGTCGTTGCGGCATAGAGGGCCGCGCCCAGCGCACCCACCGTCTGGGGGTCGTCGGGCACGGTGAGGGGCAGCCCCAGCTCTTGGGCAAAGAGCTGCCGGAGACAGGGGTTCTGGGCCACACCTCCGGCAAAGACGAACCGCTCCCGGACGCCGACGCGCCGGATCATGCCGCCGATGCGGTTCACGATGGCCCGGTGCAGCCCCAGGGCCACGCGGCGGCTGTCCTCGCCGCGGGCGATGAGGGAGACGACTTCCGATTCGGCAAAGACGGTGCACATGCTGGAGATGGGGACGGCGTGACCTTTGGCCTCCAGGGCGTGGGGGCCGAACTCTGCGACGGTCATGCCCAGGGCGTGGGCCATATTTTCCAGAAAACGGCCCGTCCCGGCGGCGCAGCGGTCGTTCATCTCAAAGCGGAGCACCCGCCCGCCCGGCCCCACCCGGATCACTTTGCTATCCTGCCCGCCGATGTCCAGGACCGTGCCGACATCGGGGTAAAGGTGGTACGCTCCCAGGCCGTAGGCTTTGATCTCGGAGATGACCTCGTCGGCCAGCTCCCGTTCGGCGGCCAGATGGCGGCCATAACCGGTGGCGACCAGGCGGCGGTAGGTCCGCCCGGCGATCAGGCGGCGGGCGTTGCCCACCGGGTCAATGCCGGTATCCACCACCTCGGCCCGCACGACGCCCCGGCCATCCCATTCCACCAGGGCGATGGTCCGCGAGCCGATGTCCAATCCGGCGACGAGTTGATGTGCCATGCAATGCTCCTGACGTTCATAGAGTCTCACACCGCGCGGGTGTGGCGGGGGTAGGGCCGGTGCGTTCATCCTCCCCGGCGGCGGCCCCACCGCCGAGACGCCGAGGGCGCGGGGAAAAGCCGTGCAAGATCAACCGTTTCCCGGCGAACCCTGCGCCCTTGCGGTGCGCCGATGTCGGGAACGAGGGGCGCGATTGCCCCGGCGTCGGCAAGGGCTGCCACTGCATCTCGGCCACGGGGCGGCGGACCGGCCGAGCGGCGGCGTCCAGGGCGACAAAGGCGCGGCCGTCGGCGGTCAGCAGGAAGGGGGTGGCCGCCGGGAGCAGCCCGCCGGTCGCCTCCTCCCAGCTCTCGCCGCCGTCGGTGGAGCGGAAAAGGCGGGGCGGCGCGTCGGGCGGGCCGGGCGTCCACCAAAAGTAGAGGGTCCGGCCTGTGGCGTCGTCGGGCGCGACGAGCACCTGCCCCCGGCCCCGCTCCGTCAGGGGGAGGCTCCCGTCCAGCCGCGTCCAGCTCCCGCCGCCGTCGGTGGAACGTTGCAGCCCGCCCCGGCTCGACCAGGCGTAGAGGGTTTGATCGGCGGCAAAGTTGGGCGAAAGGGCGACCTGGGCCGTGCCGGTGATGGCCGTCCAGCTCTCGCCGCCGTCGGTGGAGCGGTAGAGGCTGCCGTGGCCGACAAAGAGGGTCCGGTCCCGGCCGTAGGTGGGCGAAAGGGTCAGGCCGTCGGGCGGCAGGGTGTAGGCGTCGGGGTCGCGGTAGCGGTCGGTCAGGGCGGTCCAGTGTTGGCCGCCGTCGGTGGAGCGGTAGAGGCCGCCCCGCCGGGCCAGGGCAAAGAGGGTCCGGTCGCGGGCAAAGGCGGGGGAGACGGCCAGGTGGGTGACGGCCAGATCGGTCAACCCCCGGCCGACCATGCGCCAGCTCCGCCCGCCGTCGGTGGATTGCCAGACGCCAAAGCCCTGGTCGCCGGTGGCCAGGCCGGCCCACAGGGTGCGGTCCTGGGCGAAATGGGGGGAAAAGGCCAGGTCCAGCACCCATTGGGCGGGCAGCCCGCCGCCGACGCGCCCCCAGGTGCGGCCCCCATCGTCGGAGCGGTAGAGGCGGTAGCTCCAATCCAGGGCAAAGAGCAGGTCGCCGCCGGGCGGCAAAAAGAGGCGGGATGGCCCCTCCCCGGCGGATAGGTCCGCCGGGAGCGGGTCGGCAGGCGGGGGAAGGTCGCCGCCCTGGGCCGCCCAGATCTGCACCTGCCCCCCCTTTGTCGCCAGGTAGAGGAGGTGGCGCCGGGGGTCCACCGCCTGCAAGCCAAAGCCGCCGGGGATGGGCAGGCTGCCCAAAACGTCCAGGTTGGCCGCATCCAGGACCATGAGCTGGCCCTCCTGCTCGCCGTAGACGGTGAGGTAGAGGCGGCCCAGGGCCGGGTCCACGCCCAGGTCGCCGTAGACCGAATCCAGGCGGGCGGTGTAGGTGCGGCCCCCTTCCAGCAGGGAGGTGGAGCGGCCCGCCAGGTGGATGCGGGAGACGTAGGCCCGGCCTGTGGTCGGGTCCACGGCCAGGGGGCCGGGGCTGCGCTCGGTGTCGGTCAGCACCTTTTGGTAGGTCTCCGGCTCGTAGACATAGAGGTAGTTGCCGTTGTTGGAGCCGGGGACGCCGTTGTTGATGAGAACGAACAGACGCCCGCTGCCGGGGTCCACCAGGGCGTCCACCGCCGCCGGGTTGGGCGAAAAGCCGGGGTTTTGGGGCAGCGTATCCGAGATGGCGCGGGTGACGGTCAGCGTTTCCAGGTCGGCGAGATAGACGCCCCGGCGCACCAGGTAGAGGCCGCCGTGGTAGGCATCGGCCACGGGGATGGCCCGGCTGCGGATGGCGGCGGTTTGGGTCAGGGCGTCGGCGTCAAAGATGCGCACCCGGTCGCTCATCGGGCCGCCGGTGTAGAAACGCCCGTGGGGGGCGTCCACGGAGATGCGGCCTGCGCCGGGCAGCCGGGCCGATTCCGCGCCGCTTTCACCGTCCAGGATGCGCAGCCAACCGGCGGAATCGGTGACGTAGAGGAGGCCCCGCTCCGGGTCCACGGCCAGGTCCACCAGGTCCAGGGCGGTGGCGAAAAAGTCGCCTTCCTGCCCGGCGTCCACATCCACGACGCGGACGCCGTGGGCGTAGGTGTGGCTGACCAGGAGCCGCGCCCGCTTCCCGTCCCAGGCCAGGGCCGCCGGGGCCGCCGTCAGGGGGATGTCGGCCACGGTCCGACCGCTCGCCGGGTCCAGGACGGTCAGGCCATAGTCGCCGTAGGCGTCCCGCCCCAGGAAGAGGCGTCCGCCCTCGGCGTCGAGGGCCAGGGGGGAATCCTGGAGCCAATCGCCCAGGGGCTGCTCCGCCAGCAGTTCACCCCCGGCGTCCAGGGTCCACAGCAGGTTCCGCTCGCCGTCATCCAGGGTGATGAACACCCGCTGCCGACCGGGGGCGGCCAGCAGATGGGCCGGTCGTCCGGGCAGGGCGGTGGCCGCGTCCGCCGCCAGGGTGTCCGGGTCGTAGAGGCGCAGGGCATAGCCTGCGCTCCCCTGGCCGGTCAGGTAGAGCCGCCCGGCGACGGGGTCCACGGCCAGGGCCAGCGGCTGCCAGTCGGGGGGCCAGGGGGCCTGGGCCAGGGGCGCGTATGTTTCGGCGTCGAGGAGGCGCAGCCCGCCCGCGCCGCCCACGTAGAGGCGCCCGCCCTCGGCGTCGAGGGCCAGGTGCGCCGCGTCGTCCAGGGTGGTCAGCGGTTCAAGGCTGACGGCGTCGAGGACGGAGCAGGTTCCGTCGTCGGCGTTGACGGCGTACACCCGGTCGCGGCGGGCGTCCACGAGGAGCGCGCCCTCGGCGTAGGTGTCGGGGCCGGTCTCGACGCGGGCCAGGACCTGCCCGCTTGCCGGGTCCAGCACGACCACCAGGCCCTTTTCTTCGGCGGCGGGGGTGCGGCTGTGGGCGCGGACGTAGAGGCGGTCCAGGCGGGGGTGGAGGGCCAGGGCGCGGGGGCCGTAGCTATTGCCCGCCGGAACGCCGAAATCCAGGGTGCGGAGGAGGGTCGGCCAGGGGGGTTCG
>Ga0256914_1001142_pt1 | contig 25043 bp, 17 predicted proteins | sample HulkmetaG_FD_191571 | JGI IMG/M metagenome (GOLD analysis project Ga0256914, IMG submission 191571) | Hydrothermal chimney microbial communities from Main Endeavour vent field at the Juan de Fuca Ridge, Pacific Ocean - Hulk | ecosystem: Environmental > Aquatic > Marine > Hydrothermal vents ... | reverse complement strand
TACAGTTATCACCAAAAACAGTTGCCAAAATCGTGGCTTGATTTTGAAAAAAACGGTATAGTTTTGGGGCAGAAAGTAACACCAGTTGACAGAGCCGGTCTTTATATCCCCGGAGGCAAAGCGGCATATCCGAGTTCTCTTTTGATGAATGCCATTCCCGCCATTGTAGCCGGTGTGGAGGAGATAGCAGTCTGTACGCCGACTCCTTCAAATGAGATAAACTCTCTTTTACTGGCTGCCATGCATCTTTGCGGTATCAAAGAGGCTTACAAAGTAGGCGGAGCAAGTGCGATTGCGGCAATGGCATACTCTACCGAAACGATAAAAAAAGTTGATGTGATAACAGGTCCTGGTAATATTTTCGTAGCGACGGCAAAAAAGACGGTTTACGGAGATGTCAATATCGATATGATAGCAGGACCCAGCGAGATAGGAATCATCGCCGACAAACATGCCGATCCCAAATATCTGGCTATCGATCTTCTCTCTCAGGCAGAACATGACGAAATGGCAAGTTCCATCATGATAACGATATCGCATGAAAAGGCGATAGAGACAAAAGACGAGGTTTACAGTTATCTGAAAAAACTGGACAGATATGAGATTGCAAAAAAATCTATCGAGAAGAGAGGTGCTATAATTATAGCCCAAAACATAAAAGAGGCTGTATCATTGATGAATGAGATAGCTCCCGAACATCTTGAGTTGATGGTGGAAAATCCTTTTGAACTCTTGCCTTACATCAAACATGCCGGAGCTGTTTTTATGGGCAAATATACCCCCGAACCGATAGGGGACTATGTGGCGGGACCAAATCATACTCTGCCTACCGGCTCAACAGCCAAATTTTATTCGCCTTTGAATGTGGAGAATTTTTTGAAAAAGTCTTCCATTATTTCCGTGAGTGAAGAAGGTATAAAAGAGATAGGCAAAGAGTGTGCCTTATTGGCGAAAATAGAAGGATTAAGCGCACATCAAAAATCTGTTTTGGTCAGATTGGAAAATAAATAATTTAACAACAGGAGTTTAAAATGAAAATAAATGATTTAGTAATTGTTTCTTCTTTGGGAGAGATGAAAATCTATAAAGCAAATCCGAGAGATTTGGAAGCCGAAGCGGGATTGAAACCGCAAAATATAAAACTTGATCTTCTTAATGCTTTTGACTATATAGAAGCCCATATGAAAATGCAGGATATAAACAGCGATGAACCCGGACAGTTTAAAGGCGCAAACTCTACGATGAGATCAAGCGGTGAAGATCATAATCTCAAAGAGAAGATTGAAGAAGATATCATAAAAGCGATAGCGGAAGATATAAATACAATAGTCGAACAAAACAATCCTCCACGGGTTTTTCTGGCTGTTGCAGAGCCTGTTTTTAACAGAGTTGAAGCGAGATTAAAAAGCAGTGTGAAAAACAGGATATTTAAAAGTCTCAAAAAAGATCTTACAAAAACTGATAAAAACAGACTTGTGGGAGAATTTTAACAATCGTTTCTGATGAAAGATGATCTTTTTAAAAAGCCTATAAAAAAACAGTTTGAATTTGATGAGAGCGTTGCAAGTGTATTTGATGATATGCTTGAACGCTCTATCCCTTTTTATAAAGATGTCATTGAACTTATATCAAATCTTATAGTAAAAAACAGTCCCGATAGAGGAGTTGTCTGTGATCTTGGATGTTCTACGGCAAAAACTCTTTTGGAGATTGATAAGAAGAGCAAAAAAAAATTGAGATTGATAGGTATCGATAATTCCAAAGCGATGATAGACAGAGCAAAAAACAAAGCCATAGCTTACGGAAGCGATCTTGAACTTGTTTTTGGGGATATACTAAAGATTGATATTCCAAAATCAGATATTATCGTAGCCAACTACACTTTGCAGTTTGTAAGACCTCTTCAAAGAGAAAAATTGATAAAAAAGATATTTTCTTCTTTGAAGAGGGGAGGGTTTTTTATAGTATCGGAAAAAATTATCAGTGAAGACAGAAGTTTGAATCTTCAGTTGATAGAGGAGTATCACAACTTTAAAAAATCTCAGGGTTACAGTGATTTTGAGATAAGCCAAAAAAGAGAAGCTATTGAAAATGTTTTGGTTCCCTACAGTGATAAAGAAAATATTCAGATGCTTAAAAACAGTGGATTTGATTTTGTGGAAATCATATTTAAATGGGCAAATTTCTCTACATATATTGCCAAAAAGGATCAGATATCGGGATAAATTTGGATAAAATAATAAAAACTTACAAGGATAAGATATGAATTTAAAAAAAATAGCTTTTTTTGTCATTGCAGTAATATTTTTTGCGGGGTGTGCAAAAGATCAGGCGGAAGTTTATAACAAACCTGCCATTTACTGGTACAAAAATATGATAGAGGCTTTAAGAAGCGGAAATCTCGAAAAAGCCGATGACTATTATACTTCACTCTCAAGCGAACATATGAATTCACCTTTGATAAAAGAGAGTTTGCTTATCTTGATAGAAACTCATCTTGAAGAGGAGGAATACCTTCTTGCAGATTTTTATGTAGATGAATTTATAAAAAGGTTTGGAACGGCAAGAAATACAAGATATGCAAGATTTTTAAAGATAAAAGCAAAATACAATGCTTTTAGATATCCCGACAGGGATCAGAAGCTGTTACAGAAAACTATAGATTTATCAAAAAACTATCTTGAAAGATATCCCGATTCTTTGTATAATCCGCTTGTTCAAAGTATGCTTACAAGACTTTATCTTTCTCAATACCATTTAAACAAAAAAATTATATCTTTATATAAAAGACTCGGCAAAAACAAAGCCGCCGAAATATATGAGCAGAAGATAAAAAATTCATGGCTTGGAAATATAAAGATTGAAAATTCCAAAAGCGGATGGTTTCAGTCTCTGCTGGATTGAAATAAACAAAAAAATTTTTAAGGAGCGATATGCAGTTAAGTGATTACGGTTCATTTCCTATGGAACTGCCGGTAATAATAGAAGATGAAATATTTTTATATCCGTTTATGATCTCTCCTATTTTTATAGGAGATGAAAAAAACTCAAAAGCAATTTTAGATGCGATACACAATAACAGTCCGTTAATGGTAATTCCTTCCAAACAAAATCATGAGGGGGGAAGGGATTTTGAAGATGCCTATGACGCCGGAGTGGTAGGTTCTATCATGAGGAAGGTTTCACTTCCAGACGGAAGGATCAAAATCCTTTTTCAGGGAATCGCAAAAGCAAAAATAATAAAAGAGCTAAATAACGATCCGTTGGAAGCTTTTGTTGATTTGATAGAGATAAAAGAGTACAACAGACTGAAAATAGAAGCTATACTGGCGATATTGCAGGAGAAAGTCAGAACTTTATCTACAATCAGTTCCGTTTTTCCTCCTGATCTTCTAAAAACGATAGAGGATAATGTCGATCCAAACAGAATAGTGGATCTAATAGCAAGTACAATGAGACTGAAAAAGGATTTGGCATATAAACTTTTTATACAAGATGATCTTGAAGAGAGACTTCTTACACTTATAGACTATGTTACCGAAGAGATAGAAGCCGGTAAACTTCAAAGAGAGATAAAATCAAAAGTCCATTCCAAAATAGATAAGATAAACAAAGAGTATTTTTTAAAAGAGCAGCTAAAAGAGATACAGCATGAACTCGGAACCGATACCCAAAGAGAAGAGGAGATCGAGGAGTATTTCAAAAAGCTTGAAGACAAAAAACCCTATATGAATGAAGATGCCTATAAAGAGGTAAAAAAACAGATAAACAGACTTTCAAAAATGCATCCCGATTCTGCGGATGCAAATGTGATACAGGGATATCTTGACTGGGTTTTGGAGATACCTTTTGGAGTCTATTCAAAAGAGAAACTCGATATAAACGAGGTGAAAAAACAGCTTGAAAAAGATCACTACTCCCTTGAAAAACCAAAAGAGAGGATAGTTGAATATTTTGCCGTAAAAGAGCTTTTGGCAAAGAGAGGTTTTAAAGAGAGTCAGGGAAAAGGTGTAATACTCTGTTTTGGAGGACCTCCGGGAGTCGGTAAGACATCTTTGGCAAACTCCATATCCGTAGCTTTAAAAAGAAAACTTGTGCGAATAGCTCTTGGAGGGCTTGAAGATGTAAATGAACTAAGAGGTCACAGAAGAACATACATAGGCGCAATGCCCGGACGGATAGTTCAGGGACTTATAGAAGCAAAAGAGATGGATCCGGTTGTGGTGCTTGATGAGATAGACAAGATAAGCAGAAATTACAGAGGAGATCCAACAGCGGTACTTTTGGAGATATTGGATCCGGAACAAAATGATAAATTCAGAGATTATTTTTTAAACTTTAATCTTGATCTAAGTAAAGTGATATTTATCGCAACCGCTAACGATATTGCCTATATACCCGCGCCTTTGAGAGACAGAATGGAGTTTATATTTTTAAGTTCATACACTCCGCAGGAAAAATTTATGATAGCCAAAAAGTATCTTATCCCCCAAGAGCTTAAAAAGCACGGGTTAAGAGCATCAGAAGTTTCTATAACAAAAGGGGCATTGGAGAAGATCATCTCAAACTATACAAGAGAAGCCGGAGTGAGAAACCTCAGAAGGAGAATAGCCGATATCTTCAGAAAAGTTGCAAAAGAGATACTTTTGGATGAAGAGCTTAAAAAAGTAACGATAAATCTAAAAAATATTTCAAAATATCTCGATAAAGAGATATTTTCCATCGAAGAGAGAGAGAAAGAGGATTTGATCGGTATCGTTAACGGTTTGGCATGGACAAGAGCCGGTGGAGATGTTTTGAAAGTTGAAACGATTAAAATCAAAGGCAAAGGTTTTATGCAATTGACCGGAAGTTTGGGCGATGTCATGAAAGAATCTGCAAAAATAGCTTTCAGTGTTATAAAGGTTCTGATAGACAATAAAAAAATCAATATTCCACAAAGTGTTATACCAAAATCTGCTGACGAGAATGAAAAGAAACTGGATCAAAGTGAAGTTTACAGAAGATATGATCTTCATATTCATGTACCAGAAGGTGCAACTCCAAAAGACGGACCAAGTGCCGGTATAACGATGGCAACGGCGATAGCTTCCATCCTTTCTGAAAAAAAAGTAAGAGCTGATGTGGCAATGACCGGAGAGCTTACACTGACGGGAAAAGTTTTGCCTATCGGAGGATTGAAAGAGAAGTTGATAGCGGCTTTTAAAGCAAAGATAAAAACTGCTGTTATACCAATGAAAAATTATGAAACCGATCTCGATGAGATACCCGATGAAGTTAAAAAATCCATGGAAATCATAGGTGTTGAAAGGATAGAAGAGGTATTGAAAATAGCCCTTTTGTGATTATTACGATTATAAGGATCAAAGATGGAAATTTTAACGGCATTTTTTAACTCTTTTTGGCTTTTGAGTGGCGCTATGGCTTTTTATATACTTTTTGGGCTGTTTTTTGCCGGTATATTGCATGAAATCGTTCCATCTGATTTTGTGCAAAAACATCTTGGAAAAGGCAATTTTTTATCTGTTTTAAAATCAACTCTTTTTGGAATCCCTCTTCCTGTATGTTCCTGCGGCGTGATACCACTGGCAACCGCTTTGAAAAAAGAGGGAGCAAGTAAAGGTGCTGTTCTTGCTTTTTTGATATCGACTCCGATAACCGGTATTGATTCGATACTTGCCACTTTTGGAATATTTGGTTTTGTTTTTACTCTCTACAGGGTTGTAACTTCTGTTGTTATAGCCTTTTTTGCAGGGATATTCAGTAATATTTTTGACAAAGAGAAAAGGACAAGAGCCAAATTTTCTCTTTTTAACAATCCAAAAACGGCAGTTTCTTTTACTCCTTTAAAATTTGATACGAAAAAGAGGGAGATAAAAAAGAGATTTTCTTTTAAAAATGCTCTTTATTACGGATTTGTAACACTTTTTGGAGATATCGCAAAACCTCTGTTTTGGGGATTGGTGATAGGAGCGGTTATAACTGTGATAATTCCCGAAAATATGAGTGAGCTTCTTGGTTTACACAGATGGATAGGTTATGTGGGTGCTATAAGTATCGCTGTTCCTATGTATATCTGTGCCACTTCAAGTTTACCGATTGCAGCATCTTTGGTTTTGAGCGGAGTAAGCATGGGAGCTGCATTTGTGTTTTTGAGTGCCGGACCTGCTACCAATACGGTTACAATGGGTGTTGTAAAAAAGATGCTTGGCAGTAAATCTCTTTTTATCTATCTGTCGGTTATTTCGATAGGATCGGTTGTGTTTGGATTGATGCTTGATGCTCTTTTTGGTTCTCTCTCTTTGGATCCTAAAAGTATAGTAAATGTTCATGAAGAGGGAAGTATGATGGAATCTGTGGGTTCTGTTATCTTGTATGCTTTTTTAGCCTATTTTTTGATAAAACCCTATTTTAAATCGAAAATTTCTCTATAAAGTATCTTACAGACTGTGAAGTATCTGCCTTTTGTTATGCTTTTGTATAGCCGTTTTTCTAAGATCAGGAATTTTTGTGGCATATTTTCTCAAATATTCAGGTATCGATCTTCCGTTGATTCTTATGATGTCTTTTATTATAGAATCGGCTATTCTTGAGGGTTCCTTGCCCAAAACCTCCGTTAAATACCCAAAAACAAATTCACTCAGTCTGTTTAGAGATATATGCCATGTTGATTCGCTTTGGTTATACAGCCATTGGCTGAAATCGTAAAAATTTTTAAATACATCTTTGTCATCTTCCCACATAATGGGGATCGTATGATAAAAATTGCCGCTGTTGTATGTCAAATCCCAAAATCTTGCAAATCTTTTCATCTTTTGCATCTCTTTGAATGAGATAAAAGCATTTTGCAAAATATCATAAGGCGGTTCGCTGTTATAGACCATAGCGTATTTTATATCATGTCTGTTGATTGTAGTGCCAGATAGTTTTTTCAGTATTCCTATCTGAATTTCCGATTTTGTCATGCAGACAAGGCGGTTTAGATTGTCTGCAAAACTTTTTAGATCCTCTCCGGGAAGTCCTACTATGAGATCAAGATGCATATGAACATTGCTTTGTTCCAAAAAACGGATATTTTTTTCTATCTTCTCTATATTTAACCGTCTGTTGATATTTTTTGCAATATTTTCATTCAGCGTCTGGATACCGATCTCAAGCTGTAAGGAGGAGGGCGGAAACTGTTTGATTCTCTCTTTTAGAGTATCGGGGAATGAGTCAGGGATAACCTCAAAATGAAGAGAAAAATCATCTTTTTTGGATAGAAAAAAATCTATCAGCCTGTTGGCAATTTCTATATTCAGGTTGAAAGTTCTGTCGATAAATTTAAAATTCCTCACCCCTTTTTGCCAAAGAGTTTCAAATGCTTCAAGCAGTTTTTCCATATCAAAATAGCGAACTCTCTCATCAAGCGAAGAGAGACAAAATTCGCATCTAAAAGGACATCCTCTTGAGGCTTCCACATAGATTTTCCTATTTTGAATATCAGATTTTGAGTAGTAGGGATATGGCATCTGTATCTTTTTAACATCCGGCAATACAGCTTGAATAATCCTGTTCTTGGGCAAATCACCGTTTAAAATCTCCCCACACAGTTTATAAAAAGAGATCTCCGCTTCTCCTTGTATGATATAATCGGCTTCATCAAAATTCACTCTCAAAGGAAAATGGCTAACTTCCGGACCTCCTAAAATTATTTTGGTATCAAAGGAGACTTTTTTTATAATTTTGATTATCTTTTTTATATCAAGCACATTCCAGATATAAACGCCAAATCCTACTATTTTTGGTTCTTCATCCAATATTTTCTCTGCTATACTTTGAGCATCCCCGTTTATCACAAACTCCAAAATTTTGCTCTCTTTTTTTAATTCTTTCAAATTGGCATAGAGATATCTCAAAGCTATCGATGTATGTGAATATCTTGAATTTAATGTTGTTAAAACTATTTTTGGCATTCGATTTTCCTGCTTGTATCGGGTGTAAGGTAAGTTACTAAAACATTATACAAAAACCAGAGTAAAAAAGATAAATTTACTCTCAAGAAAATAATCGTATAATCAATAAGATAAAATAAACAGAGGTAAAATTTCTCGTGGAAGAGTTAGAGATCAAAATAATCAAAAAAAGAGTAAAAAATATCACTCTAAAAGTCAAGCCAAACTGCGAGGTGATATTAACCGCACCATATTTTACGGAAGATGAATATCTGGAAAGTTTCATCAAAAAAAAAGAGGATTGGATAAAACGACAGCTTGAGTTTTTCAGATCCAAAACAGTTGTTCAAAGAGAGTATGTCAGCGGAGAGGATTTTTACTATCTTGGCAGAAGATTCAGATTGAAAGTGATAGAAAATGATACTCCAAGTATCAAACTTGACAGAAATTACTGCTATTTGTATATAAAAGATAAAAACGATTTTTTTAAAAAGCAAAATTTGGTGCAAAAATGGTATGCAGAAAACGCAAGAGAGGTTTTTTTTGAGATAATTGAAAAATATCAAAAGATTGTCAAAAGAAGGATAAACAAGATCACTGTCAGAAAAATGAAAACAAGATGGGGAAGCTGTAATCCTGCCAAAGGTTATATCAATCTTAATCTGGAACTTATCAAAAAACCAAAAGAGTGTATTGAATATGTAATTTTCCATGAACTTGCACATTTAATATATCCAAATCACAGCAAAGATTTCTATAATTATCTTTCAACCTATATGCTTGATTGGAAAAGAAGAAAAGAGAAGTTGGAGAAATAATACGCTGTAACTATTAGTAACCACCGCTTTAAAATAGTGTTTCACTCTGTAACTCTCAGTAACTTTTAACAGAAAGTAGAAGTTTATTTTTGTAAAATAATGTGAAATTTTTAATAAGGAGAAATAATGGGCTTTATAGAGGATTATAAAAACCAAGAGATAGAAAGAGCAAAACTTGGTATTCCACCGCTTCCTTTGAGTGTAGAACAGACAGCAGAAGTTATAGAACTTTTAAAACAGATACCTATCATCGAAGAGGAATTTTTAATGGATCTTCTTTTGGATCGTGTTCCTCCAGGTGTTGATGACGCTGCTTATGCAAAAGCGGCTTTCTTGAATGATATAGTACAGGGAAATGCCAAAAGTGCGGCTATAAGTCCTAAACATGCCGTAGAGATTTTGGGTACCATGCTTGGCGGATACAATGTAAATCCTTTGGTTGAAGCTTTGAAGCATACAGACAGCGAGGTTGCCCAGACTGCTGCTGATATGCTTAAAAAGACTCTTTTGGTCTATGATGCTTTCAATGATGTGGTTGAACTCTCAAAATCCAATAAATTTGCAAAAGATGTTTTGGAATCATGGGCAAATGCAGAGTGGTTTTCAAACAGAGATCCTCTTCCAGAAAAGATAACCGTCTCTGTTTTTAAAGTTCCCGGAGAGACAAATACAGATGATTTAAGTCCTGCGAGTGAAGCATTTACAAGAAGTGATATTCCGCTTCATGCGCTCTCTATGCTGAAAGCAAAAATGCCAGATGCTCAAGAGACGATCAAAGAGTTAAAAGCAAAAGGTCATCCGGTAGCATTTGTAGGTGATGTTGTAGGAACGGGAAGTTCAAGAAAATCGGGTATAAACTCCGTTCAATGGTGGATAGGAGAGGATATCCCAAGAGTTCCCAACAAAAGAACAGGCGGTGTTGTACTTGGAAATATTATCGCTCCGATATTCTTTAACACAGCAGAAGACAGCGGCGCTTTGCCGATAGAGGGTATCGATGTAACAAAACTTGAAACAGGTGATGTTATAGATATCTATCCTTATGAAGGAAAAGTTGAGAAAAACGGTGAAACAGTCTCTACTTTTGAGTTAAAACCAAATACACTTCCCGATGAATACAGAGCAGGTGGAAGGATACCTTTGATCATCGGAAGAGGTCTTACAAGAAAAGCAAGAGAAGCTTTGGGACTTGGTGAAGAGGAGATATTTACAAGAGCCGAACAACCTGCCGGCAAAGAGGGCGTGGGATATACTCTTGCCCAAAAGATGGTAGGAAAAGCGTGTGGTATGGAAGGTGTAAGAGCGGGAATGTATATAGAGCCTGAAACTCTTACCGTAGGAAGTCAGGATACGACAGGTGCCATGACAAGAGATGAAGTCAAAGAACTTGCGGCTCTTAGTTTCGGAGCTGATTTGGTGCTTCAAACATTTTGTCATACAGCAGCCTATCCAAAACCTGCCGATATCAAACTTCACCACACACTTCCACAGTTTATAACAAGCAGAGGGGGAGTGTCTCTAAGACCCGGAGATGGTGTAATCCACAGTTGGTTAAACAGAATGGTTCTTCCAGACACCGTAGGAACAGGCGGAGACAGCCATACGAGATTTCCTATCGGTATAAGTTTTCCTGCCGGAAGCGGACTTGTTGCATTTGCAGCGGTTACAGGAAGTATGCCTCTTAATATGCCAGAATCGGTACTCGTAAGATTCAAAGGAGAGTTACAACCCGGAATCACACTAAGAGATCTTGTAAATGCGATACCTTATATGGCTATCAAAAAAGGTCTTTTGACTGTTGAGAAGAAAAACAAGAAAAATGTTTTTGCAGGAAGAGTTCTTGAGATAGAGGGACTTCCTTTCTTGAAAGTGGAACAGGCATTTGAGTTGAGTGATGCTTCAGCCGAAAGAAGTGCCGCCGCTTGTAGTGTAAGACTTGACAAAGAACCGGTAATCGAATATATCTCTTCAAATATCAAACTTTTGGAAGAGATGATCAAAGAGGGGTATGAAGATAAAAAGACTCTTCAAAGAAGAGCCGATAAGATGAAAAAATGGCTTGAAAATCCGACTCTTTTGGAACCGGATGAGAATGCGGAATATGCGGAAGTGATAGAGATAGATCTAAACGAGATAACAGAACCTATCGTTGCGTGTCCGAATGATCCAGATGATGTGGCAACCATAAGCGAAGTTTTAGCAGATCCTAACAGACTTCACAAAATAGATGAAGTGTTTGTCGGAAGCTGTATGACAAACATCGGTCATTACAGAGCGTTGGGAGAGGTTTTAAGAGGTGAAGGACAGGTTCCTACAAGACTTTGGATAACTCCTCCTACCAAAATGGATGAAAAAGAGCTTATCGAAGAGGGATATTACTCTATCTTTGCGGCTGCCGGTGCCAGAACTGAGATACCGGGATGTTCTCTTTGTATGGGTAATCAGGCAAGAGTCAGGGATAATGCAACCGTATTTAGCACAAGTACCAGAAACTTTGATAACAGAATAGGAACCGGAGCTCAGGTTTATCTTGGAAGTGCCGAACTTGCGGCTGTTATAGCACTGCTTGGAAAGATTCCTACAAAAGAGGAGTATCTCTCCATAGTGCCTAAAAAACTTGCAGGTAAAGAGGAAGATGTTTATAAATATCTAAACTTCCATCTTGTGAAAGAGGAGCTTTTGGAGAGTATGGTCAGATAAAATCTGCATCTCCAAAGGGACGAAGAGAGAGAATATATCTGTTCTCCTCTTCTTCTTTGTCTGAAAAGCGGATTGTTTGGACTTCTATCTTGAAAAGTTCTGTTTTGCCTTTCTTTGAGATCAAAATGTTTGATACTTTTGAGTTTTTCTCTTTTAGTTTATCACTCCATCGCTCTTTTTCATAGTTGTTAAGATAGGTTTTGTCTTCATAAATCGGGATAAATTTTCTTAAAAGCTTTTCATCTTTTAAAAGTTTGTTTGTGAAATCTCTGCTGCCGAAATTTTGAATCCATGATCTGTTGATTTCTAGTATATTCATATCTTTATCTACAATACAGATCAGATTATCACAGGAGTTCATCAAACCTTTGAAAAGTTTTTTTCTTTTTTCGATCTCATCCGCTCTTTTTTCTATAATGGAATCTATAAGAAATGTTTGATTAATCTCTTTTTGTAAATAATTTTTATAAAGATTTATAAGGTAATTTGCTCTTATTTTGAGTTCACGATGGTTTATCGGTTTTATGATAAAGTCATATCGATCTAAAAAGAGTTTTTCAATATTTTTGTTTTCATTTTCTATATCTATGAGAAACAGTATAGGTATCTTATGAGGAAGTCTGTTTTTGAAAAAATCCAGCTCTTTTATCTCATCTAACTCTTTATCGGTATCGATAATGATAAGATGAGGAGATTCCCATACCGCTTTTTCAATTCCGACTTTGATATTGGGTGCTTTTATAAACTCAAATATTCTGTTTATATCACATTTTGAGAGTATCTCTTCTATCAGATAGGAGTAGGAATGATTTTTGCTTATTATAATTATTTTAGATTTAACGATATTTTTCACCATTGTCATATTTTACCTTTTCAAAGAAGATAGTAAAATATCGGCAATCTGTTGATATTTTCAATATATCAATTTAATTTTAAATAACAGCATTAATAATTAAAATTATTAAATTTAACTATTATATAACTATATAATTAGATATTTTTTAAAATATCAATATATAATATTTTATTTTGTATTTATACATGACAGGAGAGAAGAGATGAGAAGAGAGATTTTTTGGGTTATTGCCGATTCGGATGGAAATTATTATCCCAATTTTTGTTGTAGAAGCAAAGAGGAATCGATAGAAGTATTTGAAAAATACAGTATGAAAGATTGGGAAACAATGAAAAAAAGAGGATTTAAATGTATAAAGGTCAAATTCAATCCTGCCGATCTCGAAGAAGAATTTGGGGATATGGCACAAACGGCTCATCTGTTTGAAGGCTGACTCTCTAAAATATTTTTTTAAATTCACAAACTTATGATGCCATAAATCGATATATGGTAAAATTATTTTTAATAAATATAATGTGAGGATTTTATGAAAAAATTTATATTTTATCTTATTTTTGTACTCTCTTTTGTAGAAGCAGCCGGTACTTTTGCTATCCAAAAACCGATTTTTGCTCCGGAGGGAGAATACAATTTTATAAGTCAAAAGCAAGAAGCCGCTTTAAATGACATCAGTGGTTTTTATTACAGATTGTCCGTTCAGTATATACCTCCTTATTTGATCGATCTTGAAACAGATGAGTACTATATGCTAAAAGAGCAGAAAAAGAGTAAGTTCTCTTTGAGCAGACTCTGTAAAAAAAACATAATCGATTTTGGGAAAAATCCTCTCTCATTAACATTCAAAGTGGATGATGAAGACAAAGAGCGTACGGTTTTTCTTTATGCTCCATATATAGCCGAACAAAAAAAATGTGTCATCAATAAAAATATACTTTTTTTACCAAAAAGATCATACAGACATCCTCTAAATATAGAAGTATCTTTAAATCTCATAGAAGAACCGGTTTTTACAAGCGGGTGGGAGAGAGATTCTCTTTTGCTGGAAAATTTCTCCTTGAAAAATAGAAAATCGATTCAAAAACTCTCTTTCTCTTTTGATCCGAATGAGGCAAAAACAAATACTTTGTATATTCCTCTGAATTTTATAACCAATGAGGGTGAGACGATCAATACCGGATTTATAGCCGTCATCTTGCATCCTGTTGCTTCAAAAGTTATGGAAGCCAAATTTACCGACTATGGTTATCCTGATCTCTCAGATGCGCAAATTGACAAAATAGAACCTATCGCACACCCTTTTAACAAAAACAGAAATTTAAAAAAAGACATTGCTCTTCTCTCAAAGATAGCCAAATCCCAAGACCCCAACGATATAGAGGGGTGCAGTTATGTTATGGATTTTATAAATGAATATGCCTTGAGTGAATATGACAAAAATATGCTCTTTTGGCTTATCTTTAAAAATAACCCCGATTTTAAAGAGAGTTTGTGTTACAAAGAGCATGAAAAATATCTGGTTTATACAAACAGTGTTCCACAGCCCAAAGATTTTGTTATTCCTGTTTTGAAACCTTCTATCTATGCAAAAGAGGTAAATTCTTCGGTTCTTCTTGCTAGAGCGGAGGTAGAAAATGTGGTTTTTGAGGCAAACAGAAGTATAAAAGAGTTTGAACAAAATATGACGGTTGTGGATGTTCCGTCCCACCCTCTGATATATAACCAAGAAGATCAAAATCAAAGTAGTGGTTTGAAGATTGCGGAAGAGACAAACGAACATGAACAAAATATCACACAGGATACAAAGAGAGAAGACAATACTTCCTCTTTGAAACTGACTTATCAGGAAAAAAACAAACAGGAACAAAATGTATCAACGACCAACAGGATTGTTTTGGATTCACAAACTCCAAGTGTTCAAAAACCTGCTCAAAAAGAGATGCAAACACTTAAAAAAGAGCCTTTTGATTATAAGAAACTTCCCTTTAGCGGTATTTCAAATGAGGAGAGAAGCAGGGTTTTTAAAATATTTTCATCAATTTTAAGATCGAAAAACAAAAAGCATCTAATCAGCCGTGTTTTTCCAAAACAGGATATTGATTTTACTATTTTGAGTCCGATTCCTGCTTTGACGATGGAGGGTATAAAAGCAGGTGAAAAATATCTGCTTGATAGAAACAGTATTGCACAGATATTGTCTCCTCTTGAGAAAAACAGACTCGGCTGCTGGTTTTTGCTAAGAACCATGAAGATAAAAGATAAAAAAGCGGTAAGTCTGGCAGAAGAGTTAAATCAGGATAACTATGAAATGGCAGCTCTTTATCAGGATAAAAATAAAGAGGTAGGAAATAACGGTTATTTGATTATTTATGTAACTTATAAAAGATATTCCGGTAAAAGATTTGTTATAAAATCATTGGCTTTTGATTTGCCGGATGAGAATTTTTATAAGACAATAAAAGACAGAACATCCAAAAAGAGTAAATGTTACAGACTTATTCAAAATTTCAAAAAGGATATAGAGTAATATTTTGAAGTATGACTTTAGCCCAAAAGCCCTTAACTTTGGGCTTTATTTTTTGTGATTAAATTCTGGAATAATCTCTTTTAGTTTTTCTATCTTATCATCTGCTTTCAAAAGCTCTTCTATATCTTTGTTTAGTTTTTCTATATCATAGTGTGTTGATTTTGCTACAAAGATAGAATCATAGATTGTTTTTTTATCGCTCTCATCTATCAAAAGTTCTTCATAGAGTTTCTCTCCGGGTCTTAAACCGACAAATTTTATCTCTAAATGCTCTTTGCCATAAATCTTTAGCATCTTTTTGGCAAGATTTACTATTTTTACCGGTTTTCCCATATCAAGGATAAATGTTTCATTTTTTCTGGCTATTGCTGCCGATTGCAAAACAAGCTGACAGGCTTCCGGTATCAGCATAAAATATCTTGTGATTTTTGGGTGTGTTACTGTGATTGGAAGATTGTTTTCTATCTGGTGTTTAAATTTCGGTATAACACTTCCGCTGCTTCCTAGTACATTTCCAAATCTGACCGATACTATTTCACAATCTTTGCTTTTTATATTTTGGGCGTAAAGTTCGCATACTCTTTTTGTCGCACCCATTACATTTGTAGGTCTGACCGCTTTGTCGGTAGAGATGAGAACGAATTTTTTTGCTTTATATTTTATTGCAAGATCGATACAGTTTTTTGTTCCTATGATATTGTTTCTTATAGCTGCTTCTATATTTTTTTCCACAAGATGAACATGCTTGTAGGCTGCCGCATGTATAACGATATCGGGATGATATTTTTTGAAACTCTCCTCAAGAGGCTTTTTGTTTGTAACATTAATCATCAAAGGTATAATATTTTCATTTTGCATCTCTTCTGTTATCTGGTAGAGATTGTATTCACTGTTTTCTATAAGGATGAGTTTTTTTGCCTGAAATTTTACGCACTGTCTGACGATTTCACTTCCTATGCTCCCTCCCGCTCCCGTTATCATAATGGTTTTATCTTTTATAAACTCCTCTATCTTTTTGGTATCGAGATCTTTTGGTTTTCTTGCAAGAAGATCTTCAATAGATATATCTTTTAATCTCTCCTCTTTTTCTCCCAAAAGTTTGGCTATCTTTATATCTTTGATATTCAGTCTTTTTAACTCTTCAAATATCTCATCAAGCTCTTCGGTAGGAAAATCTTTTGCTATGATGGCACTTTGGATTTTAAGTTCATTGATTAGCTGTGCAATATATTTTATATCATTTACTTTTATGGATGACATATAACTTCCGATCATATTCGGATTGTTATCTACTATGGCAACTGGTTTATATCTTATCTCTTTGCTCAAAAAGCCTTTTATAACATTAAATGCCCTGCTGTTTGCTCCTATCAGGATGGTTGGTTTTGCATGATGAGACTTTTTTTCCTCGATCAAAAGCCGTTTTGAGATCCTAAAACCCCCTATCAGTACAAACGCCAGTATAAAATCGATAATAATTATGCTTCTTGCAAAAAATCCTTCATAAAAGAGGTAGAGAAGAAGTACAAATACAATCTCCGAAGAGATTAAAGCTTTTATGATGTTTTTTGTTTCACCAAGTCCGAAAAAACGCCATGATATATGATAAAGCTTGAAGATATACATAAAAATCATTTTTATAAAGGCATCTACCAAAACAAGATGGTAAAATCCCTGCATAAACTGTTCCGGTACGCGAAAATTAAAACGAAGCTGATATGAGAGATAAAATGCAAAAGTAAACAGAATAAAATCTATTGTCATAAAAAAGATCATTCTTTTTTGCGGGGTTGGTTTTAACATATTTTATCCTATACTCTCTTTTATCAGATTTGATATCTTTTCTATCTCCTCTTTTTCCATAGCACTTCCGCTTGGCAGACAGATACCTTTTTTGAAAAGCTCTTCACTGACATTTGAATTTATCATCTGTGCATCTTTGAAAAGCGGTTGCAAATGCATAGGTTTCCAAAGGGGTCTTGATTCGATGTTGTGTTTTTCAAGATTCTCTATCACTTTCAGAGGATTTGAATCTTTAAATATCAAAGTTGTAAGCCATCTGTTTCCTCTGGTGTTAGAGAGTTCGGGCATAAACTCTATCTCTTTGATATTTTTTAAAAGCTCTTTGTAATATTGAAAAATCTCTCTTCTTTTTTTTACTCTCTTTTCCACAACCTCCATCTGACCCACACCGATTGCGGCTAAAACATTGCTTAGACGATAGTTGTAACCGTAAGTTTTGTGTTCATAATGCAGATATGGTTCTCTTGCCTGAGTTGATAAAAATCTTGCTTTTTCTATCAGTTTTTCATCATCTCCCACAAGCATTCCGCCTCCGCTTGTGGTTAAAAGTTTGTTTCCGTTAAAAGAGTAAACTCCCATTTTTCCAAAAGTTCCGGTATGTTTGCCTTTATATGTTCCCCCCAAAGACTCTGCCGCATCCTCTATCAAAACGATTCCGTGCTTTTCACACAAAAGAACTATCTCTTCGATTTTTGCGCTTTGTCCGTACAAGTGGGTCAGGATCAAGGCTTTTGGCAGTTTCTTGCCTGTTTTCACTCTTTTTTGTATAAAGTCTTCCAAAAGATTTGGATCAAGATTCCAGCTCTCTTTTTCACTGTCTATAAAAATCGGTACGGCTTTTTGATAAAGTATGGGAGATACCGAGCCTATAAAAGTAAATGATGATGCCAAAACTTCATCACCTTTTTCAACTCCCGTTACTCTCAAGGCAAGATGCAAAGCTGCCGTTGCCGAACTCAAAGCCAGAGCGTTTTTTGTGCCTGTATATTCTTTTATGCTTTTTTCAAATCTGTTTACATACTCTCCAAGAGGAGCTATATAGTTGCTTTTAAAAACTTCTTCGATATATTTTAGTTCATTTCCTCCCATGTGAGGAGGAGACAAGAAAATTCTTTTGCTCAAAAATCTGTCCTTTTTAAATTTTTATGCTGCTTCTATAGAAGCTATATCGTTTAACTTCTCTTTTATATTTTCATTTACTCTAAAAGAGGATTCCATGATGATATCCTGGAGTTTTGATGAGATGATCAGATGTAACGGTCTGTTACCGGGATACTCTCTTATAAGGGCATACAGATTTTCCAAAACCCTCTCATCATCTCTCAAAGTCAGTTTGACAAAAAGAGGTTCGACTTTTTTAATCTCTCTTTTTATATCTGTCTTCTCTTTTTTTGCCTGTTCAAACTCTATAATTTTTAAAACTTTCATCCTTGTAAACTGCTCATCTTTGCTGATTTCCACTTTAAAACCCAGAGGCTTGTTCAGATCTCTTCTTTCCAAATCATTTAACATTCTCTCAAAAACCATTATTTCTATATTGCCATGGAAATCCAAAAGATTTACTATACCGAATTTATTCCCTTTTTTGCTGATTTTTGTCTTTATCTCTTCGATTTTGCCTATAAAAAGAGCTTTGCTTCCGTCTGCCAACTCATCAAGTTCACTTGAAAGTGTATAATTTATCTTCTCTATCTCTTCTCTGTATTCATCAAGAGGATGTCCCGATACATAAAATCCCAAAGTCTCTTTTTCAAGTTCCAAAATGGTTTTTAGTTCATACTCTTGTAACTCTTCTATTTTGAGATCTACTTTCAACATCTCCTCACTGTCGCCAAAAAGAGAATTTTTTGCCATTTTTTTGGCTCTTGCTGCTTCCTGTCCTGTTTGAACGATCTTTTCTATCTGTTCCAAAAGAGAGCGTCTTGAATATCCAAAACCATCCATTGCTCCCGATTTTATCAAAGATTCTATAACTTTTTTATTGACTTTTTGCATATCTATACGGGATATAAAATCACTGAGATCCAAAAACTCTCTCTCCTCTCTTGCTTCCAATATACTCTCTATTGCCTTGCTTCCGACTCCCTTTATAGCACCGAGTCCAAAAAGTATAGCCTCATCCTCACCATCTTTTATAGCGGTAAATTCAATATGGCTTTTGGTGATATTTGGAGGCAGAAGTTTGATTTTGAGTCTTTTTACCTCATCTATGTATTTTACGATCTTATCGGTGTTATCCTGTTCGCTTGTCAAAAGAGCTGCCATAAACTCTTGGGGATAATGGGTTTTTAGGTATGTTGTTTGAAAAGTTATCATTGCATAGGCTGCTGAGTGGGATTTGTTAAAACCGTATCCGGCAAACTTTACGATCAGATCAAAAAGCTCCTCCGCCTTTTTTCTGTCAAAACCCTTTTTCTGTGCGCCGTTTGCAAATTCTCCTTTTAGTCTGTCCATCTCCTCTTTTATCTTTTTACCCATTGCCCGTCTGACAACATCGGCTTCTCCGAGAGTAAAACCGCCGATAGTCTGAACTATCTGCATAACCTGTTCCTGATAGACGATAACACCGTATGTTGGCTTTAAGATAGGCTCCAACTCATCAAACATATAGGTTATCTTCGCTCTTCCGTGTTTTCTGTCTATAAAGTCATCAAGCATACCAGATTCCATAGGTCCTGGTCGATAAAGAGCCAAAACAGCGATGATATCTTCAAAATTGGTTGGTTTTAGTCTCTCGTTTAGAGACTGCATACCTGATGATTCTATTTGAAAAAGACCTATCGTATCTCCGCTTTGTATCAGTTTGTAAACCTGAGGATCATTTATATCCACCTGATTAAAATCTATCTTTTTGTTATATCTTTTTTCTATGAGTTTTAAAGCATTGTCGATAACCGTCAGAGTTTTCAGTCCCAAAAAGTCAAATTTTATCAGATCGACATCTTCAAGATATTTTAGTGAATACTGGGTAACAAAATGCTCTTCACCCGAAGGCTTGTATATGGGCGCTTTATGCCAGAGTTCTTCATTGCTGATAACAACTCCCGCAGCGTGCATACCGGCATTTCTGTTTAGTCCTTCAAGCGTTAGGGCAAAATCCCACACTCTTTTTGCCTGAGCATTTGTTTTTAAAAGCTCTTTTATCTTAGGTTCTTTTTCATAAGCTTTTTGAAGTGTTATACCAAGCTCATCGGGAATTAGTTTTGCCATCTTGTCCGCTTCACTGTATGGCACTCCAAGAACTCTTGCAACATCTCTGATAACACCTTTTGCAAGAAGTTTACCAAAAGTTATAACCTGTGCCACATTGTTTCTGCCGTACTTTTGAACAACATAGTCGATAATTTTACCCCTTTTGCTTTGGCAAAAGTCGATATCGATATCGGGCATACTTACCCTTTCGGGATTTAGAAATCTCTCAAAGATAAGGTTGTATTTCATAGGATCGATATCTGTGATTTTAAGAGAAAAAGCCACCAGTGATCCGGCTGCCGAACCACGACCGGGACCTACGGGAATACCTAGTTTTTTGGCTTCTCTGATAAAATCCCAAACGATAAGCATATAGCCTGGAAATTTCATCTTTTTGATGATATCTATCTCATATTCAAGTCTCTCTTTATACTCTTTGTGTCTTTTTTTATCAACGAGTTTGAGTCTCTCTTTCAATCCCTCTTTGCATTTGTATTCAAAATAATCAGCATCATTGTCAAATTCAAGCTTCTCTTTTTGCGCATACTCTTTAACAAATTTGAAATTCGGAGGAGTAGGATTGCCTAGTTTCAATTCAAGTGTACATTTATCCACAATCTCCTGCGTGTTTTCCAAAGCTTCCGGGATATCTGCGTAGAGTTCTGCTATCTGCTGTGGAGATTTTAGGAAAAATTCATGAACAGAGTGTCTTAGTCTGTTTGGATCATCAAACTCTTTGTTCATGGCAATACACATAAAAGCTTCATGAGCTTCTGCTAAATCCTGATTTAGATAGTGGGTATCATTTGTGGCTATGATCTTTATGCCTGTCTCTTTTGAAAGGCGGATAACCTCTTCGTCTATAAAGTGCTGATCTTCTATGCCGTGGCGCATCAGTTCAAGATAAAAATCATCTCCAAACATCTCTTTGTATTCAAGAGCTATCTCTTTTGCTTTTTCATATCCTTTTGCTCCGAAATTGACATTTTTTTTGTTGTTTAGATTCAGATGCCAGTTGATCTCTCCCTGAAGACAGGCAGAAGAGCAGATAAGCCCTTTTGAGTGTTCTTTTAAAAGTTTTTTGTTGATTCTAGGATAGTAGTAAAATCCTTCTATATAGCTTTTTGAAGAGAGATACATCAGATTTTGGTATCCCTCTTCATTTTTCGCAAACAGACAGAGGTGATATCTTTGTCTTGTGCTTTTATCTCCCAAATTTTCCTGATTGTGAAGATAGGCTTCCAGACCTATTATCGGTTTTATCCCCTCACTCTTCATGGTTTTGTAAAATTCTATTGCACCAAACATATTGCCGTGATCGGTGATGGCTACTGACTTCATACCAAGTTCTTTTACTCTTTTGGCAAGAAGTTTTATTTTATTTGCACCGTCTAACAGTGAATATTCGGTATGTAGATGCAGGTGAGTAAAAGGAATATTACTCATTGATACCCTTTTTAGTGATATTTGGAATTTGTTTATTTTACTCTAAATATCAGTAAGAATTGCTTATATAGAAGTAGAAAGGTTCATTGTCAAATTCAAAATTTACCTGAATACCTTTTTTACCTTTTTGACTCTGTATAAAAGATTTGATATCTTTATATGTTCTTGGAAGTGTTATATCTATTTTTATATTCTGTTTTGCAAGTTCGGCTTTTGTTTTTCCGCCGATGATATTGACAAATTCTCCCAATGTATCAACAAGAAGATTTTCATCGATATTTTTCTCTTCATCCAAAAGAAGATGACAGCTCTTTTCGATAAGTTTTTTTGAAAAAACAAGGATAATCAGACATTCAAAGAAACCGTAAATTCCTATCGTAGCCGCATAATAACCCTCTTTGTCGGCTATTTTCAACTCCTGCGCATCAACGCTTTTCTTTACTGCGCTGATTTGGGACATTACCTCTATCGTCGTAATGGCGGAATCTATAAAAACGGGAAGATTTTTGACTATCTCTTTTGTTATGCCCTGTCGGTTTTTCTGGTTAAAACTCATATTCTGCATTGCTTCATTTATCGTTTTTTCATCTTTAAAAAAGTTTTCAATAGAATCATAAAAAAGTATTCCGGTATCTTCCAAATTTTCTTTTAAAGATTTTGTTACCTTTGATTCGCTAAATCCTGCCAGTGCAAAAGTTGTATCATACTCCGCACCGCCTGTTGCGAGTCTTGCCAAAAAGTTTATGCCGTGAATATTTATGGAAGAGACATGAGAGATATCAAAAACAAAGAGTTTAAATCCCACTCTTAAAAGATTATAATGATAGTTTATATCAAAGATATTTGAAAATTCCGAGTCTATATAATCCCTTAAAACATAGATAATAATATTGTCTTTGATTTTTGCCACTACCTTTTTATTGTAAAAACCAAGATAGCTGTTTTGGATACCGATGTCAAATGTACTCTCTCTTGCTACAAAATCTCCTTTGTTTTTTGCTATAACAGGAGAGTAGCCTCTCTCTATCAGTTCTACCGTTATGATGTTTTTCTGTTCCGTATCGTCATTCCATACCAAAATCTTTTTATCTTTATCTTTCTCTTTTACATCTCCTATCAGAAGGGATGCTATCTCCTGATTTTCAAAAAGATTGAAATTTATCTCCCTTTTGAAGATTTTGATCATAGTATCGAACTTCTTTTGATCATAATCTATAAAACCGATAATGATATTTTTTTTGTTGCTTTCTATGTCCTGTAGGATGTCAAGTATTACAGAGAGTCCGTTTTTATTGAAAAATATAACTTTTTTCAAAGAAACCAGAACAGCTTCTATATCATTTTTGTTTTTTAGAAACAATCTGTCGTTTGAGTCGATAATAAAAGGGGCGTTATTGCCGTCCAAAAATCCCTGCGGATGAAAAACGGCCGTTTTGTTTTTAATTACTGGTTTCATGGATTCCTGTTATTTTGTTAAAATTTTCATAAATCTCTTCTACAAAGGCAGGATTGAACTCTATAAAATCATTTAATCCCGCTTTGATAAATTCAGGTTTGCTGAATTCATAAAAAGTAAGCAGATGCATATATCGAACCAACTGTCCGTTTTTTGGATCACTTGCATCTTCTTTGCCAAGATCTTTTATCAGTTTTATAATCGGACGATCCATCTCCCATTTTTCACAAATAAGGGCTGAAATATCAAAGAGATTTAAATTTGTGAATTTTTGTAACAGGTCATTATAGTTAATCTCTTTTACCTGTCTTAATATCATAAAATCTTCATAATTTTCTTTAAACATCTCTTCGGCTACAAATATGGAAGCCGGAATGAAATTAACGGCTATCTCAAGCGAGTCATTTTTTCTGCCTTCAAATTCCAGTATTTCATTCCAGTAATAGATAAATTCCGATTGAAGTTTGGCAAAAGCGGTATTGTCAAGATCAAAAACCTTCCATTTTTGGGGAATCAGAAGAGTCATCAGATATGCGTAAATGATCTGTTTTGCCGTATCCAAACCCAAAATTCCAAATATCTGGGTTACATTTTCGATCCTGTTTTTAAATCCGAAAATCGGTCTGTTAACTGTTTTAATCAGATAATTTACAAGAGGTTTCTCTTTTGTTGCAATATTTGAAGCACCGGTTAAATCATCTTTATTTAAAAAATCTATACATCTAATCAGGTTTTGAGGTACGGGAGGAATTTTGTCTATATAATCGTATATCTTCTCTTTTGTAATCACAACAGCCCTTTGTTAAATTATTTAAATAATAAAACAAAGAAAGCAATTATTATTCCATATTTGAGCAGAGGTTTTTTACGGATTCATAAACCACTCTAAAACCCGCAATATCAAAAATTGCCGTGATTGGGTTGGAGTCTATTATATTTGTTTTAACACTTAGTTTACTGGCGTTTAACAATTTTCTTATCAAAACAGCGCTTTTACCGGAATAGTGGGTAATTTTACCGTTGTTTGATATTCTCCATCTTTTTTTATTGTATAGTTTATTATCGATTTTTAGGATTATTGAGGAGTTTTGCACAAAATTTTTCCAGTTTATCGACAGGAGTTTTTTATTGTTTTCACATCTGATTTCCAAAGTTACCGGTTTGTTCCACTTGCCGTGTCCGATATCGGCATTTAGATTTAAAATAACGACATTATTTCCGCTTTGTGAATTTGTTTGCAGTTTCACATCCCATTTACCGATACTTTGAAGTTTTTCATTTTTATTGATTAAAGAGGAAGTTAGCATATCGTAGCAGATAAGTCTTGAAGAGTCATTTTGTATATCGAAACATTTTTCCAATCCATTTTCTATTTTGGTTCCACCCGCAAAAATCATAGTTGAAAAAAACAGAAATATATAAAATAATTTAACCATAATTTTTTCCCTCTAAAAATAAAACTTTAAAGAAATTATAGTTAAATAAATTTAATCTATTATAAAAAAGAAAAATAAATTATAGAGGAGGAGAAAGAAAGTTTAAAAAAGCTTTCTTTGGGTGATTTTAGTCCATTTGATTTCTAAGAAAAGTCGGTATATCCAAAATATCCTCTTTTCCTTCATATCCTCCGCTTACCTTTCTGATTTGAGAGTATTTGTCATTTTTGGATGAAGTTTGGTTTAAAAGGTGCATTTTACCTTTTTCATCCTCTTCTTCAGAAGAATCAAAACCTGTTGCGATAATAGTGATCTTAATGGCATTTTCACCGATTGAATCATCATAGGTAGTACCGAACATGATATCGGCATCTTCATCAGCACTTGATTCAACCTCTTCCATAGCCTCGGTAATCTGCATAAGAGGAAAATTCGGATGTATCTGAAAATGTATAAGCGCTCCCATTGCTCCTTTGATAGACATATTATCAAGCAGTGGAGATTCTATCGCACTTCTTATCGCTTCTACGGCAGCATTGTCTCCTTCTGCCTCTCCTATACCCATAAGTGCCATACCTCTGTGGCTCATAACTGTCTGAACATCTGCAAAGTCAAGGTTAATGTTGTTCTCTCCGGCATTCAAAACCACCGCACTCATACCCGATACCGCACGGCTTAAAACTTCATCAACCAGTTTGAAACTCTCTTTCATTCCGAGGTTTTTATCGACAATAGAGAGAAGTTTGTCATTGGGAATGATAACGATGGAGTCGCTCTCTTTTTTCAGTTCCGTTATACCCTCTTTTGCAAGTTTGGCTCTTTTTCTTCCCTCAAATTTGAAAGGTTTGGTAACGATTGAAACCGTCAAAGCTCCAAGC
>Ga0256914_1001141_pt1 | contig 25055 bp, 22 predicted proteins | sample HulkmetaG_FD_191571 | JGI IMG/M metagenome (GOLD analysis project Ga0256914, IMG submission 191571) | Hydrothermal chimney microbial communities from Main Endeavour vent field at the Juan de Fuca Ridge, Pacific Ocean - Hulk | ecosystem: Environmental > Aquatic > Marine > Hydrothermal vents ... | reverse complement strand
AAGTAATAAAGAGGTGCCCCCAATTGTTCGGACAGCTTGGCGGCATGATGATATCGTGTGATTTCTTCATCAATAGCCCAACCACCAGGTGAACAACATGAGACAATTTTTCGTTTCCGATCAACCACGGCGCAGGCCGCTTTCTAAGTTGTCGGCCGCTACGCTCTTCTTTATAGCCGCGCTCCGGATCCTCTGCGGTTCCAATGCCCACGGCTATGAGGTCGCCGTCGGCCTTGGCTCCACCGCGGATTACAGTGCCACCGGCGCCATGGTTGATCGGGGTTCATGGCCGGTGGTGGCCGATCTCAGCTGGGGACCGCTGGCCAACCTGTATCCCATCGCCCTGCTGGGACGCGAAACCCAGCAGGCGATTTTCGACAACTTCCGGCAACGTCGCGCAATTGCAGAGCTTCCCTATTCATCTATCCGCTGGAGCGGCACTCAACCGGATATCGACTTTATCGAAAGCTTTGGGCTTTCCGTTCCATACCTTTTTGTTCTCCATGAATATAGTGACCGGGTCAAAATCGAAGGCCAAGCCCGGGCGGATGAACTAAAACGCGCCGGAGTCATCGACTCCATGCTGAGCCGCGATGAAATCATCCGCCTGAAAAATCGCTTTCCGGACAAAAAGATCATCATGAACAGTCGCTCCTGGACGCGGGACAGCGGCCATATCGCCGCCGTTCAGGACGTAGTGGACGGGCTCTGCATCGAATTCATGCCCAACAACGCCCCGGCTTATATCATCAAGGATGTGGCGCCCTACGGCGTCTGGGCCCATGAAAACGACAAAATCCTCATGTTGCTGATGCCGCCGTTGCCCGATGATCATCTGGAAGATCGTTTTGTCAGGGTAGTCACCCAGGCGGCACAGGTCATCCATGACGCCAATGCCCACCTGCTGCCGTCCGGCTGGATGAGAAGCAGCAAGATCATTTTCGTTCCGGCCAATTACAGCTGGACCCAGAGTCGACTGCCCTACGTTCCTGAGGATGCCAAAAATTCGGTGCTGGCCGCTGCCAAGTCACTCCTGCTCATGCGTGGTCGCCTTGACGCCCTGCCCGCCACCCGCCTGCCGGCGGCAATCCCCTTTCTCCTGCAAAACGGTCGGAACGGTGAATAGAGAGGAGTTCAACCGGGGTGGCGGTTTCCCGCCCCTTTCTCCCGACCTCATCCTGGGCCTGGTGGAAAGCGTTCTGGGCTGCTCCTGCACCAACCTCTGCCGGCCCCTCAACAGCTACATCAATCGCGTCTACGAACTCGAGACCAGGGAAGGCGAGGGATTGATCGCCAAGCTTTACCGCCCGGGTCGCTGGTCGCGCTCCGGGATTCAGGATGAGCATGACTTCCTCCTGGAGCTTGCCGACCGGGAGATCCCGGTCATCGTTCCCAAAAGATTCAGGGACGGCAGCACGCTCGGCAGCCACGGCTCCATGCACTTTGCCGTGTTTCCCAAAAAGGGCGGCCGCAGCTTCGACGAATTCAGCGACGACCAGTGGCTTTCCCTGGGCATGCTCCTGGCACGGGTCCACAGCGTCGGTGCCCTCCATAAACCGCGGCAACGGATTACCCTCCATCCCGCCCACGCCACCCGCGAACAGATTGACTACATCCTTGCCCATGATTTCATGGAACCCGACCAGGCCGCAGCCTTCCGGGCCGTCACCACCGAGCTCATCGACCGCATCACCTCTCTCTTTGCCCATTGCGAACTCATCCGCATCCACGGAGACTGCCACGCCGCCAACTTCATCCACCGTCCCGGAGAATCGTTTTCTCTCATTGACTTCGACGATATGGCCGTGGGCCCGCCGGTGCATGATTTCTGGATGCTGCTTCCCGGTTCCCCGGAGGAATGTGTGGTGGAAATCGACCTTTTCCTGGAAGGTTACGAGACCTTCCGCTCCTTTGACCGGAGCAGCCTGCGGCTCATTGAGCCGCTGCGTGCCATGCGATTCATTCACTACATTGCCTGGTGCGCCCACCAGGTGGTTGAAGACGGCTCTTCTCCGATTATTCCGGATTTCGGCAGCAGGACCTACTGGCAGACCGAAATCGACGATCTCGCGGATCAGCTGAGAAGAATCGAAACAGCTCCTCCTGCCGGCGGCAACGTCCTCTGATCCTGTCGCAAAAAACCGGGAATCCGGCCATGGACGGAAAAATTACTGACGGAACATGGCCTGGTGTGGTAGAAATACTCATCTGTCCGCCGTCAGCCGTCCGGCTGCCCCTGTCCATTTTCGACATTTCGGGAGGAAGTCATGCGTGATGTGATGAGCGTCTGCTGTTACTGCGGCTGTGGATGCGGCCTCTACCTGCACGTGGAGGAGGGGCGGGTCACCGGCTCGTCACCCAGCCGCAGCCACCCGGTTTCACGCAACAACCTCTGCGCCAAGGGCTGGCACATCCACGAATTCATCCATGATCCGCGGCGACTGACCCGACCGCTCATCCGCAGGCGCGGCCGCCTGCTCCCCGCCTCCTGGGACGAGGCCCTGGACAGAACAGCCGTTGCTCTGAAACAAATCAGAGACCGGGAGGGCGGCGATGCCATCGGTGTGCTGGCATCGGCCAAGTGCAGCAACGAGGAAAACTATCTGCTGCAGAAGTTCACCCGGGCCGTGCTCGGCACCAACAATATCGACCACTGCGCCCGACTCTGACACGCACCCACGGTGGCCGGTCTTGCCACCACCTTCGGTTCAGGCGCCATGACCAACTCCATCAATGAACTGGATCATGCCCAGGTGATTCTGGTGGCCGGTTCCAACACCACCGAGGCGCATCCCCAGGTGGCCCGCCGCATCTTTCATGCCGTGGACAACGGCGCCGCCCTGATCGTCATCGACCCTCGTCGCACCCGGCTGGCCGATAAGGCCCGGATTCACCTGCAGCTGCGACCGGGCACCGACATCCCGCTCATCAACGGAATGATGCGCTGCATCATCGACGAAAATCTCATAGACGATCTCTTCCTTTCCATGCGCACGGAAAACTACTTTGCGCTGCGCGACATGCTGCTCAAGGTCGACCTGGAAGAGACGGCCGCTCTCACCGGCGTTCCCCGGAAACTCATCGCCCGCGCCGCGCGCACCTATGCCCGGGCCCAGCGCTCCACCATCTGTTACTGCCTGGGGGTCACCCAGCACGTCTGCGGCACCGCCAACGTGGAAACCTATGCCAACCTGGCCATGCTCACCGGTCACGTGGAACAGGAGTTCACCGGCGTCGATCCCCTGCGCGGACAGAATAACGTCCAGGGCGCCTGCGACATGGGAGCGCTCCCGGCCGTCTTTCCCGGCTATCAATCGGTTGCTGATCCACGGATCAAAAAAAAATTCGAACAGGCCTGGGGGGTGGAGCTGCCGGCCACCCCCGGTCTCACCCTACTGGACATGACCCACAACCGGGGTGCCGCATCCGGCTCTGCGCTGCAGAAGGCCCTGCCACGGTTGCGGGCTATGTTCGTCATGGGCGAAAATCCCATGCTCTCGGATCCTGATCTCCACCAGGTGGAAAAAACCCTGAAGGGGCTCGATTTTCTCGTGGTCAGCGACCTCTTTCTCACCGAGACCGCCCGCCTGGCCGACGTGGTGCTGCCAGCCGCCTCCTTTGCCGAAAAATCCGGCACCGTAACCAATTCGGAACGTCGGGTTCAACTCATGCACCGGGCCATTGCTCCCATCGGTGACAGCCGGCCCGACCACCGGATCATCATGTCCCTGGCCCGCCGCATGGACTTTGCCATGGACTACGAATCCCCGGCCGAGATCATGGAGGAGATCTGCCTGCTGACACCCATCTACGGCGGCATGTACCATGACAGGCTCGCATCCTCCCACGGGTTGCAGTGGCCCTGTACGGACCGTGCCCATGCGGGTACCCCCTATCTGCACAAGTACAGCTTTACCAGGGGCCGCGGCCGTTTTGTCCCGGCCTCCCACGTGGAGCCGGCCGAGCCGGTGGATGCCGACTATCCCCTGATGCTGATCACCGGCAGGCGCTATCACCATTACCACACCGGCACCATGAGCAGACTCTGCCCTACCCTTGACCGGGAAGAACCCCGGCCGCGTCTGGACATGCACCCGGATGACGCCGCCGCCCTGCAACTGCGACAGATGGACCGGGTGCGGGTTTCATCCCGGCGGGGAAGTTGTGAATTCAACCTGCACATCACCCCGCGAACACCACCCGGCACCCTCTACTGCGATTTTCACTTCCATGAGGCTCCGACCAACAAGCTGACCCTGGCGACCGCCGATCCCACGGCCCGCTGCCCGGAATTCAAACTCTGCGCCGTCCAGGTTCGGAAGGGAGGTGCGGGATGAACCCGGTTATCCTCAGCAAGGATCATCTTGTCCCGCTGTTGCGAAAGATCTCCCGGTCCCGGCGACTCATCGCTCCACTGCGCAACGAACACGGCGATACCATCTTCAGCGAGATCACCGACCTCGATGGGGCGGTACCGGATCTCGACAACCAGGCCCAGAATTCCCTCAAGCCCTTCTTCTTCCCGCAAACGGAAAAGCTGAGCAGTTATATCATCGACCGGGACCCGGTCAACGGCGCTCTGCGTTACAGCTTTCACGCCCACTTACCGGAAAACAGACCCACCCTCTATTTCGGTGTCCGTTCCTGCGACATGTTCGGTCTCATGTATACGGACATGATCTTCCTGGGGGGCGCCGAAAGGGATATCTATTACGAACAACGGCGCAAGAATGCCGTCTTCATCACCATCGGCTGCAACCATCCCTGGAAAAACTGTTTCTGCAACGCCACCCGTACCGGTCCTTTTCTGGAGATGGGTTTCGATCTGCAACTCACCGATATCGGCAATCGTTTTTTCGTTGAGGCGGACAGGGCCGGCGGCATGAAGATCCTCCGGAACTATCCCCAGTTTTTCAGGCCGGTGACCGAAGAGGACCGCCGCGCCCAGTTTCAGGCGGCCCTGGAGGCCCGCGGTCTTTTCCGGCGACTGGTGCACGTTGACCTGGCGGTGAAACTGCTGCGGGAACAGGAGCCCGAATCCCTGTTTGCCGAGCTCTCCGGTCGCTGCCGGGATTGCGGCGGCTGCGCCTTCCTCTGTCCCACCTGTACCTGTTTCAATATCACGGACCGGCAGCTGGATGAGGATGGCGGCGAACGAATCCGTTCCTGGGATGCCTGCACATTTTCCGGTTTCAGCCTCATGGCCGGGAACCATAACCCCGTTGACTGCTCTACCGGCCGTATCCGCAGACGCTTCCTGCACAAACTCAAACACGATACCGCCAAACATGGCCGTCCCAGTTGCGTGGGCTGCGGCCGCTGTGTGGATATCTGCTTCGGTGGCGTGGATATCGTCCGCTTCATCAACTCCATCAGTGCCCTTGAAGAAGAAAACGGCCGGGAGGAAAACCATGAGAGATAATCTCCCCCCGAGAATCCGGACGACAAACCGCAATCCCTACCTGCCGCGACAGGCGGTTATCCGAGAAATCATCCATGAAAACGAGCTGGTCAACACCTACATCCTCTCCTTCGAGGATGAACTCTATGACCATGGATTCACTTACAAACCCGGCCAGTTCATGATGGTCTCGGTTCCCCACGGGGGCGAGGCGCCCATCTCCTTTTCCTCCAGCCCGGACAAAAGGGACGGCTTCGCCCTCACCATCCGTCGCTCCGGGTCCCTGACCAACGCGGTCCACGCCCTTGGAACCGGGGATATCATCGGGCTGCGCGGCCCCTACGGCAACGGTTTTCCCATGGAGCGGCTGCGCGGCAAGAACCTGCTCTTCGTGGCCGGTGGTATCGGTATGGCGCCCCTGCGCGGAGTGATCGAATATTGCCTTCAACACCGGGAAGCGTACGGCTCGCTCACCATCCTCTACGGCAGCAAAAGCCCGGCGGAGTTCAGTTTCACCCGGGACTTCGACCGTTGGGAGCAAGCCGGCTGTTGCCTGCGCCTCACCGTGGATGCGGGTGACGGGAAGTGGCGGGGACGGGTCGGCCTGGTAACCGCTCTGCTGCCTGAAAATGAGGCAACGGCTGGCGATGCGGCCCTTGTCTGCGGCCCGGGCATCATGATCCGCTTTGTCATCGAAGGATTGGAATCCCGCGGTTATACGCCGGAAAATATCATCACCACCCTGGAACGGCATATGAAATGCGGCATCGGCGTCTGCGGCCACTGCCATTTCCAGGGCAAACTCATCTGCACCGACGGACCGGTCTTCAGCAGGGATCAACTATCGGACCTGACAAATCTATGACCGAACCACTCCTTTATACGGTCCGTTTTCTGCCGGCGGACAGGACAGTCAGGGTAGCCGGCGGCACCACGGTAATCCGCGCCGCCCGCCGGGCCGGTCTGCATATCAACGCCTCCTGCGGCGGTTCCGGAGTGTGCGGCACCTGTCGCATTCGCATCGAGGCGGGGGAGGTGGAAGGCGGGATCAGCGAAAAACTCCCGCCGGAGGACATAGAAAAAAATATCCGCCAGGCCTGCACATCCGTGATCCATGCGGACATCACGGTACGGATCATCGACGCTGCCGGGCTGCGGAGCGGTCAGCTCGGTGTGGAGGTGCCCCGGCGCCACCGGGCCGCTGTCTACATTCAGGACATAGACGAGCTGAAAGAGGAGGGGATTTTCATTCCGCCGGTGGAAAAATTTCTGCTGGAACTTCCCCGCCCCACCCACCAGGATCATCAGGCCGATGCCGGACGGGTGATCCGCTCCATGAAAGACCAGTACAACGAGCGTCATATCCATGCCGGTCTCAATGTGCTGCGCGAGATGCGGGCCGCCCTGCGCGACGAGGACTTTCGCGTCACCGTTACCCTGGCCCGGCCGGTGAACAAGGAGTCCCGTTCCCGGATGACCCATATCCAGCCGGGCGACTGGTCGCGACGCAACTTCGGTCTGGCCGTGGACATCGGCACCACAACGGTCTACGGACAGCTCATCGACAAACACACCGGCGCCATCCCGGCCGAAGGAGGCGGCTACAACAGACAGATCAGTTACGGTGAGGATGTGATCTCACGGATGATCCACGCCGAACAACCCGAAGGCCTGGAAACCATGCAACGGCTGGTGCGGGAGAGCATCAACTCCATCATCGACCGTCTGCTGAAAAATGCCCGGGTGGGCCGCGACGAAATCAGCTCCGTCACCATGGCCGGCAACACGGCCATGACCCACCTGCTCCTCAGGCTGGAACCCCATAATATCCGCCGCGCCCCCTATGTGCCGGTTTCCACTTTTTTCCCGCCGATCCGCGCCATTGATCTGGGCCTGCATCTTGCCGACCATGCCATAGCTCTGATGTATCCCGCGGTCTCCAGCTATGTGGGCGGGGATATCGTTGCCGGTGTCATGGGCTCGGGTATGTACCGCACCGACAAACTGACCCTTTATATCGACATCGGCACCAATGCGGAAATCGTCATCGGGAACCGGGATTGGCTGGCATGTGCCGCCTGTTCGGCAGGGCCCGCCTTTGAAGGCGGCGGTATTCTGCACGGCATGCGGGCGGCGGCAGGCGCCATCGAGGATTTCAGTATCGACCCCTCCAGCCTTGAGCCCATGAGCATCACCATCGATTCCAAACCGGCGCTGGGGATCTGCGGCTCCGGGCTCCTGATCATGATCGGCGAACTCTTCGAGGCGGGAATCATCGATCAACGCGGCAGATTCGACCGCGATCTGCAGAGCAACCGGCTGCGGCCGGGGCGCAGCGGCTACGAGTATGTAGTGGTGTGGGGGAAAGATTCCGGTATCGACCAGGATATCGTTCTCACCGAAGTGGATATCGACAACTTCATCCGCGCCAAGGGGGCCATCTATGCCGGTGTCCACACCCTGCTCACCGAGGTGGGGCTGAGTGTCTCCGACCTGGAACGGGTTATTCTGGCCGGTGGGTTCGGTTCCTACATCGACCTTGACAGCGCCATGACCGTGGGCCTGCTGCCGGAACTTGATCCGGAAAAAATTATTTACGTGGGGAACGGTTCACTCATGGGCTGCCGAATGAGCGAACTCAGCAATCATATCAGACGCGACGTGGTCGCCACCATCAACCGTATGACCAGCTTCGAACTCTCCGAAGTGCTCTCCTACAAGGACCGCTATGTCGCCTCCCTCTTCCTGCCCCATACCGATACGACTCTCTTTCCCGGGGTACGGCAACGCAGGCGGGCCCGCCTGAAAACCTCTGGTACTTGATCACAGACTGAAAAACAGCGCCGCTCCGCTCTCAAGGGGTGAAAAAGAACATCATGCCGATGGAGAGGCCGGCGGCGAGCAGAAAGAAGAAAACAAAATAGCGCCGTTTCGAGGTGGTTTTGCGCATACCGCGAAGCTGCTCGAAGTAGAGATCCACATCCTTTTCAGATAATCGACCTGCTGCGCCGGCGGAAAAAGAGACCGGCGCGGGTCGGTTTCCGCCGGTCGGGACGGTGTTGAAAAGAGCCCGCTGGATACCGTTACCACGCCTGCTTTTTCCGGCGGAAAGGGCTGAAACAACGCGTTGGCGGAGATCTTCGGGCAGCTCGGCCAGGCGGACGGCATCTCCTTCTCCCGGGCTTGCTCCCGTGGAGAGAGCCGCTTTGGCCCGGGGGGATCTTTTTCCCCGGTCAACGGCCCGCGGGCCCGATGTTTGCTTATCGCCGCCGGTGGAAGCTCCGCAGTAAAAGCAGTTGAGTGGTGAATTTTTCCTGTTGATGGTATGTCCGCACTGTGCACACTGCATGAAAACGTCCCTGTAGAATTCCTGTCCCTGGTGATTTTCCTCCCCCTCTCCTCCAATCCCGGTTATATATTGATCGGGAACAGTCCGGAGAAGTTCTCTTATCTCTTATCGAGCTGATCGCGCCTTTTCTTAACAGCCGGAAAGGGCAGAGCGCGCCTCGGGCGGGATTCCGCCACGGCTATGCTCCGGAAAACCGTCTGAAATTTTGAAAATATACCATGAGAAAAAAGGGGATTTCTCCTCGGATCCCCGGAGACAATCACCATGTCCAACGTTGACCGGTTTGAATCCATCTTCCGGGCCGCCATCAAGGAACGGCTGGAATATCGGTTGATCCCCATCAACCGGGTTCTTCTGATTACCGATCTGCCGACGGCGGCGGCGGAAAGATTTAAGCGGGAGATCCAGCGATTTCTCGCGGTGCTCGGCCCTCCGGAGCAACGTGAATGTACCCTGGTGACCGGCGACCGCTTCCGCACCACCGGTGATCTCCTCAACCTGGTGAATGGGCATGATGCGGATCTCATCCTCACCTACCGCAACCTGCATTCGCGGGCCTGGCGCTTTCCCCACTCCCTGGGCGCTCACCTCGATGTCCTCATCCAGCTGACCGACCCGCCGGTGCTCATTCTGCCCCATCCCGAGGCCGGATATGTCGCGGGACATGCCATGCGCGACACCATGGAGGTGATGGTGGTCACCGATCTGGTGGCCATCAACCATGACCTCATCAACTATGCCGTGCGGTTGACCCGTCCCGGTGGCAGGCTCTATCTCAGCCATGTGGAAAACGAATATATCTTCGAACGCTACATGGACGCCATTTCCAAAATCGACATCATCGACACGGAAACGGCCCGTACCAGGCTGGCGGAGCAGTTGCTGCGGGAACCGGAGGAGTACTTTCTCTCCTGCCGGGAAATCCTGCTCTCCCACGGTATCTCGCTGGAAATCAGCTCCATGGTGCAGTTCGGCAATGCCCTGCGGGAGTACAAGCGACAGATCGACTCACTGCAGCTCGACCTCCTGGTCATGCACGCCCGGGATGAAAACCAGCAGGCCATGAATTCCGTTTCCTATCCCCTGGCCGTGGAACTGCGGCAAATCCCGCTTCTGGTGGTGTAGATCCATGGAACAGACGACCCATCTCAGCCAGGGACTCACCTGGCTCTTTGCCGGACTCCTCACCCTGATGATCTGCACCCTGGCCCTGGAGGAAAAACTCCATGCCAAAAAGTCGATCATCGTCGGCACATTCGCCATCATCTGTCTGCTGCTGGGTTCCTGGCTGGGTATTATCCCCTTTGGCGACATTACTCTGCCCGGCGGCCATAAACTCCACATGCCGGTCTATATCGAGGCCGTGGACTGGGAGGTGATCGCCATTATCATCGGCTCCAGCCTCTTTGTGGACGTCACCAGCCGCTCAGGCCTCTTCAGCTGGGTGGCTATCCGCCTGACCAAGATGTCAAGCGGAATTCCCCTGAAGCTGCTCTGGTATTACGGCTTGATGACCGTACTCTTTTCCGCGGTACTCAACAACGTCACCGCCATGATCATAGTCGGTTCCCTCACCGGGGTCTCCCTCAGTCGGCTTAATCGTACGGACAAACTGCTGGGGTTTCTGCTCATCGAGGGATTGCTCACCAATGTGGGAGGACTGCTGACTCTGATCAGCTCGGTACCCAACATCATTGTCGGCAATACCGCAGGCATCAGCTTTGTCGGGTTTTTCCTCAAGGCGGGCCCCTACGTTCTGGTCGCCACCGTGGCCACCCTGCTCCTGGGAGCACGACTCTTCGACATTACCGGTATCAATCAACCGGCGGCACGGGCACGGGCCCTGGAGCTGGTTCGGGGATTTGATGAAAACGACTCCATCCAGAGCCGCGGTTTCTTTCTCTTTGCCGCCGTGATCCTGGTGATTTTCATCGGCATGATCGCCACCACCTCGATCACCCCGGTTATCAAGGATCTCGGCCTTGGATTTGTGGCCATGAGTTTTGCCATCATCGCCCTTTTGCGTTTCAAGCACGAGGTGGATCCCTTCTACCGGGCCATCGACTGGGACCTGATCCTCTTCTTCATCTTTCTCTTCGTCATTATCAATGTCATGGAACATGCCCGGGTGCTGGAACTCATCGGCCGGGGCGTGGGATTGCTCATCGGTAACGGCAACGACGGCAGAGGCGGCGTTTCCCTGCTGGCGGCCTCGGCCCTGTTCAGCTCGGTAACCGACAATATTCCCCTTTCGGCCATGCTGGCCAAGATCCTCGCCGCCCGTGGCGTGGACGGAGATTCATCCCTCTGGTGGTCGGTAATTTTCGGCGCCAATCTGGGCGGGAATATCACTCCCATTGGTTCGGCCTCCACCCTGGTGGCGGTAACCATCATCCACAGATACAAGATCCGGCTTTCCTTTGCCGGTTTCATCGGCAAGGCCCTGCCCTTCGCCCTGCTGCAGATCATCCTGGCCGTGGTCTACCTGTTGCTGATCCCCTGATCCATGAACCGGACGGCACCATCCCTGAGGTGTAAATGATGAAACCTTTGACAAAACGGGTTGTTCTGTTCTATCTGATCGCTCTGCACCTGGTCACGGCGCTGCTGTTGGTACAGGGGGACACCATCTCCCGGGCGGGACGGAAACTCGGCCTCTCCGTCCGGCAGCAGGAAATCACCGATCACTACCGGCTGATGGTCGCCTTTCACACCAGGGTGGATGGTAATGTGCCCGACGGCGCGGTGATCTTCATCGGCGACAGCCTGGTTCAGGGCCTTGCCGTCTCCGCCGTCGCCTCGCCGGCGGTTAATTTCGGTATCGGTCGGGATACCACGGTGGGAGTGTTGCGGCGGATTCCACTCTATTCATCCATTGCCAGGGCCGGACTTGTGGTTGTTGCCGTCGGTCTCAACGACATGCGATTTCGTTCCAACCGGGAGATTCTTGCCAACCTGCGGGCCGTGGACAGGCTTATTCCCCGACGGGTTCCGGTGCTTTTCAGCGGAATCCTGCCCATCGACGAAGACATATGCGCCCGGGAGGGTAAGAGAAGTATGCAGCGCATCGGCGAGCTGAACACCCGGCTCAAGGTCTGGACGGAAACAGTCGACAACCGGTACTTTGTCGATGCCGGACAGGATCTGCTGGACGCCCGGGGACTTCTGGCCGCCCGCTTCCATATCGGTGACGGCGTCCATCTCAACAGCCGGGGCAACGAAATCTGGATCCATGTTCTCAAAGAACAGGTCGCAAGACTCCGGCGTAAAAAAGAAAAATAAATCGGTCACCCTTTCTTCATGCTTGGCGCAGCCCTCATCTTTCTTGGCGCCGGATTCGTTCAGGGATTGACGGGATTCGGTTCGGCCCTCGTGGCCATGCCGCTTCTTGCCTTTCTCATGAATGTGAAAACCGCCGTCCCCCTCTGCATGCTCAACGGTCTGGTGATTACCGGCTATCTCTCCTGGCGGCTGCGCTCCCATATGCAAAGCCGGCGCATCGTCCCGCTGATCATCGGCTCGTTGCCCGGAGTGGCGACCGGGGCGCTGCTGTTGGTCCGGGTTGATGCCGATATCATCCGTCGTCTCATTGCCGCCTTGCTGATCTTTTACAGCATTTACAGCCTGTTGATCAGACCCCGCGCCCTGGACCCGGGTCCGGCCTGGGCCTATGTGGCCGGATTTCTGACCGGAGCCATCGGCGCAGCCCTTTCCGCCGGCGGGCCACCGGCCATCATCTACACCTCGCTGACCAGTTGGAGCAAGGAAGAGATCAAGGCGACCCTGACCGGATTCTTCGTGGTCAACGGGGTAGTGACAGCCGTGGTTCACGCCGTCGGCGGCCTGACCACCGCCGAGGTATTGGGGTATTTCTGGGTTACGGCACCGGCGGTCTTTTGCGGCACCGTCCTCGGCTCCCTGACGACCGGTTTCATCTCCCGGGAGCTGTACATCCGGCTGATTTTGGGGTTTCTTCTGCTGATGGGGGTGATGATGCTGTAAGAGAGTAATTGATCACAGCCGACTGGTACATTATACCGCCGGGTTGTAGGCCCTGTGACCAGTTACCTGTAATCGATTACAAGTCGGGGATGTTAGGAGTAATAGTAATAACTCTGCTGTTTGTCGTAGTAACCCAGCAGTTTTTCCTCGATGATGTTGGTCTTGTAGGCGTTGAAAACCACCCCGATGATCTTTTCGCGGCCCACCAGCTCCACCAACTCCTTGACATGTTCCCGCCGGCTTTTACCCCAGCGGACCACAAGCACCACGGCATCCACATGTTTGGCCAGTACCGCGGTTTCCGAAGCCGCGGTCACCGGCGGGCTGTCAAAGAGCACAATACGGTCGTTGTACTTCCAGACAACCTCCTGGATAAAGGAGACCATCTGACTGGAATCAAGCAGCTCCGCCGGATTGTCCGGAGGCGGGCCGCTGGGCAGGATGGACAGTTCCGGTGCGCCTGTCTGCAGAATCAATTGATCAAGGCTGGTCTGGCTTGTCAGATGATCGACTAGGCCGTAGTCGTTGGAAAGACCGAACTGTCTGTGGAGAGCAGGTTTTCGCAGGTCGCAGTCCACCAGCAGACAGTACTGCCCCACACCCTGGGCCAGGGAAACACCCAGGTTGGCGCTGACAAAGCTCTTGCCCTCATTGGGGCCGGAGCTGGTGATCAGGATGCTGCGCGGGGTTTCTCCCATAAAGGGATGCAGGATTCTGGTCCGCAATGTTTTGAAACTTTCGGTGATTGTCCCGGCCTGAGCGGTGGTGATCCGCAGCCGTTCATGCCATCTTCTGAAATCGGGCTTGGATCCGGAAGCCCGCCGCCGGGGCTGACTCTTCGGGGCCGACCGCCTGCCGTCATGGCTTTTGTGCTCCTGCCGCCGGCCTCCCACTGGTTTCACCCGCGCCGTCTGTCCGGTTACGGGACGGTCACGATGTCTGGAAGCCCTCTCGCTGCTGCCATCGGCTGCTTTATATAACGCCTTTAAAACCTTACCCAAAATTGCCTCCAATATACTCTGACATTTGACGTAGAAACTTCATTACTCCCTCGGGCAACACAGATTCGAGCCAGGCCACATCACTGGAGTATAGGATGTAATTAGCCGCGACAAGAAGAATGATCAGCAGAACCAGAGCAACCGTGGCCCAGGAGGCACCCTTTCGAGAGAGAAATCCCCTGAGCAAGGGACGCTGGGAAGGACCCACCGGCAGCACGGTTTCATCGCCCGGAGCATGCAGCTCACGGACACACTCCCGGATGATGTCCTCCCCGATCACCGGCTTGCTTTCGGCAAATCCGGACAGCAGAGCGTGATCACAGAGGATATTGATGAGCCGCGGGGTTCCCTTGCTGGCCCGATAGATGGATCGCACCGCTTCGTCGGTAAATATCTTGAAATCCTTGGCACCGGCATGTCCCAGCTTGTCCTGAATATAGCTTGCCGTTTCCTTTTCGGAAAAGGGTTTCAGGTGAAAGCGGATTCCTATACGTTGCCGCAGGGGCAGCAGCCGCTCCTGGGCCAGCTTCTGGTTAAGTTCCGGCTGGCCGACGAGGAAAATGCTCAGCACGCTCTGGCCGATACGATCCTGGTTGGACAGCAGCCTCACCTCTTCGAGCAGCTTGGTGGGCAGGGCGTGGGCCTCGTCGACAATAAAAAGCGCCCTTTCACCGCGTTCATCAAGAAAATGAAGAAATTCCGTAAAATCCTCGAGAAAACGCGCTTTGTTGTTGTGATATTCAAAGCCGAATTTTCCGGCGATATAGTAATAGAATTCATCGACGCTGAGGGTCGGATTGCTGAGGAGGCAGAGATGAACGCCCATCATGTCGGGAGAGTTGATCAGCACCTGCAGCATGGTGGTCTTTCCGGTGCCGACATCACCGGTCAACAGCAGGAACCCCTTCTTGGACATGACTCCGTACCTGAGGATCGCCAGGGCCTCCTCATGCGCTTCGCTGAGAAAGGGGGCTTCGGGGTTGGGGGTCAGATCAAAGGGTTTCTTTTCAAGCCTGTAAAACTCTCTATACATCCGGGCCTCTACATCATCAGGTGGGAATGGTTCTCTTACGGTCCACGAATCGGGGCGGACGGACAAAAGCGTTCATCAAAAGACCACCCTGCCTGTCTGGTAGAAATAAATCGTCACCCCAACCAGGGTCGCGCAATAGATGACAAGGAGAATGGTAAAACTCATCCTCTTGATCTTCTTGACCTTGATTTCCTTTTTGGTTTCCACGTACGGTATGGCACAGCTGACGGCAACACCAAGATATGACTCAAGATCGCTGACATCACGGAACGAGGTGTCAATGATGTTGAAAAAGAAGGCAATGGCACAACCAAAACCAAGGCCGGCGGCGGTGGCCATCAGCAGAATTTTCTTGAAATCCGGCGCAAAGGGTTTTTCCGGGAAACGGGCTCTGTCGATAATCTTGAACTTACTCCCTTTCTGCTTCTTTTCAAGGTGTTCTACGGATTTTGCCTGCAGATTCTGTGAGACAAGGTGGTCATAGTGTTTCCGCAATTCGTTATAATCGCGTGTCAGCGCCGCCCATTCCGCCTCCCGTATCGGTGTTTTCTCAATCCACTCCTCATACTGTTTGATCTCCTTGCGGATCTTCTCCTGCTCCCGGCGCAGTTCGGCACCACTCATGCTGATTTCTTTCAACTGCAGCTTGAGCTGGATGATTTCCGGGTCCTGGACAACCGGTTCGACAACCCGCTGCTCTTCCTTGTCGCGGCTCTCCTTGAGGCCGAGTTCTTCCACCTCCTTTTCGAGTTTGGCAATGAGGTTGCGGGTCCGTTTTACCTCGGGATGGCGCTCGGTATACTTAATCAGCAGGGAGTCGAGATATCCCCGTAAGCGTTCCAGTTTTTCATAGGTGGAAATGGACAGGTTGGTGGTAATATCGCCGTTTTCTCCGGAAGAGCCGGAATCGCTGGTCATGGGAGTCGCCAGACGCTTTCTGTAGGCGATCTGTTCCTGGATCATCACCTTGGTCCTCTCCAGCTCCTGCAGACTGGCCTGGGAGGCCTGATACTGCTCATTGAGGGAGGCGAGCCGCGCCAGGTTACTGTCGCGCTGGTCCGGCATCTCGTTGTAGTACTTGAGCTTGAAATCGCGCATTACCTGCTCTTTTTTGTCAAGCACCTCCTTGGCCATGATCAGTTCGTCTTCGGTATAGGCGGAGGTCTCGGTGGCGCGCTCTTCCCGGTACTTCAAATTTTCCTCGATGAATTTCGATGCCAGGGCATTGGCGACCTTGTAGACCTTGTTCTGATCACTGTCGATGAAGGAGACCTGGAAGGTATTTCCCCGGGCCGAGGGAATGATCTTGATCTTATCCCGCATCATCTCGACAATATCCTCGATGGGAAGTTCCCGGCGGATACCTTCATACAGGTTGAACTGGGCAATGATCCCCTCCAGGTTGTGACGGCTGGTCACCACCTGGGAAAGGGTTCCCACCATATCGCGGATCCGCTGCCCCTGCTCCGGAGACATCCGGGAGGGATTGATCCTTTGCTGTTCGTAGCTGAGCAGAACCGTTGCCCGGTAGGTCTTGGGAGTGATGAGGTAATAGACCAGCCCCACGGTCAGGGCCAGCAGTAAGAGGGAGATGATCAGCGAGCTCTTGCCGACGAGGATGTCGATAACCTGTTTTATCTGATGCTGCTGTTTGCTGTCCATGAATGATTCGACCTTTTTGATAACGGTTTCTTCGGAATGAAGCTGATCCTGCCTCCGGGATCAGGGCCGACCGGAAGGTACCCTGAAAAAATCGCTCCTTGGAGGCTATGCCGAGAAATCCTCTTGTAGCTGTTAGACAAACCTCTCCTGGTCCGGTTTCAAAATTATTTTTCAGTCGTCTCCCTTGGCCCCGGTTGCAAGGAATTGCTATTTTGTCCCGTATGCTTTATGTATAATGTAAAAAACACCATTTCGATTGGAATACTTTTCGGAAAATTGAGTCAATATGTTAAGAACATTTGTCATTGGCGACATTCACGGTTGCTATAACTCCCTGGAATCCCTTCTTGAAAAAATCGAAGTAGCGGACGGGGACTATCTTGTCTTTCTCGGGGATTATATTGACCGGGGTCCGGATTCCGAAAAGGTTATCTCCCGCATCATCGAGATCAAAAGCCGGCATCCCCGCGTCATCACCCTCATGGGGAATCACGAATGGATGTTTCTCCGCTATCTCGAGGGCTCGGACAGGGACAATTTCCTCCAGGCCGGGGGCAAACCGACCCTGGTAAGTTACGGCATCGACCCCGAGGACGAGGAGATCAACGCCGCCGACTACATTCCCGATGATCACCTCAACTTTCTCTATAACCTCCTGCCCTATTACGAAGATCCCAACTATATCTACGTCCATGCCGGCCTGCAGCCCGGAAAGCACCTGAGCCAGCAGCACCCGGACTGGTGCCTCTGGGCCCGCGATCAGTTCATCTATACAAAATATGATTTCGGCAAACAGGTCATCTTCGGGCATACGACCTGCAAAAGGCCCCTGGTTCACCCCAACAAAATCGGTATCGACACCGGTGCAGTGTATGGTGGTGAACTCACCTGCCTGGTTCTTCCGGAGGAACTCTTCGTCAGTGTGCCGGGAATAAAAAAGACCTTTACCGCCAAGGTACGGGAGTTCTTTTCCTGATCTGAGTCAAAGGGCCTGTTTTTACAGGTCGTCAGGGGCAAAGCTCACCGCCTCCGCCACCCTTTCGGCCCCGATAAGCAACATGAAAAGCCGGTCCAGGCCCATGGCTATGCCGGCGCATGGGGACAATCTCTCCAGATCGGCAAGAAACTTTTCAGGCAACGGCCCGAAGTCATTCCCCTGTCCCCTGCTCAGCTCCTGCTCCCGCTCAAAGCGCCGCCGTTGTTCAGCCGCATCGGTCAACTCCGTAAAGCCGTTGGCCACCTCGATACCACCGATATAGAGTTCGAAACGTTCCGCAACCGCAGGATTGTCTGCTTTGCAGCGGGCCAGGGAAGCGCGTTGCACCGGATAGTCCATCAGAAAAACCGGTCGATCAAAGCCCAGGTGCGGCTCGATTTTCTCCACCAGCAGCCGATCGAAACAGTCCTGTTCCAGGGCGGCGGCAACGGATGTTCCACCATAGCGCCCAAAGGCATCTTCCAGTGTCAGCCGCGGCCAGGGCGGTGCAAGGGATATGCGGTGACGACCGAAAACAAGGCTGGGAATATTTTCCTGTACCGCCGCCCAGGAGTTCTCGGTTGCCAGCCGGCGGACAAACTCTTCACACTCTTCCATCAACTGCCGGTATGTCCAGCCGCTCCGATACCACTCCAGCATGGAAAACTCCGGAAGGTGATACCTGCCCTCCTCTTCCCGCCGGAAACAGTGACAGAGCTGAAACAGTCGCCGGTTTCCGGAGGCAAGCAACCTTTTCATACAGATCTCCGGTGAGGTCTGCAAAAAATGACCGGCGGAGGGAAAGGGCAAAAGCGTCGCCTCGGGAATGAGGGCCGGCAGGCGGATGGGTGTATCCACCTCCAGATAATCACGCTGCAGAAAAAATTTCCGTACTGCCTGCAAAAAAGAAGAGCGTTGCCGAAGAAGAAAGGGAGAAAGCATGGAACTCCGGACCGATCACCGCCGCCGGGCGCCGGAAAAGCAGGGGGACGGACCCGGCAAAAGATTACTTCTTGACCCTGGTCATATACTCGCCGGTACGCGTATCGATCTGGATCGTGTCACCCTGTTCCACAAACGGCGGTACCCGGAGGACATAACCTGTTTCCACGGTCACCGGCTTGGTATCGCTTCCCGAGGTGTCGCCCTTCACCCAGGGATCGGCCTTGGTAACGGTCAACTCAACGAAGATCGGCAGGGAGATGTCAATGGGTCGATTGTCGAAAAAGAGAACATTGACCTCCATGTTGTCAACCAGATAATTTCTGTTGTCTCCAAGTTGTTCTGCGGTGAGAAAAAACTGCTCGTAGGAGGAGGTGTCCATGAAATGATATTCACCATCCTGGGAGTAGAGATATTGACTGGTCCGTTCCTCCAGGTCCGGCTTTTCAAACTTGTCATTGGAACGATAGGTCTGGGTAAACTGGTTGCCGGTGATCATGTTGCGCATCTTGGTGCGGTAGAGCGCCTGTCCCTTGCCCGGTTTGGAGAACTCGAAACTGATGATGATATAGGGCTCCCCCTCTATCTGTACCTTGAGGCCTTTACGTAAATCTGAAGCATTATACATGACTTGGATGAGCAGGTTGAGTTGTTGGCGATATGTGACGTGAGATCCTGGCCAACTCTATGTAAAAAACCGATTTTTTGCAACCGATTCCTGTTCTTTCTTGTCATCTCGCCCCGGGTGGAATAGAATTTTCCGCCAACCGAATCATCAACCGACACCGCCGATCATGATAAAAATAGGCATTCTCTCCGATACCCATTACGGTCGCCCCGATTCCGACTTTCTGGCGCTGACCGAACATTGCTTTGCCGACTGCGAGGTGATCATCCACGCCGGCGACCTCACCGATATCAGCGTGCTTGCCGCCTTTGCCCCGAAAAAGGTCTATGGGGTGCACGGCAACATGTGTTCAGCATCCTGCCGCCGCCAACTGCCGGCACACCGGTCATTCACCATCCAGGGCTACAGCTTCGGCCTTGCCCACGGCAACGGCCTGGGGCATGATATAGAAAACCAGCTCATCTCCCTGTTTCCCGGGGCGGATTGCCTCATCTACGGTCATACCCATCGGCCGGTGTGCAAACGCCTGGGCGATATTCTGATCATCAATCCCGGCACATTCCGCTCAAGCGGCAGATACGGGGCTTCCGGCACCTATGCGGTTCTCGAGCTGGGAGATGGGTTGAAGGCACAAATACTCGAAGTCGGATCAGCGACGTGAAAACCCTGTGGACGCCCTGGCGCATGGCCCATGTGCTCGGTGAAGCACCAACAGCAGACGGCTGTCTCTTTGAACCGCCGGGCAGCGCCGCCAGTGACCGCGACCGTCTGCTTCTCCTGCGCAACCGGTTCTGCGTCGTCCTGCTCAACCGTTTCCCCTATGCCAACGGTCACCTGCTGGTGGCTCCCCGACGCCATATCGGCGACATTACCGATATGAACGGCGAAGAAAACCGCGCCGTCATGCAACTGCTGCAGCAATCATGCACCATCCTGCGTGCCCATTTGAACCCCGACGGCATCAACATCGGCCTCAACCTCGGCAAGGTCGCCGGAGCCGGTATCACCGACCACCTCCACTTTCACGTCATTCCACGCTGGGAAGGAGATCACAATTTCATCACCACTGTGGCTGAAGTCCGTACCATTCCCCAGCATATTGAAAACACCTTCGACCTGCTGCTCCCGGACTTTCAGCAGCTCATCACCAGCCGCAAAACCAGCGCATGAGCCCGCCGAAAATCACCCCCATGCTCCGGCAGTACCTTGAAATCAAGGAACAGCACCCGGATACCGTTCTCTTCTACAGGATGGGGGATTTTTACGAGATGTTCTTCGAGGACGCGAAAACCGCTTCCCGGGTTCTGGGCATCACCCTCACCTCGCGCAGCGGCAAAGATGAGCAAAATAAAATCCCCATGTGCGGGGTTCCCTACCATGCGGTCTCCTCGTATCTGGGCAAGATGGTCAGGGCGGGTTTCCGGGTGGCCATCTGCGAACAGGTCGAGGATCCCAAACAGGCAAAGGGAATCGTCAAACGGGAGGTGGTCCGGATCGTCACCCCCGGCGTCACCACCGAAGAACAGCTCCTGGACGACAAGAGCAACTGCTATGTGAGCGCCCTTGGGGTACGCCGGGCCGGTAAAAACCACTTCACCCTGGGCGTCGGCTTTCTGGATATCTCCACGGGAGAATTCCTGGTGACCGAGTATGGGGAGCAACCCATCCGTTCGGAAAGCATCATCGACGAGATCACCCGCATGCAACCCGCAGAACTGCTGATCGCCGAACCGGATGATGAGCTGCTCGCTCCCCTGCTTGCCGATCTCACCACTCTGATCCCCCGTCTCTGCATCACCCGCCGTCCTGAAGATACCTTTCAGCCCGACACCGCCCGCGCCCTGCTCACCGAACATTTCAACACCACCAACCTCGCCGGTTTCGGCTGTGACGATCTCACCGCGGCCATCCAGGCCGGCGGCGGCCTGCTGGGCTATATCCAGGAAACCCAGAAAACCGCGCTCTCCCACATCAAAAGGTTGCGTCGCCTGGACAACACCTCCTCCTTGATCATTGATGATTCCTCACGCCGTAACCTGGAACTCACCGAGACGATCATCGGCGGGAAAAGGGAAGGTTCGCTGCTGGCCGTCCTTGACAGAACCTGCACCCCCATGGGCGCAAGACTGCTGAAACAACGGCTGCTCTTTCCCCTGCAGGATCCGCAAAAAATCCGGGAGCGTCTCGACAGCGTGGAACAGCTGGTGGGTGACGGCGGCGGCCGCCGGGAACTGCGCAACCTGCTCAGCGGCGTCTACGACCTGGAGCGGCTTTGCAGCAGGCTGGTACTGGGACGGGGGAATGCCCGGGATATGATCGCCATGCGGGTGTCGATTGCCGCCCTGCCGGAGCTGAAAAAACAAATCACCGCATTTCAACCGGGACTGCTCCACGATATCGGCAAAGATATCGACCTGCTGGCCGATCTCCACGACCTCATCGGCCGGGCGATTCGCGATGATGCCCCGGTTACCCTGCGGGAAGGCGGACTCATCCGCGACGGATTCCATGCCGGCCTGGATGAACTGCTCACCCTGGTGAGAGATGGCAAACGGATGATCCTCGGTCTGGAGGAACAGGAGCGGCGGCGCACCGGTATCGCCAAACTCAAGGTCGGCTACAACCGGGTCTTCGGATATTTCTTCGAGGTGAGCCGGGCCCAGGCCGACCAGGTGCCGGAGGACTACATCCGCAAACAGACCCTGGTCAACGCCGAACGATTCATCACCCCGGAACTCAAGACCCTGGAAAATAAAATCATCACCGCCCAGGACAAACGCCTTGACCTGGAATACAGCATTTTTCTCGAACTCCGGCAACGGATCAGCGCCCGGAGCAGCCGCATCCTGAAAACCGCATCGCAGATCGCCGCCATCGACTTTCTGGTCTCCCTTGCCGAAACCGCGGTGACAAACCGCTATGTCAAACCGGTGGTGGATGACGGCGAAGAAATCCTCATCCGCGAGGGACGACATCCCATCATCGAAAAATCCCTGCCCCCGGGCCGTTTCGTACCCAACGATATCAGGCTCGACCCCAAACAAAACGAGGTCATCATCATCACCGGTCCCAATATGGCCGGAAAATCGACGGTGTTACGGCAGACGGCCCTCATCGTGCTCATGGCGCACATCGGCAGTTTTGTCCCCGCCGACAAGGTGCGCACCGGAATCGTCGACCGCATCTTCACCCGGGTGGGCGCCATGGATGATCTGCGACGCGGCCAGTCCACCTTCATGGTGGAGATGAATGAGACTGCCAATATCCTCAACAATGCCACGGAAAAAAGCCTGGTCATTCTCGATGAGATCGGCCGCGGTACCTCCACCTACGACGGCCTGGCCATTGCCTGGGCCGTCACCGAGGAACTGGTCTCCAAAAACGGTGTCGGAGTAAAAACCCTCTTTGCCACCCATTACCATGAACTCACGGACCTGGCCCGCACGCAGAAGCGCATCCGGAATCAGTCCATTGCCGTGCGGGAGTGGAATGACCGCATCATCTTTCTGCACAAACTGGTGGAAGGCGCCGCCAACCGCAGTTACGGTATCCAGGTCGCCGCTCTGGCAGGCGTGCCGAAACGGGTGGTGCAGCGGGCCCAGGAGATCCTCACCAATATCGAACAGGGAGAATTTACCCGTGAGGGGGAACCCACCATCGGCATTTCAAAAAAACAGAGGCCCAAAAAGCGACACCCCAGCCAGTTGTCGCTGTTTCAACCCCGGCGGGATCCGCTACGCACTCTGCTTGAGGGTATCAACCCGGATAACATCACACCGTTGGAGGCCCTCTCCCTGCTCTACCGTGCCCGCGAATTGCTGGAGGAGAAAAACTGACAGTTTATAAACAGTTGCATTACCTCTTCGATGTATATTATTAATTGTGGCGATATTCGCAAATAAGGTATACTTTCCGGAGGGAAAAAGGTCTATACAAAAGACGACCACTTTTCAACCCATGGAACAACGGAAAAAACCATCTATTTTCAACCTAGTTCTCCTGGTGTTGCTGTTGCTCTGCAGCCTTGCAGCGGCCGACCCGGTCCGGGCGGAGAGCGGTGACGAGCCGCCTCCGGCTGCCGGCAGCGATGAGGCGGACAGCCGTTATCGGGCGGCCAAGGATTACTACTACCGTCTCATGCGGGAAAAGGAACTGGGTGAAAAACGGCAAAACTGGCTCGCCGGAACCAGGAATTTCCGCAGGATATATCTCGATTTTCCCAAGCATGCGCTTGCGCCTTCATGCCTCTTTATGATGGGCAGAATGCATCGCTCCATGTACAACCACTTTCACAACGACGCCGACAGCAAGGATGCCATCTATTACTTCAACGACGTCGCCAACATCTATCCCCGCCATCGCCTCGCCGACGACGCCCTTTTCGCCATTGCCGAAATATATCTCAACGCCCTGCGTAACCCGAAAAAAGCGACCATCGTTCTCAGTTCGCTCATCTCACGCTATCCCAACGGCGACCAATATGCCAGGGCCGTCAACCGACTCCAGCAGATCTCCAGCGACAACCAGATTCCCATTTCCAGCGAACTGAGGGAATCCGGCTCACTCCAGCATCTGGTGAGCGTGCTGCCGGTCAAACACTGGTCCAACGACGAGTACACCCGCATCGCCATCCGGACCTCAAAGCCCGTCGATTACAAGGCGACCCTGCTGGAAAAGGTTGGCGATAAACCCAGGCGACTCTATATCGACTTTGCCCAGAGTTACATCCCTCCAAAATACCGGGCGCTGGTGCCCATCCAGGACGGTCTGCTGAAACAGGTGCGCACCGGTCAATTCACCCCCAGCACCGTGCGGGTGGTTCTGGATATCGAATCCATCTCCGACTATAAGATCTTCAACATGGAAGATCCCTTTCGGGTCATCGTCGATGTCAGGGGTGAAAAAAAGGTAAAAAGTGAGAAGGTGGCGAAACGTTCGGCCCCTCCGCCAGCATCCGTGACACCGCAATCTCAAAAAACCGCTCGGATTGCTCCTGCGCGGGTCACCCGGGAACCGCAAGCAAAGAAGAAGCCGCCGGAAAAAAAGGAAGAGGAAGGCGCTAAGACTCAGGAACCGGTGCCGGTAGTGGAAACAGCGCCGGAAAGCGTTGAGGAAATCCGGACGGAATCCCATGCGGAAACCGAGGAGGAACCCACCATCATCAGTCTCCGGGATGAAAAGAAAAAACGCCCCGGCAGGCGGCCACGGCGTCCGGAACCCAAAAGGACAAAAAGAGAGTCGACGACTCCCGGCTCCTCTCCATTTTCCCTGGCCCAGCAGCTGGGGTTGGGGGTGCATCGCATCGTTATCGATCCCGGCCACGGCGGCAAGGATCCCGGCGCCATGGCCTTCGGGCTCAAGGAAAAAAATATCGTCCTCAAGGTGGCTATAAAACTGGCGGCGATTTTAAGGGAAAAACATGGATTCGATGTTTTTCTCACCCGCGAAGGAGATACCTTTATTCAACTGGAGGAACGAACCGCCATCGCCAACACCAGAAAAGCGGACCTCTTCGTCTCCATCCACATCAATGCCCATCCCAAGCCGTCGGTGCACGGCATTGAGACCTTTTTCCTCAACCTGGCAACCAATGACGAGGCCATGCGGGTGGCGGCCAGGGAAAACGCCACCACCAGTCATAATATCAGCGATATGCAGGATATCCTCAGCGACCTGATGCAAAACAGCAAAATCGAGGAGTCTTCGCGGCTGGCTGAGTTTGTCCAGACCTCAATAATCAGCGGCCTCAGAAACGATCACTATCAGGTCAAAAATCTGGGTGTCAAGCAGGCGCCTTTCTACGTGCTGATCGGTGCTGAAATGCCGGCCATCCTGGCGGAGATCTCCTTTGTCACCAATCCCAAGGAAGCCCAACGGCTGCGCCGGGACTCCTACCTGCATCGCATTGCCGAACGTATCGCCCAGGGCATCCTCGACTACGTCAAAAACTCGACCACCGCAGCCCTCCAGTACTGATTACCTTCCCGCTTACAGGTGTCGTAACTCAGTAACCGGTCACGGGATATGTAAACCCGCGGTATATCTTGCTTCCAAACTGTAA
>Ga0256914_1001140_pt1 | contig 25079 bp, 24 predicted proteins | sample HulkmetaG_FD_191571 | JGI IMG/M metagenome (GOLD analysis project Ga0256914, IMG submission 191571) | Hydrothermal chimney microbial communities from Main Endeavour vent field at the Juan de Fuca Ridge, Pacific Ocean - Hulk | ecosystem: Environmental > Aquatic > Marine > Hydrothermal vents ... | reverse complement strand
ATGATGGGCACGGGGAGGGCGGCCCAGCTCAACATCCTCATCCGCAACAGCGAGGCGCTGCAGAGCGCCGCCAGCATCACCCACCTGGTGGTGGACAAGACCGGCACCCTCACCCGGGGGCGGCCCGAGGTGACCGCCATCCATCCCGCGGAGGGGGTGGACGAAGCGCGGCTGCTGCGGCTCGCCGCCAGCCTGGAGAGGCACTCGGAGCATCCCCTCGCCGAGGCCATCGAACGGGCGGCCCAGGCGCGTTCGCTGTCGCCGTTGCCGGTGGAGTCGTTCCAGGCGGTCTCGGGGCGTGGCATCGAGGCCCGGGTGGAGGGGGTGCGCACCTGGCTTGGGAGCCGCGCCTATCTCGAGGAGCAGGGCATCGAGCTTCCCGATGCGCTGGCCGGGGTGGCCGAGTCGGAGGCGCGCCTGGGCGGCACGCCCATCTGGCTTGGCAGCGAGGCGGGGCTGCTGGGGCTGCTCATCCTGAAGGATCCCCTGCGGGAGGAGACGCCCGCGGCGGTGAAGGCGCTCAAGCGGCGGGGCATCACCCTGGTGATGTGCACCGGCGACAACGCCGTCACCGCCCGCGCCGTGGCCGACCAGCTGGGTATCGACCAGGTGCACAGCGAGGTGCTGCCCGAGGAGAAGCTGGAGGTGGTGAAAGCGCTGCAGCAGCAGGGCCACAAGGTGGGCATGGTGGGCGACGGCGTCAACGACGCGCCAGCCCTGGCCCAGGCCGACACCAGCTTCGCCATCGGCAGCGGCACCGACGTGGCGGTGGAGAACGCCGACGTCACCCTGGCGGGCGACTCCCTGGCCAACGTCACCACCGCCATCGAGATCTCCAGCGCCACCCTGCGCAACATCAAGCAGAACCTCTTCGGAGCCTTCATCTACAACGTCACCGGCATTCCCCTGGCCGCCGGCGTGCTCTATCCCTGGACCGGCTGGCTGCTGGAACCCATGTTCGCCAGCGCCGCCATGGCGCTCTCCTCGGTGACCGTGGTGACCAACGCCAACCGGCTCCGTTTCTTCCAACCCAAGTTCTGAAGGAGAAGTTCCATGTCCGAAATCCGTCTCAAGATCACCGGCATGACCTGCAACCACTGCGTGGCCCACACCAAAAAAGCGCTGGAGGCCGTTCCCGGCGTGGAGTCGGCCGAGGTGACCCTGGAGCCCGGCGGCGCCGTGGTGAAGGGCAGCGCCGACGCCGATGCCCTGGTGGCCGCCGTCAAAGAGGCGGGCTACCAGGCCCGGGTGGTCGATTGAGGTGCATGGGCGGATCGACGTGGGCCATTGTCGAAAGACGCGGTTCACCATGAACGACACGATGCGGGGGCGAACGCCTCGGGTTTCCGGTGCGATCGGTTTCCGATCGGCGCCCGTTTGTGGTGCTTCGAAGAACCACCACCCGAGCCGGCTGCCTTTTCGCCGCCATCCCCCGCGTGCAAGCGCGGAACCAACGATTTCGCATTCCACGCGCCGGGAGTGCGCCGCCACCGAACCGACCGATCAACCACGGATATCGGGATGAGGCTCAATCGTGATAATCTGTCCCCGTGCGTGTCGATATAGCGATCTCTTCGCCCGGGTCGAGGCGGCGCGCCATGTAGTCGATGCGTTTCGGCCGGCTACAAGCCCACACGGTGGATGGACCTCGGGCGAAGCTTTTCCGGACACCCATGGACGAATCAGGACGAAACAGAACCATGAACCCAAAAGAAACCAACGAGTCGCCGCACGTTCGCGTGCTCTTCGTCTGCATGGGCAACATCTGCCGCTCGCCCACCGCCCAGGGCGTGTTTCGGAAGCTGGTGCGCGAGGCGGGGCTGGAAGATGCGGTGGAGGTGGATTCCGCTGGGACTCACGCCTACCACGTGGGCAACGCGCCCGATCCCCGCGCCCAGCAGACGGCCCGCGGTCGCGGGCTTGACCTGTCCGATCTGCGCGCCCGGCAGATTCGACAAGAGGACTTCGCCCACTTCGATTACATCCTGGCCATGGACGAGGACAACTTTTACGCCCTCAGTCTCATCTGTCCCGCCGAGCATCAGGGGAAGCTCCGCCTGCTCATGGAGTTCGCCGACCATTGGGGCGAGCGAGAAGTGCCGGATCCCTATTACGGGGGCGATCAGGGATTCGAGCGGGTGTTCGACATGGTGGAGGCGGCTTGCCGCGGCCTGCTCGATGAGATCCGCGGACGCCATCTGAAAAAAGCGGTTTGATCGTGCCGCCCGGCGCGAAAAATGTGAAAAGAGCGGGCTCAGCCCGCTCTTTGGTTTATGGGCCGGGATCTTTGTCCCCGTTTTTCCCGGATTGCGCCGCCTGGACGGTATCGCCGTTCTCCGCCGCTGGGGCCGACGCTTCTTCGAAGGAGGCGGCTTCGCCCGGGCCGGTTTCGGTTTTGGCCTGCTCCTCTTTTGGGTCTTGCGTTTCGGCGGAGGCTTTGCGGGCGCGGGAACGGGCGGCGGTTTTCTTGCGGGTCGTCTTTTTTCGTGTGGCGCGTTTGGGCGGGCTCTCTTCCGGCGCCGCCTTCTCAGGTTCGGAAGGCGTATCTCGAGAGGGCTCGGTGTCGGCCTGATCTGCCGGCGCCGCTCGGGTGGCCTTTTTCTTCACCGTTTTCTTGCGGGCGCTCGGCTTGGACGGCGGCTCTTTTGCGTTCTGTTCCGTGGAGGGCGCTTGCGGTTCGGCGTCCTTGGCATCCACCGCCGTTAGCGATTCGGCCGGAGCCGGAAGGGCGTGTGTTTGGTCCGAAGGGGCCTGGAACTTGGGCGTCTCTTCCACGGTGACCGGAGTGGTGTCCCGGGGGGCGGTCGCCTCCTTGTCCGCCGCCGCGGGCTGGCCGTTGCGTGGGACGGAGGTTCGACGTCGTCCGCCGCGCCGCCCGCGCCGGCTGCCGCTGCGCTTGCCGTTGGCCTGGGTCCCTCCTTCATCGCCTCCGTTGTCGGCCGATGTCTCGCGGGATTCCATGCTTTCACGGCCCTTTTCTTCCCGTTTCTGGGCGGCGGAGGCCCGGCGCTTGGAACCGTTGCTGCGCCCGTTGCGTCCCCCCCTTCGGCGTGGGCCGGAACGGTTGCGGGCGGTGCTTTCGACGGCCACCGTTTCGGCGGGCCGGGCCGTTTCGTCCTTCTTCTCTTCGGTGGCCATGGTGAAGATGGAGAACAGACGTTTGATGAAGCTCCCCTCGGATTTGCGTTCTTCCATTTCCGCCGGTTGGGGGCGGGGGGCGGGGGTGATGTTCTTCACCGCCGGCTGTTCGATGGGCTTGCGCTGTTGCTCCTGAGCCACCGCCGTCACCGTTTCCGGCTCTTCCACCAAGTTGTAGCTCGGCCCTTCCTCCTGTGGCAGGTCCTGGCGGCGGATCCGTTCGATGCTGTAGTGGGGGGTTTCCAGATGCTTGTTGGGAATGAGCACCACCCGAACGTCGTGGCGCTTTTCGATCTCCAGAATCTGCTGGCGCTTTTCGTTGAGCAGGAAGGTGGCCACTTCCACCGGGAGCTGTGCCTGCACCTTCCCGGTGTTCTCCTTGAGCGCTTCCTCCTCGATGATGCGCAGGATGGAGAGGGAGAGCGAACCCACGTCCCGGATGTGGCCCTGGCCGTTGCAGCGCGGACAAGCCTGGTGAGCCGACTCGCCCAGGGAAGGGCGCAACCGCTGGCGCGACATCTCCAGCAGGCCGAATCGGGAGATGCGGCCGATTTGAACCCGGGCGCGGTCCTCCTTCATCGCCTCGCGCAGTCGGTTTTCCACCTGGCGCTGATGCTTGGAGGGCCCCATGTCGATGTAGTCGATGACGAAAAGGCCGCCCATGTCGCGCAGCCTCAACTGGCGGGCGATCTCCTCCGAAGCCTCCAAATTGGTGGTGAGTGCCGTCTCCTCGATGTCGGCGCCCTTGGTGGCGCGCGCCGAATTGATGTCGATGGTGGTGAGCGCTTCGGTGTGGTCGATGACGATGGAGCCGCCCGAAGGGAGGCGCACTTCACGCTGGAAAGCGGTCTCGATCTGGGATTCGATCTGGTAGCGGGAGAAGAGCGGCACCTCGTCCTGGTACAGCTTGAGACGGTTCAGATAACGCGGCATCACCTGTTCGATGAACCGGCGCGCCTCCTCGTACACCTGGGGATTGTCGATGAGAATCTCGCTGATGTCGGCGCGCAGATAGTCACGCATGGAACGGATGATGACGTTGCTTTCCTGGTAGATGAGGAAAGGCGCCTCCCGTTCCTTGGCCGAGTTTTCGATGGCGGTCCACAGTTGCAACAGATAATCCAGATCCCATTGGAGCTCTTCGGCGCTCTTGCCCACGCCGGCGGTACGCACGATGAGCCCCATTCCTTCGGGCACCTCCAGTTGGCTCATGGCCTTTTTCAGCTCTTGCCGCTCCTGACCCTCGATGCGGCGTGAAACGCCGCCGGCGCGTGGATTGTTCGGCATGAGCACCAGATAGCGGCCGGCCAGAGAGATGAAGGTGGTGAGCGCTGCTCCCTTGTTGCCGCGCTCTTCCTTCTCCACCTGCACCACGATCTCCTGCCCTTCGTGCAGGGCTTCTCCGATGGTGGGGCGGCGGTTGTTTTCCAGCGCCTTGGGGTCGAAATAGCTCCGAGCCACTTCCTTGAGGGGAAGAAAACCGTGGCGCTCGGCGCCGTAATCGACGAAAGCGGCTTCCAGGCTGGGTTCGACGCGGGTGATTCGGCCTTTGTAGATGTTGGCTTTCTTGCGTTCCCGGCCGGGGCTTTCGATGTCCAGATTGAACAGCTTTTGGCCGTCCACTATGGCCACTCGCAACTCCTCCGGCTGAGTTGCGTTGATGAGCATTCTCTTCATGTTGTCCGGTGTCCTGTGCGGAGCGGCACAGATTGCAGCGGGGCGGCGGCTCGTACGACGAGAGGCACCGACCGGCTCCGCGCGTGGGCGGATGGGGTTCGGAAGCCGCCTCGAAAGGCGCGCCTGGAGCCCGAATGGCGATTCGGCCTCGGTCGGCAGCGGCCCGGCGATCCGGATGTTCCGTCCCGCAGTCGCCGCCGAAACCCGGGGAGCGGGTGGAGGCAATCTGCGTCACTCGAAAAATCTGTCCATGTGGCCGCCTCGTTCAGTGGGAAGAAGGCGACCGGTCGTTCGTTACGAAATCAGAAGCGCTGACTTCGGATTCTGTCCCCCGGGTGGTGCCGTGCCACCGCTGTCGGCGGTTCGGGAACTGACGTCAGGACGTGGCAGGGGGACAGCCTTGCATCTCGCAGTACCCCTGCCGTCGTGGAAGATCAGGGCGGAGTACCGGGTAAGAAAACTGTCTCGGTAAAAACCCGTAAGTCGAGGTTTTCCGATCGCAGAAATATACCAAAAATCAGCGACATATCAAGCGGTTTCCGCAATACGACCCGGATCGGGCGTGGAGGCGTGGATGCAACGCGTTGAAAACCGGAAAAAGATCGCCATCTCCTCGTGCGCGGCGCCGATGTCCCGATCGGTCCCTCGCAGTACAATGGCCGGCTCTCACCCGGCGGTCGGTTGGCATGAAAAAAGGCACGGACGGGGTGCGCTATCTCACCGTGGATGAGCGTGGTGCGGGCCAGCGCATCGACAATTTCTTGCTTCGCGAGCTCAAGGGCGCCCCCCGCGCGCTCGTTTATCGCCTGCTGCGTCGGGGCGAGGTGCGGGTCAACAAGGGGCGGGCGAAGGCGGGGCATCGGTTGGTCCTGGGCGACGTGGTGCGCATTCCGCCGGTGCGTCTGGAGCAGAGGAGCGGGGTGGGGCGGCCGCCGGCGCGTCAAGTCCGGGCCATCGAGGAAGCGGTGTGCCATGAGGACCGCCATCTGCTGGTGCTGGACAAGCCGGCCGGGGTGGCCGTGCACGGCGGCAGCGGCTTGAGTTTCGGCGTCATCGAGTTGTTGCGTGCCGCGCGACCGGGCGAGAAAGGTCTGGAGCTGGCCCATCGGCTGGATCGGGACACTTCCGGCCTCTTGTTGGTGGCCCGCCGCCGCGCGGCACTGCGCACCTTGCATCGGCTACAGCGGGAGGGGCGGGTGGAGAAGCGCTACCTGGCCCTGCTCCACGGCCGGTGGCGCCGCGATCACGTCGTGGTGCGTGCGCCGTTGCGCAAGAATCTGTTGCGCGGTGGGGAGCGGGTGGTCGTGGTGGCTTCCGACGGGAAGCCGGCGCACACCGAGTTCCGGGTGGTGCGGCGCTTTCGGGAGGCCACGCTGGTCGAGGCGCGCCTCCACACCGGCCGCACCCATCAGATTCGGGTGCACGCCGCTCATGTGGGTACGCCCATCCTGGGGGATGCCAAGTATGGGGATGCGGCGGCCAACCGCCGATTTCGGACCCTAGGGTTGCGGCGGCTCTTTCTACACGCGGCCGGCCTTCGGTTTCCCTGGCCGGATCGGGAAGCGGACTACCGTTTTCACGCACCTTTGCCGGAGGCGTTGTCCGAGTTGCTGGAGCGATTGGATGACTGAATTGATCGTGTTCGACTGGGACGGCACCCTCATGGACTCGGAGGGGCGTATCGTCGCTTGCCTGCGCCAGGCGGCGGTGGACCTGGGCCGGGATGCGCCGCCGCCGGAGCGGGCGCGGGAGGTGATCGGCTTGGGGTTGCATCAGGCTTTGGCGCGGCTCTTTCCCGATGCCGATGAAAGGGAGATCCAAGATCTGGCCATGGCTTACCGGCGGCGGTTCCTCGACGACGAGCTTGCGCCTTCGGAACTTTTCCCGTGCGCCCGTGACGTCCTGGAGACCCTTGCCGATTCCGGTTACCTGTTGGCCGTGGCCACGGGAAAAAGTCGGCGGGGACTGGATCGGGAGCTGGATCGCACGGGGCTGGGCGATCTGTTTTGCGTCACCCGTTGCGCCGACGAGACCTTCTCTAAACCGCATCCGCAGATGTTGCTGGAGATCCTCGAATACACCGGCAGGGAGCCGGATCGGGCGCTGGTGGTGGGTGACACCGAGTACGACATGCAGATGGCGGCCAATGCCGGAGCCCCCGCGGTGGGGGTGGGGCACGGGGTCCATCCACCCGAGCGGTTGCAGGCGGCGGGCGCGCTGGAGGTGTTCGACCGGCTCGTCGATCTGCCCCCCTGGCTTCATGCGTAGGCCCGCCGAGGCCGAAGGCCGACGCGGGCGCGTTGGTTCGAGTTGGGTAGGTCTGCCGGGGTCGGCCGCGTTGCGGCCTGACCGGCCTACGGGGAGGTTTCATTCGCAGCAGCAGGCTCCCGCCGCGAACCCATCAGGGCAACTCCACCCCTTCCTTTCCCAGCATCTCCACCAGCCGGATCAACGGCAGGCCGACGAGGGCGTTGGGGTCGTCGCCCTCGAGCCTGCGGAAGAGGGTGATGCCGTATCCCTCCGACTTGAAGCTGCCGGCGCAGGCGAGCGGCTGCTCCTTCTCCACATAGCGGCGGATCTGCGCCTCGGTGAGCTCCCGGAAGTGGACGTGGAAATCCTCGCAGATCACCTGCGCCCTCTCCGTGGCATCGTTGAGCAGGCAGAGCCCGGTATGAAAGGTGACGCGCCGGCCGTTCATGGCCATGAGCTGGGCCACCGCCTTCTCTTTGTCGCCCGGCTTGCCCAGGATCTCCTCCCCCAAGCAGGCGACCTGGTCCGAGCCGATGACGAGGGCGCCGGGGAACCGTCCCGCCACCGCCCGCGCCTTGGACTCGGCCAGGCGTTTCACCAAGGCCACGGGTGATTCGCTTTCGCGGCGGCGCTCGTCCACGTCGGGGGCGGCGACGTCGAAGGGGAGCCCGAGCTTTTCGAGCAGGGCGCGCCGGAAAGGAGATGTGGAGGCCAGGACCAGCTTCATGCGGTGAACTTGCCGCTGCGCAGCCGTTCGGCTTCCATCAACTCCACTTCGCGGGCGCCGGAGAGCACGATATCCGGGTCCGGAACGAAGTCCAGGTCGCTTTCACTGCGGTCGTATGGTACGGCGTTGAGGATCACCTTCATGGCGTTGATGCGCGCCAGGTGTTTGTCGTTGGAGCGGATCACCGTCCAGGGGGCATGGGTGGTGTGGGTCTTTTTCAACATTTCGTACTTCTGGGTGGTGAAGTCGTCCCATCGCTCCTGGGCCTGGAGGTCCACCTCGCTCAGCTTCCACTGGCGCAAAGGATCGGTGCGCCGCCGCTCGAACCGCCGTGCTTGTTCCTCTTTGGTGACGCTGAAATAGAGCTTGACCAGGATGGTGCCCTGCCGCACCAGGTCCTTTTCGAAGCCGGTGACTCCACGCATGAAGTTCTTGTACTCCTCGGGCGTGCAGAATCCGAAGACCGGCTCCACCATGGCGCGGTTGTACCAGCTGCGGTCGAACAGCACCACTTCGCCGCCCCGGGGAAAGTGGGTGACGTAGCGCTGGAAGAACCACTGGCTGCGCTGCTCGTTGGTGGGTTTGCCGAGGGCCACCACCCGATAGTGCTTTTCGTTCATGTACCGGGTGACCCGACGGATGGTGCCGCCCTTGCCCGAAGCATCGCGCCCTTCGAACAAGATGATCATCCGCTTGCCGGTCTCTTCCAGGTATTGCTGCATGCGGATGAGTTCCGCCTGATAGGGCTTGAGGGCCTGTTCCTGGCGTCGGCGGCGCAGTGCCTTGCGGGCCTCCTTGCTGAGCCGTTTCTCTGCGTCGAGCGCGCGGTGGTAACGGTCGATGAGTTCCTGCACGGTGAGTCGCTCGCCGTCCACTTCGATCAATTGCTGGTCCATTTCCGGTCCTGCCGTGTTTCTGTCCACCTTCGGAAAGTCCGGTGTCGGCCTTTCCACTTCGTTGCATTTTCCCTCGGCGGGGCGAAAAAAGGGTTGATCCCGGTCACCCCCGCTTGAGGATGCGGGCCCGCTCCCGCTGCCAGTCGCGGTCTTTCGTCGCCGCGCGCTTGTCGTGCAGTTTCTTGCCTTTGGCCAGGCCGATCTCCACCTTGGCCCGCCCTTTCTTCCAGTACATGGCCACCGGCACGAGGGTATATCCCTTGCGCTCCACCAGGCCCCGCAGCCGTTCGATTTCACGCCGGTGCATGAGCAACTTGCGGGTACGCAATGGATCGGGCCGGACATGGGTGGAGGCGGTGGGCAGCGGCGTGATGTGGGCGCCGAACAGCCACAATTCGCCATCCTTCACGAGGACGTAAGCCTCTTTGAGGTTGACCCGTTTCTCGCGCAGGCTTTTCACCTCCCAGCCTTCCAACGCGATGCCGGCCTCGAACCGTTCTTCTATGAAATAGTCGTGGCGGGCGGTCTTGTTGATGGCGATGGTGCTGCCCGGGGCGGATTTCTTCTTGTTTTTGCTCTTTTTGGCCATGGGTATAATTGTACTCTTTGCCGAGCTCAGGTGAGAACCGAGACCACGGGGGGAACATGGTGAACGCATCGAAGTGGAGCCTGGCGGCCCTGTGGGCGGTGGCTGCAGGACCCGTTGCAGCGGGCCAGGAGGCGGTCGCCGCCGGGGTGCTCAACGAGTGGCTGACCGAGATCAACGGCTTTCTCGCCGGTTTTCTGTTCTATGACATCTGGCCGGGCGAGGGGGAGTTTCCCTTCATCGTCGCCTGGCTGGTGGCCGGTGCCGTCTATCTGACGGTCCGCATGGGGTTCATCAATTTCCGCCTCATGGGCCATGCCATCGCCGTCCTGCGGGGGCGCTACAGCCGCCCGGACGACGTGGGGGAGGTGACCCCCTTCCAAGCCCTGACCACGGCGTTGTCGGCCACCGTAGGGCTCGGCAACATCGCCGGCGTGGCCATCGCCGTGGGTATCGGCGGCCCCGGCGCCACCTTCTGGATGATCGTGGCCGGCCTGCTCGGCATGACCACCAAATTCACCGAGGCGTCCCTGGCTCAGATGTACCGCGAGATCCGGCCCGACGGCCATGTGATGGGCGGGGCCATGGAGTACCTTTCCCGCGGGTTCGCGGAGCTGGGCTGGAAAGGGCTTGGAAAGGCGCTGGCGGTGCTCTTTTCATTGCTCACCATCGGCGCTTCCTTGGGCGGCGGCAACGCGTTTCAGGTGAGCCAGTCGCTGTCCGCGGTCAAGCAAGAGATTCCTCTGTTGGCGGAAGAGCCCTGGATCTATGGATTCCTCATGGCGTTTCTGGTTGGGGTGGTGATCATCGGGGGCATCCGGCGGATCGCCCACGTGGCCGAGGCGGTGGTGCCGAGCATGGTGGCCATCTACCTGTTGGCCGCCGGCTGGATCGTGGTCTCCCACGCCGACCGGGTGCCCGAGGTGTTCGCGTTGATCGTTTCCAGTGCCTTCAGCATGGAAGCGGGCATCGGTGGCTTCATCGGCGTCATGGTTCAGGGCTTCAAGCGCGCCGCCTTCTCCAGCGAGGCCGGCATCGGCTCGGCGGCCATCGCCCACTCCACGGCGCGCACCCCTTATCCGGTGCGGCAAGGCATCGTGGCCCTCATGGAGCCTTTCATCGACACTGTGGTGATCTGCACCATGACCGCCCTGGTGATCATCATCACCGGCGTCTACGATCAGAACGGCCAGTACGCCGAGCTCATCGCCAGCAATCACGGCGCGGCGCTCACCTCCAAGGCCTTCGGCAGCGAGATCTCATGGTTTCCTGTGGTGCTCTCCATCTCGGTGGTGTTGTTCGCCTACAGCACCATGATCTCCTGGTCCTACTACGGGGAGCGGTGCTGGACCTACCTGTTCGGGGAAAGGTTCTCCATGATCTATCGGGTGCTCTTCGTGTTGGTGGTGGTGGCCGGCTCCATCGGCAGCGCTTCGGCGGTGCTGGATTTCAGTGATCTGCTGCTCTTGTCCATGGCTTTTCCCAACATGTTCGCGCTCTATGCCTTGAGCGGACGGGTCAAGGGGCGGCTCGATGCGTACCTCGAGAAGCTGCGCAGCGGTGAACTCGACCGCGAGGTGGGGCGCGTCTGATGGCGGTGGTGGAGAAGTCCGCCTTGGTGCCTTATCCGGCGAGCATGCTCTATGAAATCGTGTGCGATGTGGCCGCCTATCCCGAGTTTCTCCCTTGGTGCAAGGATGCTCGGCTGCTTTCGCGCACCGAATCGGAACTGTGCGGCGAGATCGTGGTTTCCAAGGCGGGTGTCACTCGGGCTTTCGCCACATGCAATCGGCTGTTTCCACACCATCGCATGGAGATCCGTCTCAAAGAGGGGCCATTCCGTAAGCTGGAAGGGGCCTGGGAGTTCACCGAGTTGCGCGAGGATGCCTGCAAGGTCTCCCTGCGGTTGGAGTTCGAATTCTCCTCCGGCCTCATGGACAAGGCCTTCGGCGTGGTCTTCGGGCAGATCGCCAACTCGCTGGTGGACGCGTTCTGCAAACGCGCGGCCTGGTTGGCGGTGCACGGGAGGAATCCATGATCCAAGTGGAGGTGGCCTACGCCCTGCCGCACGAGCAGATCGTGCGGGTGGTGGAAGGGGAGCCCGGGATGACGGTTCGGGAGGCCATAGAGCGGTCCGGCATCCTGGAGCTCCATCCCGAGATCGATTTGACACGGGCCAAGGTGGGCGTTTTCGGAAAAGTGACCCGATTGGATGCGGTGCTCTATCCCGGCGATCGGGTGGAGATCTACCGTCCACTCATCGCCGATCCCAAAGAGGCGCGCAAGAAACGCGCGGCTCAGGGTAAGCCCCTGCGCAAAGGGGGCGGGCGCAGTCCCCGCGGTTGATCGAGGGAGCCGGGCCGTCCGGTGCGGCGTGCTCGCCAGGATTCGAGAAACACCAGCGCCGCCCAGGCGTAGAGGGTGATCACCACGAACAGGACGAAACGCACGGCGAACGCCTGATAGACGTCCTTGCCGCTGGCGGAGTCGGCCACTGCGGGCGCCAGGAGGATCCACAGCGTCATCAGGGCGTTGGCCCAGAAAGAGGGAGGATGGCGGGTGGCGAGCACGCCATGGAGCTTGGCGCCGCCGTAGATGCCCAGCAACAGCGTCAGCAGGAACAGGGTCCAGAGATTGGGCAGCACCCCGAGAACGATCCAGAACAGCACCGCCAGGCAGCCGCCCAGGAGAGTGGAGCCGATGAGCTCCAGGCCGGCCTGCCGCACGCCGCCGTGGGTGCGTTGCTGGCCGATGGTGAGTGCTTTGGTGAGGGCCGCCACCCAAGTGGCCGGATCGGTGAGGGCCGCCAGCCACACCGGCAACACCACCAGGGTGCTGCGCAGGGCGATCCAGTTTGAGCGTTCCGCCCCGGCGGGAAGCGGCGCAGAGGGTGTCGCCTGTACCGGGTCCTCCGGGAAGAGGGGATGGATCAGCCACTGACAGAAGATGACCAGGGCGGTGCTTCCAGCAAGAGATTCCACCATCAGTCGGGCCAGCTCGGGGCTGGCCAGTCCCATCGCAGACACCAGGGCGAAACCCATGGCGAGAAAAGCGCCCAGGGCCTGCTGTCCCAGGTTCACTGTGAGGTAGGAGCTGACATACAGGCCCAGGGCGCCGAGCAGCACGGCGGTGGGTGGGTAGTGCTCCAGCAAGGGCGTCAGCAGCAGCCCGGTGCCGGTGCTCAGCAAGATGACCACCGTCACCGTGAGCAGCGCCCTGGGCTTCATGGGGGGTGCCGGCTTGAGCGACAGGAGCACGGCCAACACCGGGGGCAGCAGGGTAAAAGTGAGCTGGAGCGCGAAACCGAGGGTGGTGGCCAGCGCCATCACCAAAGCGAAACGGAAGACACGGCGGGCTTGGAGTTCCACCGGGGCCTCAATAGACGTAGGAGAGCCAGCCCATGAGGCGGATGAAAAGCCGCCCCAAAGGATCTAGCAGGCCCGCTTCGGCGGTGTAGGCGATGACGTCGGCCTGCCCGCCGACGCGCAGAGCGTGGTTTTCCAAGCCGGGTTGGTCGCGGTCGAAGCGGATCACCACCGGAAAGCGCTGGGCCGGCCTCAGCCAGTCGCGGCTGTTCTGGATGGTGGGCAGCGTGCCGGGAGGGGGCACGCCGCCGGCGCTGACGCCCAGCCCGATGCTGGCCACCTCGCCTTGAAACACCCGGCCCGGCAGGGCGTCGAGCACGAACTCCACGGGCACGCCGGGTGCGAGGTGGCCCAGGTTGTTTTCCGTGTACTGAGCCTGGATCCACAGGTCGTGGATGGCCACCAGGGTCATCACCGCTTGTCCTTGCTTGGCATAGCGTCCCACGTCGGCCTGCAGGTCGGTGACCACGCCGCGGGAGCCGGCGGTCACCAAGGTGTCCTTCAGATCGAGTTCGGCTTTCTTGACCGCGCTCCGTGCCGAGAGCAGTTTCTCCTCGGCGCTGCGGACCTTTTCTTGCGCCTTACGCAGATCGGCGCGCGCCCCCGCCACCCGGGCCTCGGCCTCCTTGAGCGTGGCCTGGGCGATCTCCACCCGGCGCACGGAGATGGCGCCCGGGTCTTTGCGGTGCAGACGCAGTTGCCGTTCGGCGTCTTTGCGCGCCTTCTCTTCGTTGGCCAGGGCCGAATTCAGTTTGGAGCGGGCCACTTCCACCGCCGCCTTGGCGGCTTCCAGTTGGGCTCGGGCGTCGGCCAGCCGGGCGCGGGCGCGGGCCAAGGCGATCTCGTAATCGGTGCGGTCGATCTGGAAGAGGGGGTCGCCGGCCTCCACCTCCTGGTCGTTGCGCACCCAGACCCGGGTGATGACACCGGAGACCTTGGGCGCCACGCCCACCACGAATCCCTGTACCCGTGCTTGGGATGTGTAGGGGGTGAAACGGTCGGCGAGCAGATACCAAGCGAACGTGAAGAGGATCAGCGAAAGCACCAGGAGGCCGCCCCGTTTCACTGAGCGGGCGGCCTTGCGATCGACCTGGGACGGGGTTTCGGTCATGGTGTGGCGTCGGTTGGAGAGTGGATGGGATCGGGCAACGAGATGGGCAGGGGAGCGTCCAGCAGGTCGCCCCAATCGGTCCGCTCGCGCATGGTGTCTCGGGTGACGGCGGGAATCATCTCATTCACGTCGGCCGGCGACCAGCCTCCGCCCAGCCCTTTGTAGAGGGCCACCAGGTAACCGAGGCGTTCGCCACGGATGCTCAGCAGGCGGTCGTTCTGGGTGAACAGGCTGCGCTGGGCGTCGAGCACCCGTTGAAAGTCCGCATAACCTTCCCGGTAGCTGATCTGAGCGATCTCGAGTGCGCGCCGGGCGGCGGTCACGGTCTGTTCCAGAATTTTTTCCTGGGCGCCTGTCTTGACCAGGCCGACGGCGGCGTCGTCCACTTCGCGCGCCGCCTCCAGCACCGTCTGTCGGTATTGCGCCAGTTTTTCCTGGAGCAGCGCATCCTGTAGGCGTACGTTGTTGCGGATCAGACCGTGGTCGAACAGGTTCCAGCGTAAGGAAGGACCCAAGGCCAAGAGGCTGCCATCGGGCACGCCGCCGAGGGTCGTCGAGGACCAGCCCAGGGTGCCCACGAGGGAGATGGCGGGATAGAGATCGGCTTCGGCCACCCCGATGCGGGCCGACTGGGCGGCCACCGCCCAAGCGGCGGCGCGCACATCCGGGCGTCGCAGAAGCAGGCGGGCCGGGATTCCCCTCACCACCCGATCTTCCACTGCAGGCAGCGGCCGTGTTGCGTCCTTCAATGCGGCCAGAGGGGCTGGCGGACGGCCCAGAAGAAGGGTGATGGCATTGAGCACGCGTCGGCGTTGCAACTCCAGTTGGGGGATAGTGGCCAGGGTGGCCAGGTACTGAGTGCGCGCCTGTTGCAGGTCCAGCTCCGAGGTGTTGCCGCTCTGGTAGAGCTCGGTGGCGATCTCCAGGCTCCGTTTTTGGAGTTGGGCGTTGCGATGGGCGATCTCGATGCGCAGGCCAAGGATGCGCCAATTGAAATAGGCGGTGGCCACCTCGGCCTTGACCAGCACCTGCATGGCCCGTTGAGCTTCGATGGAGGCGAGAAAGGCGGCGTCGGCCCCTTCGATGGCGCGCTGGTAACGGCCCCAAAAGTCCAGTTCCCAACCGATACCGAAGCCCGCCTGGAAGCTGCCGTAGGACTGGCTGGTTTCGCCGCCGCCGTGATTCTCTTTGTCGAGGTAAGTGGCGGCAGCGGTGGCTTGTTGCACCTGGGGGTAACGCCCGGCGTGGGCGACGCCTTGCAATGCCCGAGCCTGAAGCACGGCCAGTCCAGCCCGTTGCAATGAAAGGTTGTTGCGCCCGGCTTCCAAAACCAGCGCCTCCAACACGGGATCGTCGAACAGACGCCACCATTCGGTTGGGGCGTCGGCTTCGTCGGTGCCTGGCTCGACGGTGCCGTGGAGCGCGGCGTCCCAGCCGCTCAGTTCCGGTGGATCGACCCCTTCGAAATCCGGTCCGAGGGTGGTGCAGCCGGTGGTCAGCAGCAGCCCCAGAACCACCAGTGGACGCAGTGCCGGCCGTGACATCCGCGAACTTCCCGTGTCCCTCAGCTGCCGCTGAAGAAAGGCAGGGCGAGAAAGAACTTGATCACCATGGCGTTGATCAGGTCGATGAAGAAGGCGCCAATGAGCGGAATGACGAGAAAGGCCTTCACCGAGGGGCCGTATTTGCGCGTCACCGCCGTCATGTTGGCGATGGCCACCGGGGTGGCGCCCAACCCCAGACCGGTGAAGCCGGCCGCCATCACCGCGGCATCGTAGTCCCGCCCGGTGAGGCGGAACACCAGATAGACCGCCACAAGGGTGATGACCAGCATCTGCAACACCACCACCGCCAGCAGAATGCCGGCGGCGGAAACCAGCGAGAGCAGGTCCATGCTCATCAGACTCATGGCCAAGAAGAGCTGGAGGCTCAATTCGTTGGCCCGGTCGATGGCCGGTTTTTCGAGGGGCTTACGCAGGGCGTCGGCGGCATTCGTGATGACGATGCCCACCATCATGGCGGTGAGGAAACCGGGCAGAGCCAGACCTTTGGTGGAAAGGTAGCGGTTCACCAGATCGCCGGCGGTGACGCACAGGGCCAGCACGAGAAGGGTGCCGAGCACGTCCTCAATGCGGATTTCCCGGCACGGCACCCCTTTTTCGGTTCGGCCGGATGCGGCGCGCTGGGGCTCGCGCGGCTGCAGGCCGTATTTCTCGATGAGCCAGCCGCCGATGGGGCCGCCGATGAGACCGCCGGCGATGAGGCCGAAGGTGGCACAGGCGATGCCGAATTCCCGCGCGCCTTCCAAGCCCGCCTTGACCGCTTCTTCCCCCCAGGCGATGGCGGTCCCGTGACCGCCGGCGAAAGAGATGCTCCCGGCCAGCAGGCCATAGCCCGGATGTTCCCCCAATGCCGCGGCCAGGCCCACGCCGGCGCTGTTCTGAAGCACCAGCAGAACCGCCGCCACGCCGGTGAGCACGGCCAAGGTCTTGCCGCCTTCGATCAGCGTATTGAATTTGGCGCCCAGGCCGATGGTGCTGAAAAAGAAGAGGAGGAAGAGATCGCGCAGTTGCAGGTCGAAGACCACTTTCAAGTCCCAGACCCCCGCGAGCAAGGCCACCAGAAGACTGCATAGGATGCCGCCGGTGACCGCCAGCGGTATGTTGTATCGTTCCAGAAAAGCGAAACGGCGGGTGAGCACCTGACCCAGCCATAGGACCAGGATGGCGACGATGAGGACTTCCAGGTTTTTTAGCTCGATCTCCACGGTGCTGCCGTAAGCTGAACTATTCGAACAGGAAGGCCCGGGCGCGCAGGCGGTGCCCTTGCCAGATGCGGCCGTTTATGGCTTCGGCCAATATCTTGGCGCCGGTCTTGTCGGTGGCCACTTCCACCACCGCCAGGGTGTGGCCGCCGCTGTCTGGCTCCAAGGTCACCGACTCCACTTCGGCACCGTATGCTTCCAGCGCCTCTCGGATCTGGGCTTCGTCCACCTCTTCGGGAAAGCCGCCGATGGAGATGTGCATGCTGTTCCTCCGCCCTGTTGTGTGCTCAAATCCATAACCCAAAAACTATAACATAGGGAGAGATTCACCTTGGCCTTTCGCGCCTTTGGTCGCCTGCTCATCGTGGTCTTTTCACTGATGACGGCCAGCTGCATGACCCGTCCCGACCTGCCCGCGGAGCGGATCATCGCGGACGCCCATGTGGCGGGCAGTCGCGTGGCTCTGGACCACCGCGGACGGCGACTGGCGTCGGCCGGGCTCGATGGCCGGCTGGTGTTGTGGGATGTTGCCAGCGGCCGGCGCCTGGGAGGCTGGAAGGCCCATGATAGTACCGTCCACGGCTTGGCCTTCTACGGCGCCGACCGATTGGTGAGCGCCGGATGGGACGGTCGGGTGGTGATATGGGATCTCCAGGGCCGGGTGGTGGCAGAACGGGCGACGGACCGACCCATCACCGCCATGGCGTTTCGGGCGCGGCCTTTCGAGCTTTGGACCGGTCATGACGACGGCAGCCTAAGGCGTTGGGATCGCACCCTCGATCTGAAGGTGCTCCTGCGGTTGCCGGAGGAACGACGCGTCACCGCCTTGGCCCTGGACAGGGAGCGGTTGGCGGCAGCGGACAGCGGAGGTGCCGTCTGGCTGGTGGAGGCGGAGGAAATGGCCCGTTTGGCCCGGCTGCCCACCCATTTGCGCACCCTTGTATTCGATGATCGCGGGCGACTCTATGGCGGCACCTGGTTCAAACTCTACCGATGGGATCTGGAAACGGGCGCCCAGCAGGCTTTCGCTACCGACCATTTCGGCATCATCAAAGATCTGGTATGGGATTCCAGCCGGAGGTTGCTGCTGAGCATCAGCCGACAGACCGACAGTACGGTGCTGGCTTTGGATCCGAACAACGGTGCCACCTTGACCCGTTTTGGCCGTCACGAGCTGTGTGGAGCGGATGTGGCCTTGAGCGGCGATGGACGACACATGGCCACCACCGCGGACGACGGCAGCGTGCGTCTGTGGCTTCTACCCGAGCGTCTGCCTTGATGCCTCAGCGGGCGCGGGCGCGCGGTGCACGTGCGGGACGGGCCGCCGGCCGCGATGGACGCACCGCCGGCCGGCCGATGTTGCTCGGCGGGCGGGTGGGTCGGGTGGATGGTCGCGTGGGCCGAACCGGCTGAATGGAGGGGCCGGAGGAGGGCGGCCGCACCGGTATTCCGGGCGAACCGGGTCGACCGGGCTCCATGGGGTTACCGGGGCGTCCGGGTCGTGAGGGGATGCGGTCACCGCCTTCTCCCGGACGGCCCGGCGTGACGGGCCGGTAGTGGTCGTGGTCGTCCCAACAGCAGGGATAGTAACCCCAGCCGTGTCCGTAATAAGGGTAGCCGACGCCCCCATAGACCGTATAACTGCCGCCGCCGTCGGTGGTGCAACCAGCCACGGCCAAGGTGGCGGCGGCCAGCAGGAGTCGGGTGGTGGTGTTCGTCATTGGTCTCCCTCCCCTTGGAAGTCCCACTGCTGCAACATGATCAGCGCTCCCGTGTTGTCGGAGATGAGCGCGGTTCGGGTGCCGTTTTGCACTTCTCCGGGACGCACCCAGACCGTGCCGCCGAGTTGCTCCACCTTCTCCAGCAGGGCGTCGGGGTCGGCCACGCGGATCACCGGCACCCAACGGCCGGCGTATCCGGCTTGATCGATCCGGCGGATGCCGGCGCGCCAATGGCCCTCATTCACCAGGATGCGGTAGTCTTCGCCTTCGAGCACTTCCTGATATCGACCCAACGGTTGGTAGAACGCGGCGGTGGCGTCGGGGTCCAAAGTCCAGACCTCGTTCCAGAGCCAGTCGCCCAGTCTGGGTTCCCGGTCCGGTGGATCTCCGGCCGCCGACTGCAACAGCAGCAGGTGGGCGCCGGCGGGGTCTTCGATGAGCGCCGCGCGGCCCCGTGGTCCGAGATCCATGGGGCCGTTGATGATGCGGCCGCCGCCCGATTCCACCTGGCGGACGGCCTCTTCCACATCAGGCACCGACATGGATGCCAACCACTGGGCTTCAACTCGATTTTCCTGTCGAGGACGGATGGCCAACATGCCCCCGATCTTGTGGTCCCCGTTGTAGATCTCCACATAAGCGCCCGTTTCTTTGAAAGACCACCCGAGCAGATCACCGTAGAAACTGCGGGCGGCAAGGGTGTCGGGGGTGAGCAGGTCGTGCCATACGAACTTGCCCGGATGGCGTTCGTCGGAGGGCCGATCCACGATAGGGGGCAGACGCAGCCCATCCCCTGCGTCGCCCCCCTCCAGGACGGCGCAGCCGGCCAACGAAAGGGTGGCCAGCAGCAGGCCGCAGAAGGTGCGGGAAATGGTTGGGATCCGTCGCTGATTCATGGCTCTGGAGTGCTCCTCGGGCCGGTGGAAAACGAGAAGACTATAGCACGACGCTAGCCCGCGTCATCGCTGTTGTGGGAGGAAAGATCGTTCAATGCGATGCTCACCAGGCTGGCCACCACGATGGCCATGTAAAAGACGCCGGCGATGGCTTCCATGTAGGCGAGAAACCGCGCCAGGTGGGAGATCGGCAGGATGTCGCCGTAACCCAGGGTGGTGAGGGTGACGAAGCTGTAGTAGGCCACCTGGGGAAAGGCTTCGCGCCAGTTCCGAAATTCGATGCCGGTGAAGGCAGCCGGGTCGAGAATCAGGAGCGCCAGGTAGAGCAGGGTCCAGATGAGCCCCAGCAGGAGATAGAGCGAGAGGGAACCCACGATGCGGTTGGCGTCCACCCGCCCGCCGGTGAACAGCACCTGCACTGCGGCCTTGCGCAAGGCCGCGAGAAAATAGATCAGCAGCAACGCCAGGGTGAGGGTGTCGAACAAGGGCGAGGCGCGGAATCGGTTGAGGACGCTGAGTACCAGAACCAACCCCATCAAGGCGTAGACGAGCCGGCGCCAAGTGAGATCCGGATCCAGGCTCTTGATGCTCAGCAGAAGCATCGCCACGATGACCAGGGTGAACAGGTCTTCGCCCCATGTGCCAGGGAACTCCCGGGCCATGGCACTACTGAAAAGAATCACGCCCAGAGCGATGCATAGGTAAAAGAAATTGTTTTCCCGGGTGAGTCGTTTCATTACGTGACAAGCGGACTGAAACCGTTTGCAAAGTGAGGTTAGCAGAGCGACGCCGGGACGTCATCGGATCCTTTGACGAGACGCGACACCGGGCCTGTGCTAGCATCACGAGCTCGACGCCATCGGGGGGGATTTCCATGCGATCTGTTCGAAGCGCCGTAGCCTTGGGGCTGGCCTTTTGGGCTTTTCACTTCAGCTTTGCCGGCGGGGCAGGGACGGTACAGCTGGGTGACTATCGGGCCAAAGGGTTCCTGAGCGACTACTCCAGGTTGAAATCGGTGGAGGGACGTACGGTGTGGCGCTACATCGATCCTGGAGTCGACTTTTCCCGCTACGACAAAGTGATGCTGGATCGGATCAAGATCTTCCTGAAGGAAGATGCCGACTACAAAGGCATCGATCCCCAAGAGTTGCATGAGCTGGTCACATATTTTCATCGCTCTATTGCTCGTGCTCTGGGCGATCGCTATCCCGTGGTGAGCCAACCTGGGCCTGGAGTGCTGCGTTTGCGCATTGCACTCACCGATTTGGTGCCCAATCGACCGGAGGCCTCGGTGGTGAGCCTGGTGGTGCCCTATTTGTGGTTGGGCGAAGCCGGTGCGGGTGTGGCCGAGGGGGAGGCCGGCAGCACGCCGTTCATCGGTGAAGCGAGCATCGAGGTGGAAGCGCTGGACAGCCAGACCGCTCGTCAGCTCGGTGCCTACGTGGAGCGTCATGTGGGCAAGAAATACAATTGGTCCGAGGGCGTGGATACCGCCGTTGCCGACTATCTTAAGGCCTACTCTACATGGGCTTATACCCGTCAGGCCATGGATGAGTGGGCCTACCGTATTCGTGTCTGGCTGGATCGGACCCACGGTGTGGAACCGCCCCCCCGGACCGTGGAGCAGGAAGGCGACGGTGGGGGCATGGAGGTACTGGATCAATGAGAACGAGAATGCGTTTCCGTGGAAACCCTTGGCGTCGATTGGCTCTGGGATTGGTCTTGAGCGGAGCGGGCGCCGCTCAGGCGGCCGGTTTCTACCTACAGGAGTTGGGCACACCCCATAGCGTAGGCACCGCAGGGGTGGCCAACGTCACCAATACAGAAGGCGCGGACGCTGCCTGGTCCAATCCCGCCGGCATGGTCTTTTCCAACGGCGACCAGATGCTCGTCGGTCTGCAGGCGGTGGTGCCCCGTATTCGTTTCGATCTGGCGCATTCCGACGCCGGTTGGGACGACGGCGGCAACGCCGGCATGAACACCTTGATTCCCAGCCTGTATTACATGAATCGGCTTTCCGATCGTTTCGCCTTTGGTTTCTCCGCCACCGGCTCCATGGGCGGCGGAGTGGATTACGGCAAGGATTTCGCCGGACGCTACCAGATGGTGCGTGCCGAACTGGCGGTGCTGGCCATATCCCCTTCCGTGGCCTGGAAGGTGGGCGACGGGCTCTCCGTGGGGGCGGGGGTGAGCGCCCTTTACACTCTATACGAGCAGGATATCGCCATCCGAGACCGCGTGTTGATCTCGCCCACCCTGGATGGCGGTGACGGCATGCTGCGCGTGGAAAAGGCGGACGGGTGGGATCACCAGTTCTTTTTCAGCGTCAACTGGATCCCGCGGGAGGATCTGCTGGTGTCGCTCTTGTACCGGAGTGAGGCGGACACCGATCTCACCGGTGACGTTCGATTGGAGAACCTCCGCAATCGGCCGGGGCTCGACGAGGTGGACGTCGCCTGGACCGCACCGCAGTGGGTGGAGGCCGGGGTCCGTTACCGTTGGTCCGAGAGCGAGACCTTCTATTTCAACGCCGGATGGCAGGACTGGTCCGAGTTCAGCGACAATCGGCTGGCTTTCAGCGGGGATGTGTCGGTTCCGGTGGCGATGCTGGACCGCAACTGGCGCGACACATGGCACGCAGGGATTGCCTGGTCCCACCGCAACGAACGGCTGGCCACTTCCCTGGGTCTCTCTTATGAAAGTTCACCGGTGCGAGACGAAGATCGCACCTTCGATCTGCCGGTGGATGCCATGTACAAAGTGTCCGGCTCCGTGGGCTGGAAACATTCGAGCCGGCTCGATTTCTTCCTGGGTGCCACTCTCTACTTGGTGGACGACGCACCGGTCACCGCAACCGCCCAGGGCACCACGGTATCCGGCCGTTACGATGCCAATACCATCTTGTTCCTCAGCGGCACGCTGCGCTACCGTTTCTGACCCGTCGGTCGCCGACGGACTTGGACAAAGAAAAAGGCGGGCATGCAACCCGCCTTTTTCATGTGGTCCGAAACGCCTGTCAGCTTTTCTTCTTGCATTCCGGGCGGTCGTCCGGAATGAAGGTGAAGCCTTCGATGGGTTCTTCAGGCACAGGAGAGCTGCTCACCGGTGCGTCCACTTCGATGTACCAGCGGGTGATGGTCCAACGGCCGTCCCGCTTTTCGAGGGTGGCGTTGTAGGTGCCGGAAGTGATTGGCTTGAAAGCACCGTCCGGCGTGGCGGCGGTAATCATCATGTAAGAGCGCACTTCCGCCTTGTCCTTGGTCTGACTCACGACGTGGTAGTTGCCTTGGAAGTGGCGGCGCATGGTGGTGTTCTTTTCCGCCCCGGGACCGCGGTAGCGGGCGTCGAAAAATGCTTTGAACAGTTTCTTGCCCTTGGCCTTCACGGTACCGAAGCAGGGCACGGTGGTCTCGAACACCATGTCGTCGGAGAACAGGGCATACCAGTCCTCCCAGCGCTGCTCGTCTGCCACGTAGGAGTAGGCGGAAATATGATTGAGGATGGCCAGCCGGTCGGCGATGAACTGGATGTCGGTGTTCACCGCACCGGAAGTGTCGGCAACCGGCATGGGCAGCTTGGCCGGCCCGGGTAGACGTTGCTGCAACTCCGAGGGTTGCCAGTCGCCGGCGTTCACGGTGCCGGCAGCAAAGGCCACGATGGCGCTCAAAGTGAGGTTCTTGATGGTTTTCTTCATGGATGAACTCCTTGAGTTTTTGGTCTTGTAAATTTCCCCTATGGAGAGGAAAAGCGCTTGGGTAATGGATCGCCGGCTTCCTCAGAAGAGACCGGCCTTCGGATGGAACTCCAGACGATGGGGAATGGCGAAATCGTTGTGGTCTAGGCCGGAGCTCCTTCGGGCCGAGGTTCTTTCCTTGTCCAGTGACGTGAATTATCAAGAGGAAAGCCGCAGGCAGAGTATAGCACCATCGCTTCCCATAGGTTTGATTTCATGGTTTTTGCCTATAGGCGCCTAATGAGGCGCGGTGGCGCAGATGGGGTGGCAAGGGCGTTCGTTATAATGCGATCAACCTTGGCAATTTCCGCCGGCAGCAGCTCGTGAAGGCCATTGATCTCGTCCGCGTCCGCTATCTCGACCATTTGTGTCGACGGCTCGATATCTTGGGCGCGGCATCCCACCGCTATCTCAACGAAGCCCGGATTCCACCTGATCTATTGTCTCACCCTGATGCGGTCGTCGGCGCCCATGGATTGATGGTGTTTCTGGATGCGGCACTGGCGGATACGGGCTGGCGCCTGCTCGGTTTCGAGGCCGGCGCCACTCCTCTGGCGGAACATGGAGTGGTGGGCCGCAACGTCGTGCAGGCGCCGACGCTGTACCAAGCGGTTCGGCGTCTGCTCCATGGTGCGCAACGCGAGAGCTCTTTCATCGAAGGACGGATTGCCTTCGATGGGGACCGGGTCTGGATTTGCCGCACACCGACAGTGGGCACCCGTGCTCAGCGCCAGCAGATCGAGCTCTACAATTTGCACCTACTTCTGCAATTGATTCGGTTGGCGTTGGGCGATGAAGCGCAGCCCGAAGCGGTGTGTTTCACTGCGGTGGACGAGGCGCTGCTGCGCGACCACCCGTTCTTGGGTCGCTTGTCCGCTCGTTTCGGCGGCCTTTTCATGGGCGTGGCGGTACCGCTGGAGGCGTTGGCGGAACCGATGCCTGGAACGATGGGGAAAGAGGACGGTTCTCCATCGCAGACGGAGGACGTGTTGCGACTGGATCATCTCGCGGCGCTACGGCGTATTCTTCAAAGCCAGTTGCCCTATCAACCCACGCTCGAGACCCTGTCGAGGTCCACGGGGTTGAGCGGGCGCAGCCTTCAACGATTGTTGCAAAATCGTGGGTACAGTTTTTCGAGACTGCTCCAAGAAGTCGTCCTGGAACGGGCACTGGAATATCTCCACGACCCCGGGCTTCCGGTGATGGAGATCGCCCGTTCCCTGGGCTACACTGACATTACCCATTTCAGCCGGGCATTCCGGCGCATGACCGGCCTCTCTCCCAGTGCATATCGGCGGCGCATTTTCGCCATTGCAGCCCGCTGGCGGGGGCTGGATGAGGAACCGCTACCGCCGGTGACACCGGCCACCCCTTCACGCTGAACCTCGTAGGAGGAGACCTAATATGAACACTGCCCGCCCTTCAGGATGGATGGCTCTGCTCGCAGCCTGCGCACTCTGGGCCGCGCCCGTGCATGCGGCCTTGAAGCCGCAGGAGGTGGAGCGCATCGCGCTTCAGTCCTACCTCTATCTCTACCCCTTGGTGCTGATGGACGTCACGCGGCGTCAGATGACCAACATGCCGGATGGGGAGATGCCCGGGCGGGGACCCATGATGCAGTTCGTGCACATGCGTGAATTTCCGTCCGCCGACTTCAAAGAGGTGGTCCGCCCCAATTTCGACACCCTCTACTCTCTGGCTTGGGTGGATGTGAGCCGTGAGCCCGTGATTCTCGAAGTGCCCGAGGTGAAGGATCGTTTTTACATGCTGCCCATGCTGGACATGTGGACCGATGTTTTCGCCGTGGTGGGCACCTACGGCACGGGGACCGATGCAGGCAAGTACGCCATCGTCATGCAGGGTTGGCAGGGAACCCTTCCCGAAGGCGTGGAGCGTATCGAAACCCCCACTCCGGTGTTTTGGATCCTCGGGCGGACCCAGACCAATGGTCCCAAGGACTACGACCATGTCCACCGCATCCAGGATGGCTACCGCATCGTGCCGCTCTCGGCCTATGGCGGTGATTACACCCCGCCGTTCAAGAAGGATCCTACGGTGGACGACAAGACCCCGCCGTTGGAACAGGTTCAGAAGATGGATGCCCGAACTTTCTTCACCTATGCCATGGCGCTGATGCGCATCCATCCGCCTCATGTGACCGACATGGTGATGGTCAGCCGCATGAAGCGTATCGGCCTGTCGCCCGAAGGCTTCG
>Ga0256914_1001139_pt1 | contig 25084 bp, 18 predicted proteins | sample HulkmetaG_FD_191571 | JGI IMG/M metagenome (GOLD analysis project Ga0256914, IMG submission 191571) | Hydrothermal chimney microbial communities from Main Endeavour vent field at the Juan de Fuca Ridge, Pacific Ocean - Hulk | ecosystem: Environmental > Aquatic > Marine > Hydrothermal vents ... | reverse complement strand
CACTCAGGATCACGGCCACAGGACGTCGCTTGGGTTCGTTGCAGAGTTGCATTATCAGGGAGGCTTCGTTGGGGTCAATGGATGTCACGTCCTCTATGATAAGTGCCAGGGGATGTTCTGAACCCAAGACTTGAAGGAGGTGATGAAGGGCGCCTGTGGGATCTTCTTCGGCAAGGGGGGCTTCTGTCTGAAGGATGGGGTGTTCCCGGCGGAGACGTTCTCGTATCGGTCTCAGGATGGGGGCTAGACGTTGCCACGTTTGTGGCGGAACGCGAGGGAGGAGGTGTTCCAGGAGGAGGGGGGTGAGGTGCGTGTTCAGGATTTGGCGTAGGGGGTGTTCGGGCCCTGGTGGGGCGTTCCGTGTTCTGTCCCAGACCCACACGCCCCGCAATTCAGCGCTGCGGCGGAGGGCGTTCAGGAGGGCTGTTTTCCCGGAACCGGGAGGGCCCACGAGAAGTGCGCACGGAGGTGTGGTGGGAGGTCCTGGGTGCAAGGGGGTGGTGAGGGTGAGGAAAATTTCTTGCCACTCACGCGAACGTCCGATGAGAGGCGGAGTGGGGGGTGTGGGGGCGGAGGGTAGCCGGGTCAGGGTTTCAATGTCCTGAAGCAGCGCGCGGGTGGTCGGGCTTGGTGTGGTCCGTAGTTCCTGTTCAAGGAGGTGGGTGAGTTTTCGGTATTGTTCTCGGGCTCCTTCTATGTCCCCCAGGAGCGCGTAGAGGCGCATGATTTCTCGATGGCCCCATTCCTGCAAGGGGGCTGCTTCCACTAACCGGTGGGCCCATACTAAGGCACGGGTGTACATTCCACGATCCCGATATGCAGCGATAAGTCGCCGAAGTCCAGACAGGTAATCCTGACGCAAGCGCTCTCGAGCAATGACCGCCCAATCCTGGGCACATTCCTCAAGGAAATCTCCGGTGTACAGTGCGAGGGCTTGTTCAATTTGGGCAGGGTCTTCGCTGTAGATGCCTTCGCGAAAGGCGTGGATATCGCACCAGATCTCCCCGGTCAGTTGGATGCTCTCTCCTTCGGTGTGGACGAAGGTGGGACCCAGCGCGGAACGCAGGTGCCACAGGGTACGACTGAGGAGACGCCGGGCCCGATTGTAAGGGATGTCAGGCCACAGGGCAGCGGATACTTTCTCTCGGCGCTGTGGGGCTGGGAAGTAAAGAAGGTAGGCAAGAAGCCAGCGAGCCTGTTTGCGGGGCAGGAACACAGGCCGCGTGCCATGGTATACGCGTAGGGGGCCAAGGAGGTGAACGGTTAAGCGTGCGTCACTGCGGTGGAGCCTTTCCACTACCGGACTCCCGGACATCCTGCACAAATGGTGTTCTTTTTCGGATGGGATGGTGGGTGTAGTGCGTTTCTGCTGCGGCGAAGGCTGGGTTTTTCTCTATTATACACCCATTTCGCTCTGGGGCAGGGGCTGAAAGGTGATGTTCCTAAGGGGGGTGACAGGCCGCAATGTTGAGCGAGGGGTAAAGGGAAAGGGGGAGGAACGGCCGGCCGTCGGAAACGGCGGCCTTTGGGTGCGAAACCGCGAGGCGGTTCGGGGTGATCCCGCAGGGGACCCGGCAAACGGTTGGAGGTCGGAATGGAGGGAAACGTGTGAGCCGTAGTCCCAGGCCGAAATTTCGCGGGGGGTCACCCCTAATTGTCCAATGTGTCCGGGAGAGGCTATAATGAACACTACATAACAGGTTTCCCACCAGCGCGGAAGGTGAAAGATGACGTACAGCGCTTGGTTCCAGTGTTTCAACGGCTGCCCTGGCCGTTATTCTGTGTATGATGTCATCTACCGCTGCCCCAAATGCGGTGGTCTCCTGGAAGTGGCCCACGATGTAGACGCGCTGAAGAACCGGAGCGCGGCCGCGTGGATGCGTCTCATGGAGGATCGGGCTGGCACCACTCAATGGCCTTATGGGTCTGGTGTCTGGCGTTACAAGGAGTGGGTCCTGCCCAACATTGACGACGATAACATTGTGAGCATGTTCGAGGGGAACACGAACCTTTTCCACGCGACCCGTTTAGGCCGCTACATCGGTGTGCCCGATTTGTGGGTGAAACTTAGTGGCAATAGCCATACAGGTTCCTTTAAGGACCTGGGCATGACCGTGTTGGTTTCCGCGGTACAGCAGATGCGCGCCATGGGCAAACCCGTGCGCGCGGTGGCCGCCGCGTCCACAGGGGACACCTCCGCTGCTCTGGCCGCGTACGCGGCCGCGGCAGGTATCCCAGCCATCGTCATTCTGCCCCAGGGAAAAGTCAGCCTGGGCCAACTCATTCAACCCATCGCCCACGGTGCCATTGTCCTTGCCCTGGATACGGACTTTGATGGGTGCATGAGGGTGGTTCAGGAGATCACCAAGGATAAGACCATCTACCTGGCCAACTCCATGAACTCCCTGCGCATTGAGGGGCAGAAGACCGTAAGTATCGAAATTGTGCAGCAGTTTGATTGGTCTGTGCCGGATTGGATTGTTATCCCGGTGGGCAATTTGGGGAATATCAGCGCGTTGGGCAAAGGGTTGCTCCTCCTCAAGGAACTGGGGATCATCAACAAACTGCCCCGATTAGTGGCCGCTCAAGCCGAACGGGCCAATCCCCTTTACCAGAGTTACAAGAAAGGCTTTAAGGAAAAAGTCGTGGTGAAAGCCCAACCGACCCTGGCCTCAGCCATTCAGATTGGCAACCCCGTGTCCTATGACAAAGCCGTGCGCACCCTGCAAATCTTTGACGGCATCGTGGAACAGGCCAGCGAAGAGGAACTGGCCAACGCGGCGGCTCTGGCCGACCGCACAGGAATGTACACGTGTCCGCACACGGGGGTGGCCCTGGCCGTGTTGATGAAACTCGTTCGTCGCGGCGTCATCAACAAGAACGACCGAGTTGTTGTGGTATCCACTGCCCACGGCCTGAAGTTCACCCAGTTCAAAGTGAAGTACCACGAGAACACCTTAAAGGATGTGGTGGCCCGGTACGCGAATCCGCCCATTTACCTGCCGCCGGATCCCCAAGTAGTGCGCGACACAATTCTTCGGCGGCTGGACAAACTGGAAGGAGATATGAATCATGGCCGATTTGGAATTGATGAGGACGCTATCGACGCCCAATGAGTCCAAGATGGTGTTGTTGGTCATGGACGGGCTGGGCGGCCTTCCTCTCAGCCCGGATGGCAAGACGGAATTGGAATCCGCTCACACGCCTCATATGGACCAGTTGGCCCGCGAGGGCAGCACAGGCTTACACATTCCCATTGTCCCCGGCGTGACACCTGGGAGTGGACCCGCTCACCTTGCCCTGTTTTCCTACAACGCGCTTCAGTACGAGGTAGGGCGAGGGGTGTTGGAAACGTTAGGCATTGGTTTTGACCTTCAGCCCGATGATGTGGCGGCCCGTGGCAATTTCTGCACCATGGATGAGAACGGGCTCATTGTGGACCGCCGCGCAGGTCGCATTCCCACAGAGGAGTGCGTTCGTCTGACCCGTAAACTCCAAGAGAACACGCGGTTGGACGGCGTGGAGATCTTCGTGCTGCCTGTCAAGGAACACCGATTTGCCCTGGTGTTACGGGGCAAAGGCCTCTCCGATCAACTGACCGAGACCGACCCTCTGGTGACGGGAAAGCCGCCGTTGCCTGTCCGTCCGTTGGACGATAGCCCGGAAGCGCGGCGTACTGCTGAACTGGTGAACGCGTGGATTGCACAGGCGCGTGAAGTCCTCAAGGATGAGCCGCGGGCTAATTGCTTGAACCTGCGCGGTTGGGGCAAAGACCCCCAATTACCTCAATTTCCCGAGATCTACCAGGTGAGAGCCGGGGCCATCGCGGTGTATCCTATGTACCGAGGTGTTGCTCGGTTGGTTGGCATGGAATTGATCCAGCACGGATCGGATATTGAGGATGAGTTCGCGGCCTTGCAGGATCACTGGCAGGAATACGATTTCTTCTTCCTGCACGTGAAACCCACGGACAGCCGGGGTGAAGACGGGAATTTCGAGGCTAAAGTTCAGGTCATCGAAACCGTGGACCGGTTGGTGGGCCAATTGGTGGACACACTGAAGCCGGATGTCCTGCTCATTACAGGGGATCACAGCACACCCGCGAAACTCAAATCCCACTCCTGGCATCCAGTGCCCTTCCTCATCTGGAGCAGAACGGCCATGCCGGATGCAGCCCAATCCTTTGGGGAACGGGAATGTGCTCGCGGGGTGTATGGGCTTATCCCTGCCACAGAACTCATCCCGTTGATGATGGGTCATGCGGGCCGTCTGACCCGATTTGGGGCCTGAGCCCACCGAAACGCCCTGCTGGTCCTGGGGGCAAACCTTGAGTGTTCAACGTTTAACCCAACCACACTAAGAGGAGGTCAATGATGACTTCACAGGACGTCCACGAAGAAATGGAACGGACGCCGGATCGGAACCTGGCCTTGGAGTTGGTACGTGTCACAGAGGCCGCGGCCCTGGCCGCGGCTCGTTGGGTAGGCCGTGGGGACAAAGAGGCCGCGGATCAGGCCGCGGTGGACGCCATGCGCCTTATGCTTTCCACCGTGGAAATGGACGGTATTGTGGTCATCGGGGAGGGCGAGAAGGATCAGGCGCCCATGCTCTACAACGGTGAGAAATTGGGCACGGGTCGTCCGCCCCGAGTAGACATTGCCGTAGATCCTATTGATGGCACCCGCTTAACTGCACAAGGGCGTCCTGGTGCCCTTTCTGTGGTTGCGGTGTCTGAACGGGGCACCATGTTCGATCCCAAGCATCTGGTGTACATGCGCAAGATCGCGGTGGGCGCGGAGGCCAAAGACGTGATCGACATCACGGACACAGTGGAGAACAACCTGAAACGCATTGCCGACGCGCTGAACAAACCGGTCTCGGAGATCACCGTCATGGTGCTGGACCGGCCTCGACACCAGGAGTTAATCGAGGAAATTCGTCGGGCCGGCGCGCGCATCCGCCTGATCATGGACGGGGATGTGGCCGCGGCCATCACTGCGGCCATGCCGGATACCGGCATCGACGTCCTGATGGGCATTGGCGGTTCTCCTGAGGCGGTTGTGGCCGCGGCCGCACTGAAGTGCTTGGATGGTGGCTTTCAGGCCATGCTCTGGCCCCGCAACGAAGAGGAGAAGCGCCTGGCCGAGGAACGGGGGCTGGACCTGAACCAGGTTCTCACCATCGATGACCTGGTGAAGTCGGACAACGTGTTCTTCGCGCTGACCGGCATCACCACCGGTGAACTGGTGGAGGGCGTTAAATACGTAGGCTGGGGAGCCATCACCGAATCCCTGGTTATGCGCTCCCGTTCTGGCACTATCCGACGCATTCGCGCGCTGCACCGCTGGGATAAATTGATGAAGATCAGCAGCGTTTCCTACACTCAACCCAAATGGTAGATAACGGGGGCGGGCGACGAGTCCCCCCGTCGCCCGCCCGCGCGCTTATTCCTTGGCCATCTCGTTCTTCATAAATTCCCGCATCACCACGGTCGCAAACGCCCCCTTGGGCAGGAAAAAGGAGAACACCAGGTTCCCCTCCTCATCCTGTTGAATGTCCAAATCCGCTAACCAGAGACGGCCCAAACGGCGGGTGCCCTTCACCTTGACCTTGCGGAAATCCTCCAGAGTGAGCCCCTCCTCTTGCAGGATGACCTCTTCCAGCGCTCCCGCTTCTGCTTCGGCCTGCCACATCTTATACCCGTACATGGGGCCCGTGAAGTGAATCTCCCCCCGGTCGTATCGTGGTTGTTCCGCGGCTACATCCTGAACCACGAATAGCCCGCCGGTATCTGCCTTCTTGGCGATGTCCCCCCGGATGAGCCGGGTGAACAGGCCTTCACGCACGCGACGGGCCAGGTACAGGTTAAACAGGTACGACTGATACGCGGACAGGAGAAACCGTCGCAGCCACCGATCCCGGGGCCCGCGGCCCTGCAAAATGTCCCGTCCTCGCCGAGCATTATCCCCTTCCCGGCCGAAACGTTGTTCCCCGTAGTAATTGGGAACCCCTACCCGCCGCAGGTACGCGGCAATGGCCTGAGCCCGTTCCCACGCGTCGGGCACCGTGTCCACCACCGTGATGAAAAACCGATTCCCCAGGAGGTGACCGGGCTTGATCTTGTTGCGGTGACGTCGTGCCCAGTGAATGTGGACCTGGGGGAACTCTGCCCGGATGCGCGCTATGGCTTCTTCTGGCGACACGCGGGGAATGGAGAAGGCCTGGGTAGTGACCGCGTGGCGGTCTTTCATCCCGGCCACGCCAATGTCCTCCTTGCGCACGTGGAAGATGCGGGCCAGGCGCTCTTGCACAAATGGCGTGGTCATCTCCCGTTTGGTTAGCCAGACGATCGTGTGTTCCCCTTCGCCTACAGGCTCGTACAGGGGCACCTCTTCCACAACGAAATGTTCCGGACGTTCACGCAAGCGTCCACCAATGCCCGGCAAGTGTGCAGATATGTACGGTAACTCCTTCATCCTGCCCTTTTCCCCGTGTCCTCGTTAATCTGCTCGTTCCGTTCTCCTGTACATCCTGGATAGCCCTATTTCTGTTTGGAGATCGTACCACTCCTCAACTTCCCGAATAAGATACGTGGGTGGATAGCCGTACACCAGCAAAATGGAGTACGCGTTAGCCACCTCCGGCGTAATGTGGGGCCGCGCGTAGTCCGGCACTGGGGGCGGCCAGGTTGCCAGGCGGAAAATCCAATATGGCCCTACCTGACCCACTCGGACGTATCCGTAGTCCGCGAGTTTTGGCAAGGTTACCTTTTGCATAAGAGGATCTGATGCCCGCACCCATAAAGTGGCTCGGTTATGCGCGTGTTCCGCGAAAAAGCCGTTCTCGTAGGCCAGGGGGTATGGGCGCCGTACCTCCGGTCGGTATTGGACCGGGTGGTATGTTTCCGCGAACACCATCGGGATGAACACATCCTTACGCATCATCGCGTAGGCCCAGAAATGACGTGCTGGGCTAATTCTCCCCTGGTGGTGGTACGTAAAGGGGAATGCCCACACCTGTTCGGGTAACTGGTCCAATACCGCGTCGTACGCGCGCAAATTCCGATTGGCAATGCGGTAATCATTAGTCACGTTAATCAGGAAGAGCAACGCGGTCAGCGCGAGAAGACCCTGCACCGCGAGTCGGAGACTTCGGGAGCGGAACGTGGGCAAGGCTAATGGCAAGAGGAGCAACGTAAACAGCCAGAACCGCTCATAAATGATAAAAGGCACCCAAAATCCCATCGGCAAGAGAAAGTAAAAGACCAGGGATAGGAGATAGGGCCCATGCCATCGGGTTACCTTACGCCAGGAAAATATCCAGGACAGGAGTATCACCCCGGCCGCGGGTGTCAGTATCCACTGTTCCCGTCGGGGACTGAAGGAGAAAAGCCCATACCGCAGTTCGGCCACCTTTTTGCTCAGAGGGGCCCACACGATAAACGGCGGGGAGAGGAACGCGCTGGCCTCTCCGCTTACGTTAGGGCTCAATCGACCCGTCAGTACCACAATAGTGGCCAGAAGCACGAAGGGTACTGCCACCCAGATCAGGTCACTCACCAGGGCCCGTGCGCGCCGTTCCCGGAGATGTACCCCCACATCCCCCAGCACCAGCGCGGCCGCGGCAGTCAACACCAGTGCCAGCCCCAGGGAATGGGCCAGATACGTCAGATACGCCAGGATAGTCCCCCCCAGCACTCCCCGTGCCCAATCCCGTTGAGACCCCTTGACCAACGTGTGGCCCCACAGCCCGTATCGTATCCCCCAGGCCAGCGTGAGCAGTGCCAGGGGCACACTGAGGGTGAAATTCAGGAACCCCTGGTGAAAATACCACGTGTACGCGAGGGGGATTCCCAACCAGAACCACGTGCGAGCGTGTTCCTGTCCTCGGGCCACCCGCAACAGCAAGTACAAACTCCCCACGGAGAGCAGGACAATAAGCGTGGCAAACAAGCGCAATGTATCTTCAGGGGAAAAGCCTACCTTCAGCAAGGCAATCATCAGGTAATGGCCTAATACATTGCTGCGTGGGGTCAAGTCCACCGTAAAGTACCGGGGGAAGGAAAAGCGGGGATCCTGATAGTGGACTGCGATGAACGCGGCCAACAGATGGTTGGGTGCGTCGGTCATGGGCACATAAGGGAATATCCACAGGGGCACAATGATGAGCACCAAAACCAGCAGGGGGCCGAGGGTTCGTGTCGCTGTTTTCATAGGTTACCTCGCTTGACCTGCTCCACGATGTACTCGGCTGTGCGTGTGGCCAGGGCCATGATGGTCAGTGAGGGGTTAACCGCCGCGCCAGTAACAAACACACTGGAATCTACAATGAACAGGTTGGGAACGTCGTGGGTTTGCTGCCAGGGATTGACCACAGAAGTGCGAGGATCCGTCCCCATTCGGCACGTCCCCACGTAGTGACTGCTGCCACCGGGCACATAATGGGGTTCTTCCAGGAATGTGGCTCCGGCCGCGTCCGCGAGTTCGTGCATTCTTTGAACAATCGCGCGGATCATGGCCTGGTCGTTCTCTCGGGGTTCATTGGTGATTCGGGGAACGGGTAATCCATAGAGGTCCTTGACCTCTGGATCCAACTCCACCCGATTGCGCTCGTCTGGCAACTGTTCGCCCACAGAGCCCAAACCGACTGTGCGGCCGAAAACATCCAGCATGCGCTTTTTGTGTTCCCGGCCCCAACCGGGAATACGGCGTGCCAGCGCGACGGGCCATTGCCAGCCCGTGTTAATCTCGATGGTGAACCCGCGCGCGAAGGAGTGATCTGGACGGGTCTCGTAGAAATCCTGAATTAGCCCGCCCGCGGGAATGCCCTTCCACGCGTCCACCCGATCCGGCAGCACCAGCGTGGCGAACACCGCGATGTGTTCCATAAAGTACTTGCCCACCAGCCCTGAGGAATTTGCCAGTCCGTCCGGGAACAGGGAGGACGTGGACATGAGCAGTAGCCGGGGCGTCTCAATCGCGTTGCCTGCCACAGCAATTAGGCGCGCGGGTTGTTCCCGCTCCCGACCCTGGGCATCAAAGTAGCGTACACTTTTGGCCCGTCCGTCCTTTCCCACAGTGATCTCGAAGGCCATGCTCTCGGTGCGGATTTCCACATTGCCCGTTTTCTCTGCCAGGGGAATGTAAGTAACGTCCACACTCCCCTTGGCTCGGATCTTGCACCCCAGGCGGCACGCGCCGCAGCCAATGGAATTCGGTCGGCCCTTCCAGGGCAGGGTCGGCATGGCCACTGGGGAGTGAGCCATGTGCCATCCCAGGCGGTCGGCCGCGCGTTTCATGTGCTGGCTCGCACAGTTAAATGGGTGGGGTGGAGTGGGATAGGGACGCGAACGGGGCGGGGCAAAGGGGTTCAGCGTATCATCCCCGGCCGCGCCAATAACGTACTCAACTCGGGTGTAATAGGGCTCCAACTCCTCGTACGTGAAGGGCCAATCCTCCCCCACACCGTCCTGAGAACGGGTACGGAAGTCCGACGGGTGGAATCGAGGCAAGACACCCACGTATACCAGCGTGGAGCCGCCTACACCCTTCACCCGGCTGTAGCGGAACCAGCGTCGGCTTCCCCAGGTGTAAAGATCCCGTCTCGGATCCCGGGGGAGAAAAACGTCGGGCGCGCGCACTTCGAAATCCGGGCGATCTGTGGGGTAGCGGGCTGGATCGAACCGGGGACCGGCCTCCAACACCACCACCTTTAACCCGGCCTCAGCCAATTCCTTGGCCAGCACAGCACCGCCCGCACCCGCACCCACAATGCACACGTCCACCGGCTCGTCACTGGGGTGGAAGAAGAAGGACCATCTAGCCATGTTCTCCCCCTTTGTGATCCCCGAGGCTGGCTGGGGAGATGAACACGGAGGGCGGGAAATCGTGGCGTTTGGTGGGGGGACAATCGTCAATGATGTTCCAATTTCCGTTGGCGCCGTTCCAGTATCCCAGGGGCTGAGGGGGCCCGTCATATCCCAATGCTATCCACGTGCGCGGGTGAGAGTAAACTGCTTCCAGCACATCTTCACGGACCAGGTTCAGGAAAAATACCCCCGCGCCAAAGCCGAACAACGTCACCATCAGGCGATCCCAGTAACGCCAGGCCACCCCCATCACCCCTCCGCGTCCGCCGCGGAGTTTTCGGGCCGTGGCCTCGATTTGTTCCAGCAGCGCAATTTGCTCCTCTCGGCCCAGATCAACGAAGAACGTGCCCGCGCCGTACACCTGCGCGGCTGCCTGATCCAGCCAGCGTAGACCTTTGCGATAGCGCTCTAACTCGTAACTGTGGCGCATTAGTCTATCTTCCACTCGCCGGGCCGCGTCCAAATCCCGTGCGCCCGGCCCCAGGTCGTCTGAGGGTACAATGAGATCGGCCAGGGCTTCCAGAGTCGCGAACTCGTGCTCCGTGAGCACGCGACCTGGACGCCGTACTCGCGGCGCGTGAACACTTGCCCGTCGCCAGCGAAGCCATCCCATCTTTCCCAGAACCGCCGCGGCCGCTCCCCCCAGGCCCAGGCGTCCGGCCCAGGCCAGGAACTTCCGCCGTGTCCACCCGCGCTGGCCCTCCTGTGGATCACGTTCCCGTGTAGCCATGTGTTGTGTCCTCTGTGTGTAAGGTTCGGGATAGAGGGGGATGCCCCCCGTGTGTTGTGCCGGTCATGTAAGTAAGGCCTCTAATGCACCGCGTATGTGTGTGAAGCGGAATGTATAGCCCGCGTCCAGTAAGCGTTGCGGGATAGCCCGCTGTCCCTCCAGGAGCACCGTTGCCATTTCCCCAAAGAGCAACCGCAAGGCAAAACCGGGAACCGCGAAAATGGTCGGACGGTGGAGCACCTCGCCCAGGGCTCGGGTGAATTCGGCGTTGGTTACCGGGTGGGGGGCCGTCAGGTTGTACGGCCCCTGGGCAGTTTCGTTTTCCAGGAGAAAGCGGATGGCCCCCACCTCGTCCTCCATGTGAATCCAGGGAAACCACTGTCGTCCGCTACCCAACCGTCCCCCCAAGCCCAGCCGGAAAGGAAACAACATGCGGGGTAAGGCTCCGCCGTCCTTGCTCAGGACCACTCCAGTTCGGATGATGGCTCGGCGTACTCCGTACTGTTCCACGGGTTCGGTGGATGCCTCCCATTCGACAGCGAGTTGGGCCAGGAAGTCCGTACCCGGTGGGGTCTCCTCGGTTACCACCTCATCGCCGCGAGGTCCGTAGTACCCCACAGCCGAGGCCTGAATCAGGACGGGGGGCTTTTGACGCGCGGCAGCCATCGCGTCCACCAGAGCCTTTCCCGCGTTCAGGCGACTCTCTCGGATGCGCTGTTTCCGCTGTTCTGTCCACCGTCCGGCCGCGATGTTCTCTCCTGCCAGGTTGACCACCGCGTCCACTTCCTCCAGCACATGTCCCCAGCCGGCCGGTGTCCGCCCATCCCACGGGACCAGACGAGTACCGGCCGGCATACGGTGCTGGTGGCGCTCCGGTGACCGGGAGAGCACGATGACCTGATGGCCGTCGGCAAGCAGGGACGCGGTCAGTGCCCTGCCGATTAAGCCCGTACCGCCGGTGATTAACACGTTCATGGGTCAACCTCCCACTTCTCGGACCTCTGGGGGACAAACGGTTGTCTCCCTCTGCCGCTGTGTCGCGTGACGTTCACTCCCGTTTGAACACATAAATCCACGGATGGTCGAACAGCCGAAAAGTAAGTTCCGCGTTGTCGTCCACAATGCGGATGCCCAGAAACTCTGGGTACACCTTAAAGGTCTTAATCAGGCGGAATCCTAATTCCCCGTCGCGCAGACGGCTGTAAAACTCGTACTCCACAGGGAAAAGGTCAGGGAGAGCAAGGTAACGGCCCATCCATGTATCGCTGAGAATAATGTAATCCACGCCCTCCAAACTGCTGTACAACTCCTTGCGCACTTCTTCTGGGTCGGGAGGCGTGGGGTTGAAGAATTGGGGATCGGTTTGTTCCACCTGGCCGTAATGGTCCAGTACCTTGATGTGATACTGGGTCAGTTTGTACCGGGTGTTCAGTTGATTGAACTTTAATGTGGAATCCCTTTCCACCAGAATGGTGCTGCCAGGCGGGATGTTTTCCTCTATCCAGCGCAGGGCCTGCAAGCGCGTGTCCGGCTGTCGGTAAATGTTCATGTACGCCAGCGCGTAAAAAGTGGTGGTAAGCAGAGTGAGCCCAATGAGCCCTCGAGCCAACCAGCGTCTCCAGGGAATTGCATCCGTTGCCCAGGGGACCAGCCAGCGCGCGGCCAGGAGAGCGAAGAAGGGCAACAAGGGGAGCACGTAGCGCACGAACTTCGCGTACCAGGATCCCACGATTAAGCCGTAGGGAATCACCCAGGCCAGAACCAGCAAATCTCGTTTATCCCCCTGCCAGGCCTTCCACATGCTGTACACCAATCCCACCAGGGCCACAAATTCCAGCACTGGACCCAACCCCCACAACAGGGGGTTGGTCAGGTGGTAAATGTAAGGCAGCGTGTGTTCGAAGTGCATGGTGTAGAAAGGCCGATACGCGCCGCGCACCACGTCGAATTGTGTGGCTAACGCGTAATTCGCGTTGTGCGCCCAGTAATTACGCGCGTCCACAATGGGCCATGGGTTAATTATCAGGAACAGGCCCAGCGCGGTGCCCAGCATCAGCGCGATCCGCCGGTCCAACGCGCGGCGCAAGTGCAGGCGCAACGGGCGCAGGGAGAACGCGTCTACCCGCAAGAGGTGCGAGGTAACCAGGGGGACCAGCAAGGGCAATCCTGCTGCCTTAGTGGACAATGACAATCCGGAAAGCACCCCGGTAAGCACGTAATCCCGTCCGCGTCCCTCCAACAACACCCCCGCGGCAAACACCATGGCCAGAACCGCCCAGAAGACCATCATCGTGTCCACCGCGTAAAAGTGACTTTCCCGCACCGGCGAGACAGCCACAGCCAGAAACGCGGCAGCCAGCACGCCCACCCGTTGGGACCAGAGACGGCTCCCCAGCAAGTAAAGCGCCCACACGGTTAGAGTTCCCAATGTCGCGGAGATCAGGCGTCCTACCAGCATAATGGGGGCTGTGTTCATCCCAAAGGGATGGTTCAACATGCTCAGCAGCGCGTTGGCCGCACGCCATGTTAGCCAGAGAACATAGAACGGCAGGGATCCGTACGTGGACACCTGCGGGTTCCAGGATCCCGTTTCCCGAAAGTGCTGATCCAGCCGTAACGTCATGGTGAAGACGAAATTCTCATCCCCGTGAAAGGAGTACGGGTATCCCCACCAGAACCCATAGAAACGCAGTGCAGCCGCTACCAGCAATATACCTACCAGGAGCCAGCGATATCCGCGCGCGGTTGGCTCCTTCATCCTCTTCTCTTCCATAAGCCCTTCCCGTGCCCACGAACCTGACGTGAGACTTCCTTACAGGATGGTGGGATATTCCCCACCGTGTGATAAGACGTACCGTATTTTCTCCCGAGGGACGAGTTTTGACAAATGCCTCCTGCTGGCCCTCTGCCATGTTCTGCGGGGGACTTAGCCCCCCATGTTCCCCATTATGTCATCATGCCGTATAATACATTGTGGACAGACGTGAGAGACGCGCGCATGTGGGATCCCAGGAGGTGAGGGAATGAACACGCGATGGGGGTGGTTCGCTGTATTACTGGTCGTGTGCCTTCTGGTGGGTGGCGTTGTCAGCAGCGTACAGGCTCAGGAGCACCCCACTGTAGTGGTGCTCACGTTCAAGGGACAGTTGTCGGGGATTCTGGTATCCTACGTGGAAAAGGGCATTCAGCGCGCGGAGGAGTTGAATGCTGAAGCCGTGATTATCCTCCTGGACACACCTGGCGGAAGTATCAACCTCATGGACCGCCTGGTCCAGGACATTATCAACGCGCCTATGCCCATCATCGTGTTCGTGTACCCTCCAGGTGCACACGCATCTTCCGCGGGCACTTTTATCACCCTCGCGGCCCACATCGCAGCGATGGCCCCCAACACCACCATCGGCGCGGCCAGCCCTGTGGGCTTTTCCGGCGAGGATATTCCCGAGACATTGCGCAAGAAAATTGAAAACACCCTGGCCGAGGACATTGAACAACTGGCGCGTCGTCGGGGAGACAAAGCAGCCCAGTGGGCTCGGCGCGCCGTGTTGGAAGCCGCGGCCGCGGACGCGGAAGAAGCGCTCTCCTTAGGACTCATCGATCTCATGGCCCGGGATTTGGACGACCTTCTGGTTCAGGTGGACGGTAAGGAGGTGCAGGGAGCGTTTGGAACGCGAACCCTGCACACCACCCAGGTCCGTATCGTGGAATATCCCCTCAGCCCGTTGGATGATTTCCTGAACCGGCTGATCACCCCTAGCCTGGCCTTACTCCTTATCACCCTGGGCATTCAACTGCTGGTGGTGGAATTTTCGCACCCCGGGGGGTATGTGCCCGGCATTGCGGGATCCATTGCCCTTATCCTGGGGATTTACGCGCTGGGCGTCCTGGACGCGAATTACACCGGTCTAGCCCTCATCGCGTTGGCGTTTATCCTCTTCCTGGTGGACATTAAAGCACCCACGCATGGGGTTTTGACCTTGGGGGGCATCCTCTCCTTTGTGGCTGGTGCTGCGCTTCTCTTCTACCAACCCTTTGTTGCCATTCCCTGGAAGACCATTATTGCTCTGGCCTTGTTTACAGCCGCGTTCTTTGCCTTTGTCATCGCCAAAGTCATCCAATCCCAAAAGCGGCGCCCCTGGACCGGAATGGAGGCCCTGGTGGGGCAGAAGGGAGAAGCACGCACTGACCTGAACCCTCGTGGCCTGGTCTATGTGGAAGGTTTATGGCAAGCCGAAGCCGAGGACGCCCCCATCCCCGCGGGCACGCCCATTGTTGTTGTGGGATATGAAGGGCTTAAACTGCGGGTGCGTCGGGCCAAAGCAGACACCTAATGTCTTCCCTTATCCTCCCAGCGCGTGTAGATAATACCCCAGGCAGAACACCGAGTACACCAATGCGCCGGCCATCAGCCACTTCACCGCACGACCTTCCCCATCCGTGCCGGGCAGCCAGGCCCGGATTCCTTCCAGGCCCACGGCCAGAATGGGCACGAGCAAAGGAAACATGTAACGGCCCTGGGGATACCATCCCGGTTCCCATGCGAGCACCCAATTTCCGGCCAGGGCCAGCAGAAAAGCCCCCATGTTGAAGCGTAACAGCCGGCAATGCGTCTCCTCGCCACATCTCCTCGCCGCGCGGATGGATCCGATCAGCGCTACCAGTGTGAGCACGGCCAGCAGAACGTACAGGGGCCAGGGCAGAAGGTACTGAAGCCAACCGAAGTTCCCCCAGAAGGAGGTGAACAAAATCCCCATCGCGACAATCGTGCGTATCACCACGTTTCGTTCCTGATCCACGGCGGGACGGTACACCGCGGATGGCCCCCAACGGATCAGCCCGCGAACGCGGTTCCACAGCCGTGAGAACCTCCACCCCGCGCGATCCGCTCCCCCGTTTCGCAGCAGGTTGCCGGATGAACGGAGCGTGTGGGCGACAAAGTTGTCGGCGAGGATCTTCCCCGTGGGTTGAGGATCTCGCGGTGGGCCAATGCCTAAGACCACCCGCACGAACGTGGCCTCTGAATGTACTGTGCGGGTGACAGTAAGCGTGTGCCATTTCTGCGAGACCGGTGCACACGAAACGCTTCTTCCCTGGGAATCGGACAGGAAAAGGCATACGAGAGGTGTGTCCTCCACTGCACGTACCTGTACGTGAGCAACAACCTCCTGGCCGCGAGCCTGCAGAATGTCCTGTTCCCAGAGGTTTTGGGCTATATACACCCGTTTTTCGTGTGAAGTATCCGCCAACCAGAACGCGGCACTTCCGTTCACCCCCCGTCCTGGCGCTCGGATTGCCAGGCGCTGAGACGGTCCCTCGGTCCAGTGGGCCACTCTCCCCGGATCTCGCGGGAAGAGGATCAGCGCGAGGACCAGCGTCCCCGCGATAATGAGAAGTCCTCGCGCGTGCCGTCGCAGCGGAGACGCGGGAACCATCCAGGCCACGAGAAGGAAGAGAGGACCGAAGATCAAGGTCGTGCGCTTGAGCCAGAGCCCTAATGCCGTGAGCAGGACAAGGCCAATCCAGATTCCCCTCCTGGGACGCGGGGTCTTTAGCGCGGTCCAGGCCAACGCCACAAACGTCGTGCCCAGGAGATCGGCCAGCACGTTGGAATTCATGGTCGCGTGGATGAAAAGGGGCATCGGCAACACAGCAACCAGCCAGGGAATCCCGCGGCGGAGCAGCGGGGAACGGGAATACACGCGCGCGGCTACCCCCGCGACCAGCACAACCACTGCGCCGAGCACCACACTGTACACGCGAGCAACAATGAGGTGATAGGAAAAAGGGATTGCTCGGAAGAGCAGGGCAGGAAGAAAATAGTAGAGAGGGCGTTCATCCCGGAGTTGAGTGCCCGAACGTTGAAGAAAGGGATTGTCCGCGAACCGCGTGGGTAAGGGATGGGGGCGTTCCTGTCGCGTGAACCGCCAGAAGTCCTGGCGGTCCATCTCACGAATAATCGCGGCTTGGAGGGCGGGATTGCTGTCCTGGGGACGGGGCGGACGGTGCAAATCCGCGAAGAGGCGGGCGTATTCGTAATGGCCGGGTTCGTCAGGACCCTGCCAGGGCGGAACGAGGAACGCCCAGGCAAGGGCCAGTACCACATAAAGTGTGAGCACCCCGGCCAAAAATCGCCCTTCGTTTCCCCGCATCATAACGCGATCTCAGTGGGGAATTTCCGCGATGACCGGGATCCCTAGCGCCCTCACGTCATCCCCATCGTACAGCGTATCGTCCACGTAGTGCCAGAGCAGGGAGAGGCCAATCCCCACCAACAACGCCAAAATAATCCGCACAGGCGCGTCCAGTTTATCCCGTAAACCCGGCATAACCGGCCCAATGTGGGGGCCGTCTACCAGAATGGCTGTAACCCCGTATCCGAATGCTTCGGGGAAGAAACGGGTACTGTCCTCCTTGACAGTGGTGATGATGGCCTGGGCGATGGCGGGTAGATCCTCGGCGTTGTTCCACGTCACGGTCACCGTGAGTAGCCTGTGCAATTTGCCCGTCTGGGTGCTCCCCTGGATGGCACCTGGGGGAATGGAAATCCCTTTATCGTGGAGGTGGGCACTGACCTGGGCCGCGAATTCCGATCCTCGTACAACCTCTGAGAAGTCATCGATGAGATATTCACTGGTGAGCCAGGTGTAGTATCGGTCATACCCGTACACCTTTGGATCCACGGGTTCAGGCTGGACTCCTATGAGGAATCGGAGGGTAGCCACGTAAGTGGGGGGAGGACTGGGACGCGTCAGTAGGGACACCAGTACAATGAGGACGGTGATCGCGGGCAGCCACCACCGTCGCCGGAGAATTTTCCACAAGCGTTTTAATTCCATGAGTTCACCCTCCTCACTACCGCACGCGACGACTTATTTCCAAACCTTTGCCAATGGGGACAGTGATGGATTCGTAAAGCGGATGGGACTTTACCCGTTCCAGGTATCCTTGCAGAGCGCTGGCGTGGGAGATCACATTGTCTGCTACAATGATCCCGTTGGGCAACATTTTGGGGATGAGAAGTTCAAAGTACGTAATGTAATCCGCTTTGTTGGTGTCAATGAGCACAAAATCAAAAGGTCCGGCCAATTCCGCCACGGTTTGACGGGCGTCCCCGACCAGGTAACTGACAACACCGTGGAGTCCGGCACGGCGAATGTGCGTGCGGTTGGCCTCGGCTCGGGCAGGTTCTATCTCACAGGAAACCAGCGTTCCACCGTTGCGATGGGCAGCCTCTGCCAGCCAAAGCGTCGCGTATCCTATCCCCCCACCGATTTCCAACAAGCGACGGTATCGCCCCGCGAGGATCAGGAGGTGAAGAAAACGGGCACTCTCCGGGTGCAGCGATCGGGCCCGGCGTTCGGGCGGAAGGTGTTGAGCGCGCTCTCGAGCGTCCCGCTCTTCCAACTCCCGCACCACTGCTGCCACACGTGCGTCCAACAACTGGAGTGCATCCACTCCCCATTCCCTCCACGTTCTTCTACATTTACGTGCTCTCCCGATTTTATACGGGGTCCGATTGCCTGACAAAATGTCGCACGTCCCTCCAATTTCCCTACAGGGGATCTCTCCCTTGTTCTCAAGATAGGGCGTTTTATTCCACTCGTGCTATTATGAATGGCGAATTCGTACCTTGAGGCTTTGGACAGAGAGTGCGCGCATTTTTGATGGAACGAGGATAACGCTCATGGCGCGACGCGTTTATCATATCCTATCTACGTTGAAAAACTCGACAGTCACGTTTACGCTGTACTCGGATGCTACGTGGAGTCTGCACACCCGCGCGGGCCCGACCGCGCGTATCAGCCGTGCCTACTGGAGTGTGCACCTGGTCGCGGCCGATGGATCTACGGTGGATTTGTACTCCACGCACTTGCCGGTTGAACAGGTGGAACGCGGGGAGGAGGAGACCCCCCTTGGTCCTGCCCATACCCTGTCCGTGGCACACCGTCCTTCCCGTGAGGGAATGCGCTTACTGTGGAAAGTGCAGGTCCTCCACGAACAACCGTACATTCTCCTGCAGGTAGGTGTACTTCCCCAGCGGCCTGGATACCGGCTCAGGAAGTTGATGCCTCTGGCCATTGAGCCCCCGCGCGGGTACATTCTCATGGAAGGGTTGGGTGCCCACTGGACCTTTTTCATGGACGGATGGCATTCCTGGTCCTTTGCCGGCACCCTGGCGGATAACCAACGTCAACCTGCATCCCGACTGCACCGGTTCGATGGCCCCATGTCCTACGATATTGCCCATCCCCCGCCACGGGAACGTGGCCACTTCCTTGCCCACACAGTGGGTCTCCTCACCGGTCGACACGGTCGTACTCCATCCCTTCTTGTGGGATGGGCGCGCCAATGGGATTTTGTGGGGCTCGTGGAAGTCCACCGTGAACCAGGTCCCGATCCCAGCGTGTGGGCTTGGGCCGATGGGGACCTCATCCCCCTGGTCGCGGGGAAGCCTCTCTGGTCGGAACCTCTGTTGGTGCAATTTACCATGCCCCGCGATCCCGATCCCATGGGTCCCTTTGCGCAGGCCATGGGAATTTTAGGGAAAGCCCGGGTGCCGCAGGATGTGCCTGTGGGGTGGACTACGTGGTATCACTTCTTTCGGGATGTGACCGCGGAGGCTGTGCGGAGGAACTTACTGCTTCTGCAGGAAGCACACAACCTCCTCCCTGTGTCCCTGGTGGAAATTGACGATGGCTACGAATCCGAAGTAGGGGACTGGACTACAACCAGGCCCCTGTTTGGTGACGGCGTGGATGTGTTGGCGCGCGAAATCCAGGAAGCGGGATTTCGCGCCGGTCTTTGGCTGGCACCTTTCATTGTCACTCCCCGTTCACGGGTAGCCCGAGAACATCCTGACTGGCTCCTGCGCGATGCTCATGGCGAGCCAGTGAACGCGGGATTCCTGTGGAATACGTTTACCCGCGCGCTCGATCCAACGCACCCAGAAGTTCAGGAGTACGTGCGAGAAATTGTGCACACGGCCGTTCACCGGTGGGGATATACGTTTCTGAAGTTGGACTTCCTGTACGCTGCCGCGTTGCCTGGTGTCCACCACGCATCCGGATTAACCCGTCCGCAAGCATTCCGCCAGGGGTTACGTATTATCCGCGAGGCCGCGGGTGAGGAGACCTTTCTCCTGGGATGTGGATGCCCGCTTGGTCCCGCGGTGGGGCTGGTGGATGCCATGCGCATCGGTCCCGATACGGCTCCCCATTGGTATCCCCGACTGTACGGGATCACGCGTCCCTGGCGGAAAAAGACCTCCTACCCTGCTGCCATTAATGCCATTCGCAACACCCTTACCCGTTCCGCGTACCACCGTCGCTTGTGGTGGAACGATCCGGACAGCGTCATTGCCCGCGTGTACGACACACGCCTTTCCCCCGAGGAAGTCCAGAGCTGGCTGTCCGTGGTGGGATTGAGCGGTGGGATGATCACGTTAGGCGATGACCTGGACGCGTTACCAGTGGAACGCAGGCGCTGGGTAGCCTCCCTTATTCCCCCTCAGCCCGAAGTTGGACGTCCCCTTGATTTGTTGGATCATACCGTGCCCGAGACAATTGCTCTTTACCTGGAGCGGGAGTGGGGAACAGGGGTGACTGTGGGCTTGTTTAACTGGCAGGATGAACCAAGAACTCGTACCCTGCAATTGGGCGTGTTGGGACTGGATTGGCATCAACCCCACCATGTTCTGGACTTTTGGAGCGGGATGTACGCACGCGTGACTGAAGGCTATCGCGTGTTCACCAACATTCCACCCCACAGCGGGTACTTGTTGGGCGTCAAACCTGTGCTGGACATTCCCCATCTGGCAGGGTCCACGTTTCACATCAGCATGGGCGGAGAAATTCAGGAGTGGACGTGGGAGCCGCCCCACCTTCGGTTTCGGGTTATCTTGAATCGGGATGGGGATGGCACCGTGTTGTTGGGGTTGGCCGGCTGGCATCTGATAGAAGCGCCCGAAGATGTGGAGGTGAGCAAGATCACAGAGGATGTTATCGGGCTTTACTTTACCGTGCAGAAGGAACGGACGGTTCACTTACAACTTCGCCCATGAGGCGGATAGACTAATTCCCCTTTGTGTAGGACGGGATATTGTCACGGTGTCCCAAGTGAACATCAGAGCACACATATGAGGAGGTCGAGCGATGGGAACGCTCCTTTTACGTCACGCAGATATCCTGATCACCATGGATCCCGACCCTCAGCGGCGCGTCATTGAGGATGGCGCCATCTTTGTGCGGGATAACGTTATCCAACAAGTGGGCAAGACCGAGGATTTGCCGGATGAGGCAGATACCATCATCAACGCACGGGGCATGATCGTCTTGCCCGGATTGGTGAACACTCACCACCACCTCTATCAGACCCTGACCCGAGCCGTGCCCCAGGCACAGAACGCCAATTTATTCCAATGGTTGAAGACCCTTTACCCCATTTGGGCTGAACTCACCGCGGAGGGCGCGTACGTGAGCGCGCTGGTGGGCATGGCCGAACTCATTAAATCCGGGTGCACCACCACCAGCGATCACCTCTACCTCTATCCCAACGACGTTAAACTCGACCACACTATCTACGCGGCGCGGGAGATTGGGATGCGTTTCCACGCCAGCCGGGGCAGCATGTCCCTGGGTGAATCCAAGGGTGGGTTACCCCCGGACCGCGTGGTGGAGGATGAGAAGGACATTCTCAAGGATACCCAGCGAGTGATCGAGGCGTATCACGATCCCAGCCGTTTCGCCATGGTGCGCATTGTCGTGGCACCGTGCTCACCTTTTTCCGTCACCCCTGACCTGATGCGAGAATCCTGTGAGTTGGCCCGATCGTACGGTGTGTACTGTCACACCCACCTGGCCGAAACCCTGGATGAAGAACAGTTCTGCCTGGAGAAGTTCGGGAAGCGCCCTATAGAGTACGCGGAGGAGTTGGGGTGGGTCGGTGAGGACGTGTGGTTTGCTCATGGTGTTCACGTGAACGATCAGGAGATCGCACTGCTCGCCCGCACTGGGACCGGGGTGGCCCACTGCCCGAACTCTAACATGCGTTTGGCCTCTGGCATTGCACCGGTGCGCAAGTACATTGACGCGGGCGTGCGCGTGGGTCTGGGGGTGGACGGGTCCGCGAGCAACGACAGTTCCCACATGTTGGCCGAAGCGCGGCAGGCGCTCCTCCTCCAGCGAGTTCAGGGGAATCCGGCCGGCCTCACCGCGTGGGAGGCTCTGGAACTGGCCACAGTGGGTGGGGCTCGCATTTTAGGACGGGATGATATTGGCCGCCTGGCACCAAACATGGCCGCGGATTTCATAGGCTTCCGCCTGGAGCGATTGGATTACGCGGGTGCCCTTCACGATCCCGTCGCGGCCCTGGTATTCTGCACCCCTCAATACGTAGACCTCAGCGTAATTAACGGCAAGGTCATCGTGGAGAACGGTGAGTTCACCCACTTTGACCCAGAACCTATTATCCGACGGCACAACGCGATTGCCCGCCAGATGTTGGAACGGGCCCACGCTCGGTAGTGCACAGGACAAAGGGGGAAACTGTTGTCCTGTTGGTTGCCTCGTGTGGGGCACGACGTCTTCGCGCAGTCTAACATAAGACTAACAGAGTACATACGCTCATCTTGCAAGGGAAGACGAAAATTCAAAGGAAGCAAGCACTTTTGAGATCCACGAAGCCACGGGGAGGAAGGGCGCATGGCCAAAAAGCGAGTCAAAGTGCCGGTACGCACCGAAGAGGAAGTCGCCGAAGCCGCGACCCCTCAGGAAGAGGAGGAGACCGTGGTCGCGGCCGAGGAAGTGGAACAGGACGAGACGGTGCTGTCCGAAGAAGAACCTGAAGTCGTGGACACGGAATCTTTAATCGAGGAGATGAACAGGTTGAGAGCGGAATTGGAGAAAGCGCGGGCAGAAGCGGAGGAGTACAAGGATCGCTATCTGCGCGCGATGGCTGAGATGGACAACATGCGTAAACGTTTGGAGAAGCGCTTCGCGGATGAAGCCGAACAGGAGAAGCGTCGTTTCCTGCGCGCGATCTTGCCCCTGGTGGATAACCTGGAAATGGTGGTGAAGCACAGCGAAAGCGATCCTGATGTGTTACGCCAGGGTGTCCAGATGATACTCCAGGAATTCATGCGAACTTTGGAACAAGAAGGGGTGAAGCCTATTTCCAGCGTGGGAAAGAAGTTCGACCCCTTTGTACACGAGGCTGTTGAAGTCGTCGAAAGTGAGGAGCATCCCGAAGAGACAGTGGTAGACGAAGTCCAGAAGGGATACACCTACAAGGGGAATCTCCTACGCCCCGCGCGAGTTCGTGTGGCGCGCAAAGAGGAGTAACCCATGGAATTCAAGGATTATTACAAAATCCTGGGCGTTAAACCAGATGCATCGGAAAAGGAAATAAAGAGCGCGTTTCGACGTCTGGCGCGCAAATATCATCCGGATGTCAATCCCAATGACCCTCAGGCAGAGGAGCGGTTTAAGGAGATCAACGAGGCCTACGAGGTACTTTCCGATCCGGAGAAGCGCCGCAAGTACGACCAGATGCGCCAGCAATATGAGGCCTGGCAGCGCGCCGGACGACCAGGCGGTACATTTGATTGGGGCCGCTGGGCCACTGGGGGCGCTGGTGGTGCTGGCGGCTATGGGCCGGGTCACGTGCACGTGGAGTACGTCTCCCCCGAAGATTTTGGACACTTCCAGGACATCTTTGGGGACCTGGGAGGCCTGGGAGGGTTCTCCGATTTCTTCGAGATGTTCTTTGGCGGAGGTGCACGGCCCCGTGCCCGCCGTCAACCGCGACCGCGCAAAGGACGAGATGTGGAACAGCCGCTGCAGATCACGTTGGAAGAGGCGTTCCACGGTGGCACACGCCGCTTACGCTGGGAGGATGGATCCACCATTGAGGTGCGCATCCCCCGCGGTATTGACACGGGAAAGCGCATCCGCGTGCGGGGCAAGGGAATGCCGGGCGAGGCTGGTGGCGAGCCCGGGGACCTGTACTTAAAGGTGGAGGTGTTGCCCCATCCGGTGTTTGAACGGCGCGGCGATGACCTGTACGTGAAAGTTCCCGTGGATGTGTACACCGCGGTGCTGGGCGGCGAGGTTGCTGTCCCGACCATTGATGGCAAGAAAGTCATGTTGAAGATCCCGCCCGGCACTCAGAATGGCAAGGTGTTCCGCTTGCGCGGGTTGGGGATGCCTAAACTGCGGAATCCGGATGAACGAGGGGATCTCTACGCGGAGGTTGAAGTTCGCATCCCCACCCAATTGAGTGAGGAAGAGCGACGATTGTACGAGCAATTGCGATCACTTCATCAACGTGCAGCGTAGGCAGAGGAAGAGGGCAATGGTGCGTTACATAGATGTACGGCGACGGGTGCGCATTACTGAAGAAGACGATCCGTATGATGAGGTGCCGCGATTTACCCTGCGCATTGCCGCGCACCTGGCGGGAGTTTCGCCGGCGCTGGTGCGCACATTGGAATCGCGAGGGTGGATTCGCCCTAAACCCATGCGGGGCGGAGGTTGGGGGTATTCTATCCGGGATGTCATGCTCCTGCGTCGCGTGCGGGAGTGGAAAGATCTCCTGGGTTTGAACATGGCCGGTGTCGATGTGGCCCTGCGCTTGTACAATCAGGTTATTGCCTTGCAGGAGGAATTGGCCCTGCTGGAGGCGGAGATGCGACGCAGGGAGCAGGAACTCTCTGCTGAGATCATGCGGTTACGACGACTTTTAGCGGAGAACGGAGAGTGGCAATAAGGGGCGTACTTATGACCCCTTGAAAATCATTGCGCTTCGTGATATGATACACCTAGAGAACGCGTAGATTCGGAGGCTCCTATGGACAACGTCATTTTCTCTCTTTTCTGGCTTTTATTCCTACTTTCTGCTATTCAACCCGTTTTACAACAGCGTTGGTTGGAGGCAGCCCGGCGTCGGGTTATTGCTCAGTTGGAGAAGAAGCGCAAATCGCGCGTGATTACCATGCTGCACCGCCAGGAGACAATGTCTTTCCTGGGCATTCCCATTTCGCGCTTCATCGACATTGAGGATAGTGAACAGGTGTTACGGGCTATTCGGTTGACACCGGATGACATGCCCATTGATTTCATCATCCACACGCCGGGCGGTCTTGTTCTCGCTGCTGAACAGATTGCCGAGGCGTTGGTGAGGCATCCGGGTAAAGTCACAGTTTTTGTACCCCATTATGCCATGTCCGGCGGTACGTTAATTGCACTGGCCGCGGATGAGATCGTGATGGATGAGAACGCGGTTCTGGGACCTGTGGACCCGCAATTGGGGCAATATCCCGCGGCCTCTATTGTGAAAGTGCTCGAACAAAAGGACATCAACGAGATCGATGACAACACACTTATCATGGCCGACATGGCCAAGAAGGCCTTGAAACAGGTGTGGAACACGGTGTACGGCATTGTGACCGGGCGAGGTGGGTCAGAGGCTCTGGCCCGCAAGTTGGCGGA
>Ga0256914_1001138_pt1 | contig 25105 bp, 25 predicted proteins | sample HulkmetaG_FD_191571 | JGI IMG/M metagenome (GOLD analysis project Ga0256914, IMG submission 191571) | Hydrothermal chimney microbial communities from Main Endeavour vent field at the Juan de Fuca Ridge, Pacific Ocean - Hulk | ecosystem: Environmental > Aquatic > Marine > Hydrothermal vents ... | reverse complement strand
AAAAAAATAATTAATTTTAATATACTTATTTGTACTTAATCTCACTCTTCTTGGAAGTACGATTTCAATCGTATTCTCACAGAGAGTGCAAAGTTTTCAAGAAAAGAATTTAATACCAAATTTAATCTTTATTTAGTATAATATCAAAAATCAAAAGGATATTTTATGTTACTATCACAAGATGTAAAACCTATAAGTTATCTGAAAACAAAAACAGCTGATGTTATAAAAACGGTAAATGATACAAAAAGGGCTATCATCATAACACATAATGGAGAAGCAAAAGCAGTAGTTCAGGATATAAAAACTTATGAGAACTTACAAAACTCTCTAAATATGCTAAAAATGATAATACAAAGTGAAAATGATATAGAAAAAAAAGATTATTTTTCTCAAGAAGAGATGTTTGATACTCTTGAAAAAAAGTTATTTGATAAAATATGAAAAATTATAAAGTTCAATGGAGCAAAAATGCCATTTATGATTTAGAGGATATTATAGAATATATAAAAATTGACAGTACAAAAACAGCAAAAAATATTTTTTATGAGATAAAAAAAGAGTGTCAAAAACTCTGCTTTTTTCCAAAAGGAAAAAGAATAGTGCCTGAACTTCAGCAGTTAGGTATTACAAAATATAGAGAACTTATTTATAAAAGATGGAGAATTGTTTTTAAAATCCAAGAAGATGAAATTTTTATTTTATTGGTTGTAGATTCTAGTAGAAATTTGGAAGATATTTTATATCAGAGGTTGTTGAAAGCATAACAACACTTTGGATGATGATATGATAAAATAATTTCAAAAACTTGATTAAGTAAAATCACTGTAAGTTATCAAAACTTTATTTTATATCCCGGCACGGCTGAAGCCGTGCTTCCATTTTTTGATATTTAACACCAAATTAACACTCCCTTGATACTATTTTGCAATAGCATAAATTTAACTGAAGGAGTGAAGGATGAAAAAACAGAGACTTGTATATTTGAGTATGATTGCTGTATTGACTCTTCAAGGGGCAGAGGTAAATCTTGATACGGTAACGGTTGAGGAGAGTATAGATACTTTTACGATCAAAGATGTCAGCGGGGAGGAGTTGAAATCGGCTGATTTGGGAGAGGCACTTTCCAAAAAGGTTCCCTCGGTTACGATAAGCAGAAGAAGCGGTATTGCAAATGATATTATCCTAAGAGGGCAAAAAAGAGACAATATCAATGTCATTATAGACGGTGGTAAGATATACGGAGGATGTCCAAACAGGATGGATCCGCCTATTTCGCATGTGCTTACAAGCAATATCGATTATGTTACCGTTGATGAAGGTCCTTATGATGTGGAAAACTTCGGAACTTTAAACGGGATTGTAAAAGTTTATACAAAAGCTCCCAAAAAAGGTTTCAAAGGAGAGGTAAATCTAAATCTTGGAAGTTTTGACTATAAAAAAGGTTCTATTACTCTTGAAGGCGGAAACGAGAGGATAAAAGCCCTTTTTACTTTTTCAAAAGAGACAAGCAAACAGTATAAAGACGGAGACGGAGACGGGTTTGCCGATCAGCTCAAAAAAGCTTCTGCCCCTGCGGGTAATCTCTATCAAAAGCAGTATGAAGATATGGATGCTTACACCAAGACATCTTTTATGGGCAAACTTTTCTTTAATATCACCGATGATCAAGAGTTAAAACTCTCCTATACGGCAAACAGAAGTGATGATGTTTTGTATCCAAATTCCCCTATGGATGCCCTCAAGGATGACAGCGATCTTTATAATGTGGAATACAGTATAAAAAATCTAAACAGCTATTCCAAAAAACTTGATATTTTATACTACTATTCAAAAGTTGATCACCCAATGAGCAATATGTACAGAAATGCAGTCAAAAAAATGCCTGAGATAACAAATCATATGAAAAGCTATATTCAGGGGGCAAGAGTTAAAAACAGTTTTGATCTAAGCGATAGCATACTGCTCACTTACGGTATAGATACAAGCAAAAGAATATGGAAGGGTGCATATTACAAAAACGGAGTTTTTGCCGGAGCAAGTCTGGACAATGCTGTTACAAAAAACAGAGCTGTTTTTGTAGATGCTCTAAACCGATTTGACAAAAATGAGTTAAAAGCCGGACTTCGGTATGATGATACCGATATAACAAATTCGGGCAATTACAATGAGCCTTCATTTACATCATTAAACGGATATATTTTCAATACTTTTCATATGAATGAGAGTACCGATCTTTTTGCCGGAGTAGGAATTTCCCACAGAGTACCAGATGGCAGGGAGTTGTATTTTTTTAAAAAAGGGATAGTCGGAAATCCCAACTTGGATCAGACAAAAAACAGTGAAGTTGATTTGGGAGTTAGAAAGAACTTTGAAAATGCCTCCTGTAAAGTCAAACTGTTTTACAGTAAGCTTGATAACTACATATATTTTAACAACTCTCTTCCAAAAAACAAATTTGTCAATATAGATGCAAAAATATACGGAGCAGAGTTAAGCGGAGCGTTTCTTGTTGGAGAGAGTTTGAGTTTTGATTATGGAGTGGTTTATCAAAGAGGTGAAAAAGATGAACCTTTGGCAGGGCAGAGCGATACCGATTTGGCGGATATTACACCTCTTAGGGGGACATTTACGACAAATTATGATTATGATGACAAAACAAGCATATCTCTTGAGATAATAGCCCAAAAGAGATGGACTCATTATGACAAAGACAACGGAGAACAGGAGATTGACGGATTTGCAACGGCAAACTTCAAGCTTCAAAGAGAGCTTATGAACAGACTTGATCTTACGGTAGGAGTGGATAATATCTTCAACAAAACTTATGCCTCTTCCAATACCTACAACGATCTGACTCTTGTCGTAGCCGGAGGGAAACAGAAAGTCAAACTGAATGAACCCGGAAGATATGCCTATGTAAATCTCTCGTATCAGTTTTAAATACCAACAGTAACCCCTGATTTTGGGGTACTGTTTTTTGATACTCTAATCCATCTCTTCTACGGCTTTTTGAACCTCCTGCATAAATCTGTCCAATAACTTATCTTCACTGAGTTTTGCGACAATCTCACCTTTTTTCATCACAAGACCGCTTCCTTTGCCAAAAGCTATCGCAACATCAGCGGATTTTGCCTCTCCTATCGCATTTACGACACAGCCCATAACGGATAGATTGAGAGGTTTTTTGATATCCTTTGTAAGCTCTTCTACCTTTTCCACCATCTTTACAAGATCAGATTCCAGTCTTCCGCAGGTCGGACAGGAGACGATATTTACTCCGCTATTTGCCGCACCGCTGTCTTTTAGGATGGCTCTTGCAACCTCTATCTCCTTTTCTAGTTCTCCTGTTATGGAGACTCTCATCGTGTCTCCGATTCCTTCAAGCAGGAGTGTTCCAAGAGCGATTGAAGATTTTACTGTAGAGTGAAAAAGCGTTCCGGCTTCCGTAACTCCAAGGTGGAAAGGATACTCAACCAAAGGTCTTAAACTTCTGTACGCCTCTACCGTTCTTTGCACATCACTTGCTTTTAAAGAGATTTTTATATTTGTAAAATCCAAATCTTCAAGGTATTTTATGTTATAAAGAGCCGATTCCACCATCCCTTTTGCGCTTTGACCATGTTTTTTTTCAAACTGATCTTCCAAACTTCCGCAGTTTACCCCTATCCTGATAGGTATATTTCTCTCTTTACACGCTTTTACAACCTCTTTTACTCTCTCTTTATTGCCTATATTTCCGGGATTTATGCGGATACAGTCAACAACTTCGGCAGCGATCAAAGCCAAACGGTAATTAAAATGAATATCAGCCACCAAAGGCAGAGAGATATTTTCCTTTATCTCTTTTAGAGCATAGGCATCTTCATAGTCGGGAACTGCAACCCGCACGATATCACATCCGGCAAAATGAAGTCTTTTTATCTGCTCTACTGTTGCTTCAACATCTCTTGTTTTTGAAAATGTCATAGATTGTACGGATATCGGGGCATCACCTCCTACGGCAACATCTCCGACAAAAATCTTTTTGGTAGGGTATCTTTTTATCATTTAATAACCTTTAGCGGTAAAACAGACCGCATTTTACAAATTTTGGCGATATTATACCGTAGGTTTATGAAAAAGATAAAGCATCCATATCTATTTCACAGATGGAACATTTACATCTCATTGCTGTTTCTATAAGAGCCTTTGGAGATTTTGATCTAAGAAGGATACTGTAACGGTATTTTGAAGAGATCTTATAGATAGCCGCTTCTGCAAAACCTATGAGTTCAACCTCTTTTGATTTAAACCGGTTTATACACTCTACCGCTTTTTGTGCCGTTTCAAGAGCCTTCTTTTCTTTTTTGTGAGAAACAATAATTCTCAAAAGTCTGACAAAGGGGGGATAGAGGTTTTTTCTAAAATTTATCTCATCTTTTAAAAACAGTTCGTAATCTTTTATATAATTTCCAAAAAAACTCTCATTTAGAGTCTGAACTATCACTTTGCCTTCGTTTTTACGCCCTGTTCTGCCGGCTATCTGCAAAAGAAGACTCATAGCTTTTTCTCTTGCTTTAAAATCAGGAGTGGAGAGGACATTGTCTATTCCCAAAATAACAGCCAAAGAGATATCGTGATAATCATGCCCTTTGCTTAACATCTGGGTTCCGACAAGTACATCGATCTTTTTATCATTGAAATCTTTTAACATATTTCTTAATTTTCTGTCTGTGGTTATCTCGTCTCTGTCAAATTTCATGATCTTAAAATCGCCGAATTTTTGGCTTAACTCCTCTACCACTTCCGCCGTTCCTATCCTTTGGGATATAAGCTCACTGCTGCCGCAGGATGGGCAGATTTTTGGAATCCTTTTGGCATAACCGCAATAGTGGCATTTTAAAATATTTTTGTCAAAATGAAGACTCATTCCTACACTGCAATAGGGACACTCTATGTTTTGTGAACACTTTTTGCAGACAAGATATTTGAAATTTGCTCTTGTGGGTAAAAATATTATAGCCTGGGAACCGCTTTTTATGCACTTTTTGATCTCTTGTATAATCAAAGGAGAGATTTTGCTCTCACTGTGTTCAAAAACAAAAGATTTGCCGCTTTGATAAAATCCGCCTCTCAATCTAAAAACAGGATATTTGACATAAGAGCCAAGAGAAGGCGTTGCGCTTCCCAAAACCACTTTTATATTAAATCTCTTTCCTGTATAGATCGCCAAATCTTTTGCATTGTATCTTGGTCTCTGCCCGGCTTTGTAGCTTTCATCATGTTCTTCATCCACAACAATCAGACCCGGATTTTTAAGAGGTAAAAAAAGAGCCGATCTTGGACCGGCAACTATCATCACTTCACCGTTATATATCCTCTCAAGCAGTTTTTCTCTTCTTTTTTTGGTGATTTTGGAGTGCCAGATTATCACAAGATCACCAAATTTCTCTTCAAGTCTCTTTTGCATCTGTGGAGTAAGGGCGATTTCGGGAAGTAAAAAGACAGAGCTTTTCCCCTCCCTTATCATCTGCTCAAAAAGTTTTATATATATTTCTGTTTTTCCGCTTCCCGTATCTCCAAAGAGCAAAGAGAGGTTTTTGTTTTTGAGAAATTCAAAGGCTTTGATTTGCTCTGGTGAAAGAGTGGTTTTTGTGTCTATCTCTTTTGGAATTATCTCTTTTTGACCTTTTTTAAAAGGGACAAAGAGATTGGCAGCTTCTCCCAAAGAGCAGATGTAGTAATCGCTTATAAATTTGATAATGGGAAAATAATCTTTAGGCAGATAAAAAGATGAAATATATTTAATATTTTCACATAAAAAAGAAGGTTTTTCACATTGTGAATAAACAAGACCTTTTACCTCTCTTTTTTTGAGCAAAACGGTTACGATAGTTCCCTCTTCTATCTCTTCTTTACTTTCATAAGTAAAAAGAGAGAGAGGGGATTTTAATATGGCAATCTTATAGTAGTATATTCTCTCTCCTGTTTTTATTCGGCTAAATCTTTGCAAAGCTGATGCGTATGTGTGCAGTCAAACTTTCCGGTACTGTTATTATAAGTAAATGTTTCTGAGTTTCCCATTACATTGAAAGTATAGGTATTGGCTCCGGTTTTCATCCAACCTTCACCTGATTTTGAATAGATGGGATATTCCAAAAGAGGATCGGTGGCATTGCCGTCAAAAAGTTCTTCATGTTCCGTGTTTTGTGCGGCATCATCCAAAGATGAAGGATAAGCATTTTGGCACCTTAACATGTTTTTACTCTTTTGCAAAATGATGGCATTTCTTACAGCCTGTACCTGAGAGCGTCCTTTTGCCAATACGGCATCATCTCTTGTAACCGAAAGTTTTGTTATGGCGATAGAGGACAGGATACCCAAAACTACGATAACAAAAACCAACTCTATCATTGTAAAAGCTTTTTTAGAATGAGACATTGACTCCCCTTATTTTTATATTATAATTAATTTTTTTCAATACTTCCTGCAAAGATAAACAGGCACTGTTTCCTGTTGCGTCTGTGTAAGATATCTCAAAATCATTCAAAGTGGTCGAATTGATTTCCAATGTAACACAATCGGATAAATTACCCGATTCCAGAACCATTTTGTAAGGACTCATTACGGCAATTCCTGATGATTCCAAATCTTCAAAAGAGTTGGACATTGTTGAGAGATTGGATTCGACTTTTCCCTGAGTTAAGGCATAGGTAATGATTTCGTTTGTACCGTTTCTTAAAGCGGCCTCGATTTTGACATTTTCAGCATCATCTCTTGTAGCGTTTAGCTTTGGAATCGCAATGGAGGTAAGAATTCCCAACATTATGATTACAAAGATAAGCTCTATCATCGTAAATGCTTTTTTCATTGTCAGCTCTTTAAAAAGAATATATCAAGAGAAAAAATTCTCTTGATATTTGGTTTGATTAGAAGGATACTCTGCTTCCACCGAACTGTTTTGTACCTACCAAATCGCTTGTAAAAACAGAAGCTGCCTGTAAACCTGTACAAACATTTCCTGAAGCACCGGCAGCTGCGGCAACAGTCAAAGTACCACCGGTATTATTAACATCCAAAGTTACACATGCCTCATCATTTCCACTGTTATCAGGAGTATAATAAGTTATTGTTCCAGAACCGTTATTAAAAGCTGTTGTATAGTTAACATCTTGTACATTTGTCATATCTGTAAGTGTAGCGCTAAATTGTCCGTTTGCAGTATAATATGCTCCGAGTTCACCAACCAAAGTACTTACTTCAGATAGAGCTTTGGAAACTTTCGCATCATCTCTTGTCGCTGCAAGTTTTGGGATAGCTACTGCTGCTAAGATACCTAAAATAACGATCACGAAGATCAACTCAATCATTGTAAAACCGCCTCTTTTCATATCAAGACTCCTTAAATAGTTTTTGTCGATTTAAAATCAACTTTATTGAGATTTGCACCTTTGAGAGTATCTCTTGGTACTTGAAAAGTATATCGGCCGGAAAAAATTTTTTTTAAACCCAAAGGATTAAAAGTTGTTTTTGAATCTATTTTTTACTTTATGAAAAATAATTTTTTTGACGATATTGAGATCATAAATTTTTAAGGTAATGTATTCATGGAAAGCATTTTAATAATAGAACATAACAAAACATTATCCAAATATCTGTCTCAGATGATTGTGGAAAAGTTAAACTTCAAGGTAGATACAGCCCATAATATACAAGATATGCTAAGATTTATAAAATCTGAAAATAAAAAATATTTTTTGGCTTTGGTTGATGTAAATCTGCCCAATATTCCGGCAAATATTGTTATTAGATATCTTGCGTACAAAAAAATTCCGTCCATTGCCTTGACAAACAAAATTACAGGAGATATAAGAGACAATATCCTCTCCCAAAAAATTATCGATTATGTTGATAAATCTGATATAGAGGATATTCATTATATAGTTCATGCGATAAAGAGGGTATATAAAAACCAAGATCACAAGGTTTTGATTGTAGATGATTCTCCGACTTTCAGAAGGATTGCCAACAATATCCTAAAAAAGCAGATGTTTAAAGTTTTGAATGCTTCAAATGCCATAGAGGCTTTTGAAATGATGAAACTTCATCCCGATATAAAGATTATCATCCTCGATTATCATATGCCCAAAATGACAGGTCTTGAATTTTTGGTAAAACTTAGAAAAGAGCATAAAAAAGACGAGATAAGCGTAATCGCCGTTACGGCACTGAATGTTCCTGTTCTTTTGGCGAAATTTCTAAAAAAGGGAGCAAATGATTTTATAAAAAAACCTTTTATAGAAGAAGAGTTGATTTGCAGGGTAAACAATGCAATAGAATCTTTGGAAAATATACAAAAGATAAAAGAGATTGCCCAAAAAGATTTTTTGACAAAGATGGATAACAGAAGAAGTTTTTATCAAAAAACTGTCAAATACTACAAACAGATGAAACACTCACAGCGTTTTGCGATAGGTATGATAGATATAGATCATTTTAAAAAGGTCAACGACACTTACGGGCATAAGACAGGTGATTTGATTCTCAAAAAAACTGCAAAGATTTTAAAAGATATGACAAAAAACAGCGCAATTACGGCACGCTTTGGCGGAGAAGAGTTTTGTGTTTTATTAAAAGACACTGATGGAGAAGAGGCTGTCTCCTTTTTTGAAGATATGAGACGGAAGATAGAAGAAATGAAATTTTATGATGAAAACAACAATTTGCTGAAAATCACCGTTTCCATAGGAGTTGCCAAAGGAATGAAAAGTTTTCCCATAAAACTGTTTTTAAATCGAGCCGATAAAATGCTTTATCTAAGCAAAAGAAGGGGAAGAAACAAAGTCTCTTTCTTTGAAAAAGAACTTTTAACCGTGTAAAATTCTGTTTGATGAGTTGTTTTCGATAAATTTATCCACTTTTTTCTCAAGAGAATAGAGTTCGTAGGATTTTTGAAGATAAGAAGTCAGAAGATCTTTTATCGTGCATCTTTTTAAAACCTTCAAATCCTTTCCCAAAAAATCTGCAAAACCGTCTTCTACCTTTATGTCAAAAGTTTTTGTTTCTATCTTTAAAGAGAGTTTTTTCATATACCGTTGTTATTTAAAGCTGATTCTATTTTGGATATGATATCCTCTTCTTCAAGCTCTTTTTCCAAAAAGCGATCTTCAAGTTCCTGAATAATTTTGTTTTTTTCGTTAATTTCCGTTTTTAACCTGTTGAGTTCCTCTTTGAGTTTGATATAACTTTCCAAAAGAAGATCGATTTTTTGTGATAATTTGCCACTGCTTTGCTGATTTTCCTCTTCCATCCTATCCTCCTGTATGCTGGTACAATAAGTTACATTTTGCAAATCTGTATTTTGATATAATAAAACAAATCATAACTATTATATCATAACTAAAAGGCAATGTTTTGGGAAAATTTAAATTACAAAGTGATTTTTTACCCGCAGGAGATCAAAATCAGGCGATAGACAAATTAAGCGGATATATTCTGAAAAAGAGTAAATATCAAACTCTCATAGGAGTAACCGGCAGCGGTAAAACCTATACGATGGCAAAGATCATAGAGAAGATAGATCGTCCCACTCTCATTATGACACACAACAAAACTCTTGCGGCACAACTTTACAGTGAATTTAAGGGGTTTTTCCCAAAAAATCATGTGGAATATTTTATCAGTTATTATGATTATTATCAGCCTGAAGCCTATATACCAAGACAGGATCTTTTTATCGAAAAAGACAGCTCCATAAATGCAGAGATAGAGAGACTCAGACTCTCGGCGACCGCTTCGCTGCTGAGTTATAACGATATCATCTGTATAGCTTCCGTATCGGCAAACTACGGTTTGGGAAATCCCAATGAATATAAAAAAATGGTTCAGATTATTGAGACAGGAAGCGAGATCAATCAAAAAGATCTGCTTTTGAAACTTGTCGATATGGGATATAAAAGGAATGATAACTATTTTGACAGAGGGGATTTTAGAGTAAACGGAGATGTTATCGATATCTATCCGGCTTACAGTGATGAAGAGGCTTTGAGGGTGGAATTTTTCGGTGATGAGGTGGAGAGTATCTACTATTTTGACTCATTGACAAACAAAAAGATAAAAGAGGAAAACAAAGTTATCATCTATGCGGCAAATCAGTTTATCGTAGGAGAGGAGAGATTGAAAATAGCTATCAAAGAGATAGAGGAGGAGTTGGCGCAAAGACTTGATTTTTTCAAAAAAGAGAATAAACTTGTAGAGTATCAAAGACTAAAACAAAGAGTGGAATTTGATCTTGAGATGTTGGAGACTACGGGAAGCTGTAAAGGAGTCGAAAACTATGCAAGACATCTTACGGGCAAAAAGCCCGGAGAAACTCCATACTGTCTTTTTGACTATTTTGAGGCAATGGGAGAGGAGTATCTTGTTATCGTAGATGAATCCCATGTCAGTCTTCCCCAGTTTCGCGGAATGTATGCCGGAGACAGAAGCAGAAAAGAGGTACTTGTAGAGTATGGTTTCAGACTTCCAAGCGCTCTTGACAATCGTCCGTTGATGTTTGATGAGTTTATAGAAAAAGCTCCTGGTTATCTTTTTGTTTCAGCGACACCGGCGGAGTTGGAGATGGAGTTGTCAAAAGAACATATAGCACAGCAGATTATCCGTCCCACAGGACTTTTGGATCCGAAAGTCGAAGTACTTGAGAGTAAATATCAAGTGGAGAAGCTTTATGATGAGATCAAAAAAACTGTAAAAAAGGGTGAGAAGGTTTTGGTTACGGTTTTGACCAAAAAGATGGCGGAGGAACTAAGCAAATATTACACAGAACTTGGTTTGAAAGTCAAATATATGCACTCCGATATAGACACGATAGAGAGAAATCAGATCATAAGAGGTTTAAGACAGGGAGAATTTGATGTACTTATCGGTATCAATCTTCTAAGAGAGGGGCTTGATCTGCCCGAAGTTTCGCTTGTGGCTATTCTTGATGCAGACAAAGAGGGGTTTTTGAGAAGCGAAACGAGTCTTATTCAGACGATGGGAAGAGCTGCCAGAAATGTTAACGGAAGAGTTTTGATGTTTGCCCAAAAGATAACAAAGTCTATGAAAAAAGCGATAGATATAACAACCAAAAGAAGAAAAAAGCAAGAAGAGTTTAACAAAAAGCATAATATTACGCCAAAAACAACCGTCAGAAAACTCGATGAAAATCTGAAACTTGAAGATTATGATAAAATTCTACAACAGGAACGAAAAAAACAGAAAATTCCAAAATCTCAAAAACAGAGTATTATAAAAGAACTTACCAAAAAAATGCACGAAGCGGCAAAGGCGCTGGAGTTTGAAGCAGCCGCAAAATACAGGGATGAGATAGTAAAAATTAAACAATTGTAAAGGAGAGCCTATGCCTGATTTAAATAACCCCGATCTTTATATAAACAGAGAACTTTCATGGCTTAGATTTAATACAAGAGTACTTTTAGAGTCGGAAAAAAGATCAAACCCTCTTTTGGAAAGGCTGAAGTTTATAGCAATTTACGGAACCAATCTTGATGAATTTTATATGATAAGAGTAGCGGGATTAAAACAGCTTTTCTCAACAGGCATAGTAACAACAGGCGATGATCACATGACTCCTCTTGAACAGTTAAAAGCCATAAGAGACTATCTGCATGAAGAAAAACTGCAAGTGGAGATAAGTTACAAAGAGATAGTACAGGAACTTTTAAAAGAGAATCTTGTCATCTCCGATTATGAAAAGATAAGCGAAGAGTTAAAAGAAGAGGCGCAGGAGTATTTTTTCAAAAATATCTTTCCCGTTATTATCCCCATAGCGGTAGATGCTACTCACCCTTTTCCGCATCTGAACAATCTCAGCTTCTCACTTGCCGTAAAGCTTGAGGACAAGGACAATCCCGAAGAGACAAAATACGGAATGGTAAGGATACCAAGACTGCTTCCAAGATTTATTCAACTCGGAGACAACATCTACATACCGATAGAGTCTTTGATAGAACAAAATATAGATACTATCTTTCCGGGTTACTCTCTTTTGACTTCCGCAGCTTTCAGAGTAACAAGAAATGCCGATATCGTCATAGAAGAGGAAGAGGCGGATGATTTTATGGAGATCATGGAGCAGGGATTGAGATTGAGGAAAAAAGGTGCTTTTGTAAGACTTGAGATACAAAGAAGTGCCGATGAAGAGCTTATAGAGTTTTTAAATTCCCATCTGAAAATCTTCAGAAGAGATATCTACAAATATGATATTCCTTTAAATTTAGGAGCTTTATGGCAGATAGTGGGCAATAAAAAATTTTCCCATCTGAAAACTTCTCCCTATACGCCAAAGATCATACCTCCTTTGGATTCCAGCGAGTCTGTTTTTCATATTCTGGATCGTGAAGAGGTTTTGCTTTATCATCCTTATGAGAGTTTTGAACCCGTTACGAAGCTTATAAAAACGGCTGCAAAAGATCCCAAAGTACTCTCTATCAGAATGACTCTTTACAGAGTCGGTAAAAACTCTCCTATCATTCAGGCTTTGATAGATGCCGCCAATAACGGAAAACAGGTTACGGCTATGGTGGAGTTAAAAGCCAGATTTGATGAAGAGAACAATCTCATCTGGGCAAAAGCGCTTGAAGATGCCGGAGCTCATGTGATTTACGGAATATCAGGATTTAAAGTTCATGCCAAAATCACGCAGATCATCAGGCAGGTAAATGACGGATTGAAGATATATACCCATTTTGCAACCGGAAATTACAACACCACTACGGCAAAAATATATACCGATGTCAGTTTTATGACCTCAAAAGATGAATTTGCAGAAGATGCGACGAGATTTTTTCATATACTTACCGGCTTTTCAAAATACAAAAAGCTAAACAAACTCTCTATGTCTCCGACACAGATAAAACAGAAGATTCTTTATATGATAGAAATGGAGAAAAACAAAAAAGAGGCTGGAAGAATCATCGCCAAAATGAACTCTTTGGTAGATACCGATGTTATAAAAGCGTTGTATAAAGCCTCTATGGCAGGAACAAAAATAGATCTGATTGTAAGGGGAATATGCTGTTTAAAACCTCAGATTGAAGGAATAAGCGAAAATATAAGAGTATTTTCGATAATAGGAAAATATCTTGAACACGCAAGGATATTTTATTTTAAACATGCAAATCCGAATATTTTTATATCAAGTGCCGACTGGATGCCAAGAAATTTAGAAAGAAGAATAGAACTTATGACCCCGATTTACAATAAAAATCTCTCCCAAAAACTTTATGAGATACTTCAGCTTCAGCTTCATGACACATTTCTCAAATGGCAGCTTCAAAGTGATGCTTCATATAAAAAGGTTATGCCTCCAAATGATCAAAAACCTCTCAATTCTCAGGAGTTTTTGGAAAACTATATCAATAAAATCTATAAATCCGTAAAAAAGCACAATCCCAATTCAAAAAAATCCATTTTGGCAAAACATAAGATAAAGGATTCATAATGATACTGAAATACAAAGATTTGGAACCAAAACTCGGCAAAAATACATGGATAGCAAAAAGTGCCGATGTTATAGGAGAAGTGGAAACGGGAGAGGATGTTTCTATCTGGTTTGGTTGTGTTGTAAGAGGAGATGTTCACTATATCAGGATAGGAAACAGAACAAATATTCAAGATCTCAGCATGATTCATGTAACACATTATAAAAAAGAGGATAAAAGCGACGGATTTCCCACTCTCATAGGAGATGATGTTACGGTCGGTCATCGCGTGATGCTTCACGGATGTACGATAGAAGATGCCTGTCTGATAGGTATGAGTGCGACTATTTTGGATGGTGCAGTGATAGGAAAAGAGTCCATTGTAGGAGCAGGATCACTTGTAACGAAAAATAAAATTTTTCCTCCAAGAAGCCTTATCATGGGAAGTCCCGCCAAAGTGATAAGAGAATTGAGTGATAATGAAGTCTTAGAGTTGTATGCTTCTTCAAAAAGATATGTAAAGTTTAAAGATAATTATCTAAAACTGTAACTTTTTTTCATAATAAAATATTATATTTAAGTCCATAAGAAAAATTAGAAAATATAATAATTCTTTAAAGAAGAAAATCTTATAATACTAAGGTACAAAAGATGTTTTCTAAACTGATTTGTTTAAAAACAACATATTTTTAATTTTGGAAAGGAGATTTTATGGCAAAAGTCGTAGTACTTGGAGGCGGTGTTTCAGGACATACCGCCGCTACATTTTTGAAAAAATGGCTTGGCAGTGATCATGAGGTTATCGTAGTAACACCTAACAGCAAATGGAACTGGATACCTTCAAATATCTGGGTAGGTGTAGGAGAGATGACGGTTGATGATGTTATATTTGAACTGGCACCGGTTTATAAAAAAGCAGGTATCGATTACAAACAGGCAAAAGCGGTATCGATTCATCCCGAAGGTAAAGAGGGAAGTGATACTCCTTATGTAACTATCGAATATACCGATCCCTCAAGAGCCGGAGAGAGTGATGAAGTAGAGTATGATTATCTGATAAATGCAACAGGACCGAAACTAAATTTTGGTGCAACGGAAGGCTTGGGACCGGATGCGGGTAATACCGTTTCAGTCTGTACTGCCCAACATGCCGCTCATGCTTCAAATGAACTTGACAGATTGATTGATCAGATGAAAAAAGGCGAAAAGAAAACTTTGGTTGTCGGAACAGGTCATGGTATGTGTACATGTCAGGGAGCGGCATTTGAATATATTTTCAATATAGAACATAAGTTAAAAGAAGAGGGAGTAAGAGACAAAGCAGAACTTATTTGGCTTTCCAATGAATCTTTTCTTGGAGATTTTGGAATGGGTGGTCTGCATTTTAATATGGGTGGCTATGCCATGTCAAGTAAAATATTTGCCGAATCTTTATATGCCGAAAGAGATATAGAGTGGATATTGGGAGCTCATGTAAACAAAGTTGAGAAGAACAAAATATACTTTGAAACTCTTGATGGAGAAAATGATGAACAAGAGTATGACTTTGCCATGCTTATTCCTCCTTTTGCCGGTGTAGGACTGAAAGCTTTTAACAAAGCCGGTGAAGATATCACTTCTACCGTTTTTGCGCCAAACGGTTTTATGAAAGTTGATGCAGACTATACTCCAAAACCTTATGAAGAGTGGAAAGCTTCAGATTGGCCAAGAACATTGCAAAATCCTACATATAAAAATATGTTTGCCGTAGGTATTGCTTTTGCACCTCCTCATCTTATATCAAAACCGATGAAAAATCCAAACGGAACACCTATAAATCCGACTCCGCCAAGAACCGGTATGCCTTCTGCAATGATGGGTAAAGCTGTTGCTCAAAGTATAAAAGATATGATTTTGGACGGAGCAAATGAACCTACGCATACAGCATGTATGGCAGAGATGGGAGCGGCGTGTGTTGCAAGTGCGGGAAAAGGTTTCTTTAACGGAACTGCTGCTGCTATGACTGTTTATCCAATCATACCTGATTTTGAGAAGTATCCGGGAACAGGAAGAGATCTAAACGGAACAACCGGAGAATTGGGTCTTGCGGCACACTGGGTCAAGCATTTCCTACATTACGCATTTATGTGGAAAGCTCAGTTGAAACCGGGCTGGACACTGATACCTGAATAAAATATAAGTAAAGGAGAAAAAATATGTCAGCAAAACATTTACAACATGTCGAACCTTACAGTCCTCAATTTGGGACAATGATACCGCTTGGTTTTAGAAAATTTCTAAGAACATGTGTTGTTTGGCAATTTATCAGATTTATTGCTATCAATATCAGAATGACGGTTTTGATTTTAAAATCGCATCACTAAATCGGTTTTACCGGGACTTTGGTCTCGGTTCCGATATCAGAAGTTTCTGCTCCAACATTTCATCTACAATACTTTTAAAAACAACAACGGCACTCTTAGAGGCAAAATAGGTATAATTTTCGATTTTGGGTTCTTTTACAAATACGCCGATTGTATATTTTCTCTCTTTGTCATTGGCAAATCCGAAAAATGAGCTGTTATAACTCTCTTTGTAAACTCCAAATGATGCTATATGGGCAGTTCCCGTTTTACCGCCTATCTGTAAACCTTCTGTTTTTGCTCTTTTTCCGGTACCTTCATTGACGGTTTTTATCAAAATATCTTTTATCTGTGAAGCTGTTTTTTGTGATAATACTCTTTTTTGTTCATCGTTTACTATGGGATAGCTTTTGTTGTTAAAAAGGATATAAGAGGCAATCAGAGGTTTTAGCATAATACCGTTATTGTTAAAAACATTATATGCTTTTAGAAGTTGCATGAAAGTAACTCTGAGTCCGTAACCGTAAGCCACCGTAGCTTTGTATATCTCGTTTTGCATTTTTAAAACGCTTGGAATAGAACCTTTTTTGTCATAAAACAGATCAACTCCGCTCTGTTTTGAAAAACCAAAATCTTTCAGACCCTGAAAAAAATCGATGGCATCAAGTCTTTGCGCAAGTATCGATATACCTACATTGCTTGAATGGACGATGATATCTTCAGCACTCAGTTTTTCAAACCGGTGGTCATCTTTGATGATTTTGTTTTTTATTTTGTATCTTCCGCCGTGAACATCTATGATCTCATAGGGATTGACTTTTGAATTTTTAAGGAGGATAGAGAGGGTGATTGGTTTCATTACCGATCCTGGTTCATAGGCATATTCACTTGCGGTAATATTGAGTTTGGAGTAATCGGATTTTTTTATCCTGTTTGGATTGTAGCGTTTTGTTGTTGCCAAAGAGAGGATTTTACCGCTGTTTGATTCCATTACAGCCGCAACAATCTCTTTTGCTCCAAGATCATTTTTCAATTTGTCCAAGATGTGTTCTATCGATTTTTGAAGTTTTAGATTAACATTCAGATATAAGGTACCGCCGTCTATTCTTTGAATCACTTTTGATTTTCTGTTGAAAATTATGTTGTTTACAACATCTCTTTGACCGTAAATAAAACCGTTTTGAAGCGGTTTTAGATTTTCATCATAATATTTTTCGACTCCTTTGACTCCAAATCCTCTTGTAAAACCTTTATTGTCGTTTCTTTTTTGCAAATATCCGATATAGGGAGTAAAAATATCTTTGTATTTATAGTCCCTGTACTCTCCGCTTTCAAGTATATCAAGTCCGCTTCTGTATATGATTTTTGTTCTTTTGTCTTCATATTCTCTGAAAACCTTTAGATTATAGAGCTTTTTTGCAAGTTCTTTCAGATAAAATGCTCTTTTTGAATCAATACGATAAGAGAGAACGACTCTGCCTTTGTGGCTGTTTAGTTTGGACATTATCCTTTTTGGATTCATACCGCTGTAAATGGAGAAAAGTTTTACAAAGAGTTCTTTTTTGTTCGGATCGATGTTGTAGGTGTTTATTTCGGCTTTATAAAGTTTTTTGCTGCTGCTTAGAGTAAAATGATCCAAACTGATGATAGAACCTCTCAAAGCCGTATCTATTTCACTGGTGCGGAGATTTGGAAAATTTGTGCTTTTGGTTATATCTATATATAAAAATCTTGCTATTAAAATAAGCAAACTAAATGAAAATATTAAAAATAATAAAACAATTTTCGATTTTCTGTTTCTATTCTCCGCCATATAACCTATATTTTACCTGTCCTTATATTTGGGTTCTGAGTATCTCCTTGTAAGCATTCAGCGCTTTGTTGCGAATTTCCAACATCATTTTCATACTTATTTCGGCTTTGTCTATTGCAATAGCTGCCTGATGGAGGTCTTTTACCTCTCCGGTTGCTATATCTGCCATAGCTTTGTCCGCATTTTTTTGGAGATCATTTACCTCTTCGATACTTGATTTTAACATTTTATCAAAACTACTTGAAATATTCCCTTTATTAACGCTTTTTTTTAACGAATCTGAATTTAAAATCGATGAAAGAGAATTTATACTGTTTAGTGCCATTTATCTATCCTTTTAGTATCTCTATTGCATTTTGTGCTATTGACTTACTGCTTTGAAAAGCTGCGACATTTGCCTGGTATGCTCTTGTGGCTTCTATAAGATCAGCCATTTCGATTACCGGATTTATATTCGGGTAAGCCACATAACCCTCTTTGTTGGCGTCTGGATGAGTGGGATCGTATTTCATCTTAAATTTTGAATCATCTCTTACAACTTTATCAACAACGACATTTTGAATGGGAGGTTTCGGATACGGATCACTGTTTGGATCATCTATGGGATTTTCATACCTTAAAAGGTTGTTGTTTTTTTCTATGCTTTTGTTTAGACTCTCATCAAAATCAACAGCTTTAAAGATCACTTCTCTTCTTCGGTAGGGACCGCCTTCGGCTGTTCTTGTCGTGTTTGCATTTGCAATATTTGAACTTATGATGTTTACGCGAAATCTCTGGGCTGAAAGTCCGTAACCGCTTATATCAAAATCATTTAAAAATGACACTTTTTATCCTTGTTTTATGAGATTTTACCGGATGCTTCAATAACTGCTTTGAAAAGCTGACTATCCTTTTTCAAAGCGGCACTGAGAGCATTGAACATTATTGCGTTTTTGCTCATTTGTGTTGTTTCTATATCAAGATCGACTGTATTTGCATCATTTCTTGCCATATGTCCGTCTCTGAAAAAGATAGTCGGTTTTTGTGAAGAACCAAAAGAGATACTGTCCAAATGTTTTGGATCTGTTTTTGCCATTTTCAGTTTTTTATCATTATCGATATCAAAAACCTTTTTTGCTTTTTGTGAAAGAGCCGATTCAAAATCGATATCCCTTGCTTTATAAAAAGGTGTATCGATGTTTGCTATGTTGCTTGAGATCATTTTTTGTCTCAATGCCCTTGCATTTAAGCCTTCAGCCATCAGATCATAGGCTTTACTGATAGAAAATCCCATCTCTCTCCTTTATTTAAGCTGTTTAAAACTTTTACAAGCAATTTTTATTCCAGATGAAATTTGGTATAATGTAATCAAAAAAACAAAAGAGGCTCATGCAGACTGATAAAGCGCTTTTTTCCTATACAGTTTTTCTTATACTTGTCGGCATCATTTTCTCCTATTCCTTGACTACCTATACGGTGGTAAGGTTGGAAGTAAATCAGTTTCATTTTTTTATAAGACAGTTGATCATAGGTCTGTTTTGTATATACCTGATGTGGCAGGTATCGAGGTTCAATCCTGATCAAATGCTCAAAATATTTGGTTTTACACTCTTTTTTTGCAGTTTTATATTGATGGGGGCTATGCATATTCTTCCTTCATCTTTGGTTACGGAGGTTGGAGGAGCAAAGAGATGGATAAAACTCGGTTTTTTCTCTCTTGCACCCGTTGAATTTTTTAAAATAGGGTTTATCTATTTTCTGGCATGGAGTTTCAGCAGAAAAATAGAAAACAACAAGCCTCTTGCAGAAGAGATAAAGATATTTCTTCCTTATCTTTTGGCATTTTTGCTGGTGATATATCTTATAGCGGTTTTACAAAATGATTTGGGACAGGTTATCGTTTTGGGGGTAACTTTGGCGGTTATGGCATCTTTGGCAGGAAGCAGCGCAAGATTTTTTGTTCTTATCACCCTCAGTTCGTTAAGTGTGTTTATCATAGCCATTATCACTTCTCCTCACAGAATAGAAAGGGTCAAAATCTGGTGGGCAAATATTCAAAATTTTGTTTTATCTTTTTTGCCGGACAGCTTTGCCAAATTTTTGAGAATACAGGAAAGTCCTGATATCATGCAGATAACAAATTCTCTAAATGCGATAAAACACGGAGGAATTTTGGGTCAGGGATTATCCAACAGCTCTTTTAAACTGGGATTTTTGAGTGAGATACATACCGATTTTGTACTTTCGGGCATTGCCGAAGAGATGGGACTTGTCAGTATCATTACGATAGTAATTCTCTTTTTTTTCATCAGTTACAGGATATTTAAGATATCGGCAAGAAGTCAGGATAAGATATTTTTTCTTTTCAGTGCCGGAGTGGGACTTGAGATCATTACCTCTTTTTTGATGAACTCATTTGGTGTTACATCTTTAACTCCCATCAAAGGTATAGCCGTACCTTTTATCAGTTACGGAGGAAGTTCTCTTCTTGCCAATTCCATAGCCGTAGGAATGGTTTTGATGATCAGCAAAAAAGTAAAATTATGAAAATAGCGATAACCGGAGGCGGAACCGGAGGACATCTGACAATCGCAAAAGCTATCAAAGAGGAGCTTAACAAAAGAGGTATAAAACCCGTTTTTATAGGCTCTACCCATGGTCAGGACAGGATGTGGTTTGAAAATGATGACGGTTTTGAAGAGAAATATTTTTTTCAGACAAGCGGAGTTGTTGATAAGAAGGGATTGGCGAAACTATCCTCTTTGTTCAATATACTAAAACATATAAAAGAATGCGGAAAGATTTTTGACAGGCATCAAACAGATATCGTTTTTTCGGTAGCAGGATACTCTGCCGCACCGGCATCAATCTCTGCTTTGGTGTATAGAAAAAAGCTTTTTTTGCATGAACAAAATTCGATAACAGGCAGATTAAACAGAGTTTTAAAACCTTTTTGCACCGCTTTTTTCTGCTCTTTTGAGAAGGACTCTCCCGTCAAAGACTATCCGATAAATGAGATATTTTTTAAAAATGCAAGGATAAGAGAGAAGATTAAAACGATTATTTTTCTCGGAGGAAGTCAGGGCGCAAAGGCGGTAAACGAATATGCTATGAAAAACGCCGGTATGTTAAGAAGAAGGGAAATTGAGATCATTCATCAGTGCGGAAAGAGCGATCTAAAAAGAGTCAGAGAGTTTTATGAAAAAAACTCTATAAAAGCAGAAGTTTTTGATTTTACTCCAAATTTGGCAGATTTTATCAAAAAAGCTGATTTTGCCGTATCAAGAGCGGGGGCAAGTACGCTGTTTGAACTGAGTGCTTCGGCACTTCCGACACTTTTTATCCCATATCCCTATGCGGCGGCAAATCATCAGTATTATAATGCTTTGTATCTTAAAAATAAAAATCTTGCATTTTTACAAACGGAAGATGATTTGACAACGAATGTTTTAGAGGATATTTTAGATAAAGATCTGACTTTGATGAGTCAGGGATTATCCCGACTCATCAAACCAGACGGTGCCAAAAAGACAGTGGATTTTATTCAATCTTTGTCAAATTAGCATATTTGCAAGGTTGTAGGCAAAAAACGACATCATCCATGCACTTGCTGTTGTCATTACAAAGAGATATACAAGGTATTTTACTCCTCCCGCCTCTTTGGCAAAGACTGCCGAAGCGGCAAAACAGGGCAGATAGAGCATTACAAAGACTATAAAGGATATGGCAGCAGGAAGGGGGATGTTTTTCTTTATCTGCTCTTTTAGTCCCTGACTTGTTTCATCGCTCTCTCCCAAAGAGTATAAAACTCCAAGAGTCGATACCACAACCTCTTTTGCCGCAAGTCCCGCTTCAAGAGCTACGCTCAGTTTCCAGTCAAAACCCAAAGGAGAGAAGAAAGGTTCGGTTGCTTTTCCTATCTTGCCAAGATAACTCTCTTCTAATAGTTTGGCTTGAAGTTCATTTTCAATCTCTGTTTTTTTATCATCATTTTGGACTTTTTCCATCTTTTTTGCATACTCTGTTTCAAGTTCGGGATTTTTTGGAAAATTACTTGCAATCCAGACAAGAACAGAGGCGGCAAGGATGAAAGTTCCGGCTTTTTTGAGATACATAAGAGCCTGAGTGGAAACTGTATGCCAGATAAGTTTAAAAGAGGGCATTCTGTATTTTGGCATCTCCATAACAAAAGGCTCATCTTTTCCTTTAAATACAAATATTTTCAGTACCTTTGCGGCAACCAGTCCAAAAACCGCTCCTGTGATGTAGATCACAAACAGAGCATTTGCCGCAACCTCTTCACTGAAAAAAGCGCCGGTAAAAAGTACATATATAGGCAGTCTCGCCCCACAGCTCATAAATCCTATGATAAAAAGAGTGATCAGTCGGTCTTTTTCGTTTTTCAGGGTTCTTGCCGCCATATAAGCCGGTACCGAACAGCCAAAGCCGGTTACAAGCGGGATAAAGGATTTGCCGTGAAGTCCGAATTTATGAAAAAATCCGTCAAGCAAAAAAGCCACCCTTGCCATATAGCCGGTTGTTTCAAGCAGTGCGATACCCAAAAAGAGTATGATGATATTTGGTAAAAACATCACAACCGCACCGACACCCGCTATCGCTCCGTCGGCAACGACCGAACCCAAAAAGCCGTTACCCAAAATCTCTTTTGTATGATCGATAACGGAAGAGAAAAACTGATCTATCAAATCCATAGGATAGTTTCCAAACTCAAAAGTCGCCTGAAAAAGTCCCCACATAAAGAGTAAAAATATGGGAATACCAAAAATCGGGTGGATTAAAATAGAATCAATTTTATCGGTAAGATTTTCTCTCAGCGATTTTTGATATGTAACCGTTTCGGTAATGACACCTTTGACAAAAGCTGCTCTCTCCTGTGCAAAAATCTCTTCTATATTTTTTGTTTCATAATGGATATAAAGATGTTTTAAAGCCTCCCTTATAATGGGAAGCAGTTCGATCCAGATCGGTTCTGTTCTTATCATATTGTAAAATGTTTTATCTTCTTCAAGCAGTTTTACAGCAAATTCTCTGTGGCTGAGGGAAGATTTGTAACCTTTTTCTTTTAAAAAGTTTGAGATATTTTCTATCTCCTCCTCAAGGGTGTCGCTGAATATCAACTTTGGTTTACAAAAAGGTTTTTTGGCTATTTCGATTGCTTTGTTTAACAGTTTTCCAAGACCTCTTTTTTTTGCGGCGGTGATTTTCAGGCATGGAACATTAAACAGTTCACTTAAAAGATCGTTATCTATGATAATTCCCTCTTTATGAGCTTCATCCATCATATTTAAAGCAACGATCATCTTCTTTTCAAGTTCCATAAGTTCAGAGGTTAAAAGAAAATTTTTTTCGAGTGCTGTTGAATCCACTACATTTATAATAAGGTCATACTCTTCCTCCAAAAGAAATCTTTTTGTTACTTTCTCTTCAATCGTATATTCTTTTAAGGAGTAGATTCCGGGAAGATCGACAATTTTGATATGATAGTCTTTAAAATCAAACATAACCTCTTTTTTTTCAACCGTAACACCGCTGAAATTGCCGACTTTCAGTTTTGCATCGCTTATAGCGTTGATAAGCATACTTTTGCCTACATTGGGTTGTCCTACCAAAGCGATTGTCATCTTTTTCATCTTCTGTCAACCTCTATCTTGTCTGCCTCTTCTTTTCTTATAGCCAAAGCCGTATGGTTGGCGTCTATCTTGAAAACTTTCTTTCCCAGACTGTAACCTTTGACTTCTATTTCAACATTTTTTTGTATTCCCATCGACAAAAGGCGATGTTTTAACTCATCATCTGCATTTATATCTTTGATAATTGCATGAGCTCCTATTTCCAACTCCGTTAATTTTGACATCCGTTTATCCTTTTATTAATTGTAATAATCATTATCATTCAGTATCTGATAATGAATAAAAATCTATTTTTATTATAAGACAATAACTCTTAAAGCTCTATTAATATGATACTGATTATCATTTAAGAAAGAGGTTCGCTTTCAAAATTCTGTTTTAGATTTTTTATAGCAGTATTTAACATATCTATATTGATATTTAAAGATTCTATGGCTTTTATAAATATCCTGTTTTGCTCTTCTATGAGTGTGTTTCTTTGTTTGATGTTTTCGGATGAAAGTTCCAAGGTTGAGTAGATTTTTGAGGTGTTGTTTGCGATATTTTCATAGCTTTGATCAAAATTTGCAATAGAATTTGAAATATGTTCAAAAGTATTTAAAGATATAACATTTAACATCTGAGTCTCTTTTGAAAGTTTATTTACCGCTTCATCCAAAGAAGAAATGATGTTTTCTATTTTTTCATAGGAGTTGTCTATATTTTCTTTGGAATATTTAAGATACTGCAATATTTCAAGCTGACTTTTATTGATCTGTCCATATTTTTGAAGCAGGTCGGAGTAGCTTTCAAGCATAAGGTTTTGCAACTCTTTTTCACTTTTTAGAGTTTCAAAGAAAAGTTCTATTTTTGATTTTATTCTATATTCAAAATCTTTGATAAATTGGGGAGTGAATGCTTTTTCAAAAGAGGATTGGATCTCTTTGATCAGAAGTTTGTTTTGAATGATTTTTAATTTTTCTATTTCACTTTGACTCCAGAGATTTTCTGTATATCTCTTTTGCAGATCCAAAACTCTGTTTTTTATGCATGATTTTTGTCTGTTGTCAAAAAAGAGCCACCACATAGCCGTAAGGGTGCTGAACAAGGGAATATAAAGCGATGTCTTTATAATGAAAGAGATATTTTTTGTTTCTGTTTTGAATGATATATCGATCAGAAAAAGAGCAAAAGAGAAAAGAAATATAAAAAGAGGAATTTTATTTTCAGAACTGATGTTTTGTCTTAGAAAAGATGAAATCAGAGGCTCTATTGAACCAAAAGTTTTTGTTTCCTCTGTCAGAGTCAGCAGATTTTTTTCCATATACTCTTCTGTTTTTGCTTTTAAAAGAGCTATTTTGGACTCCATATCACACTGCTTGTAAAAACTGTTCTGTTTTGCTGCTAAAGCAAAAAACAAAGATAAAGCGAATAAAAGCCCAAGAGTGAAGAGATCTATCTCAAAAGAGAGAATTTTCATATATCCCAACAGGAAAAAAAGAAAAAGTATCAATGGAAAAGAGAGAAGAATCATAAAATTTATCAAACAGTTTTGTCCGGACTCTTTTTTCTCTATGATTAGAATATCCTGTAAATTCTCTTTCACTGTTAAAAAACCTTCATGGAATAAATAACTGACCTTACGCCCTATATCGTATCCATAGTGCGTAAGGTCAGTTAATAATTAAAGAATTATACAAAAATTATCTTAAGGGCATCTCTAAAAAGCTATGGACTATATAGGTTTTTAGAGGTACCCATATCTAAATGATATTTGTATCTAAAAATATTTTATCAGTTGGCATATTTTTCCAAAGCCTTTATTTGTCTAATCTCTTTTGCACTCTTGTTGATAAATTTCTCATCTATTTCAAA
>Ga0256914_1001137_pt1 | contig 25108 bp, 11 predicted proteins | sample HulkmetaG_FD_191571 | JGI IMG/M metagenome (GOLD analysis project Ga0256914, IMG submission 191571) | Hydrothermal chimney microbial communities from Main Endeavour vent field at the Juan de Fuca Ridge, Pacific Ocean - Hulk | ecosystem: Environmental > Aquatic > Marine > Hydrothermal vents ... | reverse complement strand
TGTTGTACCCCAGCGAAGCGGCCAATCCCTTGCCCGATTCCACAACCATCATGGTTAAATCGAACGGGGCAACGCCCTGTTCCAGATCCATCGATTCAATGGTCAAGCCGCCCAAATTGAGCTGCGCGCCTTCCCGACTAAGTGCAAACTGGGATAAACCTTGGTCGTGCAGCAGGTGGGCGCGTTCCAGCACAAACATAGTCTGGAAAAGCGGCGTACGGCTGGGGTCGCGTTCGGGCTGCAATTTTTCTACCAACAACGTCAGCGGGTAATCCATGTGCTCGAATGCTTCCAATGCGGTGGTTTTTACCTGATTTAAAAATTGCAAAAACGGTTCGTTATCGTTTATTTGAGCTCTGAACGGTAAGGGATTTACAAAATAACCTACGGTGCGGGCAAATTCGTTGGCTGTACGCCCAGCCGTGGGCGAACCGACAATGATATCGTTTTGTTGTGTGTAGCGGTTTAGTAACAGATAGTAAGCTGCCAGCAGAACGGTAAAGGGGGTTACTTCGTGGGCTTCGCAAAAGCGGTGCACCTTATCCGAAAGTTCTTCGGGTAACCAAACGGTTTCGGTGTTTCCTTTGAAAGTTTGCACCGGTGGTCTGGGCCGATCGGTTTGTAAATTCAATACCGGTAAGTCGCCCGCGAGTTTTTGTTTCCAATAGTCAAAAAGCTGCTGCCCTTTGGCCGAATTTAACAAAGAGTCTTGCCAGATTACAAAATCGGTGTAATCGGCTTCCAGCGGGGGCAAGATGTCCGGATTGCCGTAATGTTCAAAAATTTGGCTGAGTTCGTCTAACAAAACGGCTTGGGACCAGATGTCGGTGACAATATGGTGCATGACAAAGAGTAAAATATAATCGGCTTTGCCGCGTTTAAACAAGTAAATGCGCATAAGCGGCCCGTTTTCAAGATCAAAGTGGCTTTGCACTTCTTGTTGTAGCCGTTCCCGAAGAGCGGTCTCGTCCAAATCTTGCAAATCTTCTTCCATGAAAAAGGCGGGCATGCTTGGATGAATGCGCTGAACGGGGTGCCCATCTTTTAAGTGAAAAGTTGTGCGCAGGGAAGGATGGCGGTCTACCAAGGCCTGAAACGATTCCCTGAGTAATTCTTTGTCAAATTCCGAACGAATGCGCACGGCATACGCTAGGTTAAAAATGCTTTCGGGATTCATCGTGTGCTGAAAGTACATGGCGCGTTGACCGTGAGAAAGCGGTGCTTCGACAATTTGTTTTTGATGCACCGTACTGGCTTTGGCCTGTACTTTGGGTGGCTGTACAGTTTCGTCTTCCAATTGTTCCAAAATGGTGCTGGTCAAATCATTTACGGAAGGTCCCTGTAAAAGAGTGGCAATGGGAATGTTAACACCCAACTGCTTTTCGATATTATTTTTCAATTCGATAGCCATTAACGAGTCGATTCCGAATTGCGTAATCGGTTGCTGATGGCTGATTTGATCGGCCGAAACTTTGATAACGCTTGCCAATTCGTGAGCCAGGTAGTTACGAATGCGTTCAAACCGATGTTCTGGTTCGGTAGCCAGAATTTCCGCACGATCGAGCAAAACCTTGCCCGATTCTTTTCCTTCGCTAATTAGGGATTGCGGAATTAATTCGCTGTAAAAGCCTGGGATTTCATCCGCTGGTTTTTTACCGAAAATAGCGTTCCAGTTGGCCTCGGTTAGAATGATGTGACCTTTTTCGACAAATAACAGTTCGCGGATAATTTGCCAACGGGCGTAAGCAATGGTCTCGGAAATATTCTTCGGACCGCCCATTTCCACATGTACCGATGGTAAACCGTTGCGCCAACGTTGTGCATGTAACGCCATTAAAAGGTTGTCCAAACGGGCCCAGTGCTTGGCCTGATTTTTAAGGAAAATGCGGTTAAACGGAATGATGGTAATAAAGAAATCGGGTGCTAATTTTGCGCTGGCCTTAAACACATCGTTAAGAATTCTTTTTACTGCGGGCAAGTTCTGTGTTGCTATCCGATCCAAAGAGATGAAAACACCGATAATGTCATCGGGTATGCCGTTGTCCGATTGGGATAAAACGGTGACGGATGTCGGAAGTTGCGGTTTGGGAGCAGGTTTTTTTTCGGACAAGGGTAGGTTCGTAATTTTAGCCGCGCCGTTGTCTGCCATCCATTTAATTAGGGCCGCGTTTACCTGGGTTAAATCGCCAACCAACAAATAGTTACCGTTCTTGCGAAAAAGTCCGGTAACGGCTTCTTCTTGTTGCCCCCGAGAAGAAAGCAGAATGACCGGTGTTTCGATATAACGTCTTGCTTTTAAATGGGCTAAGGCCACATTAATTTCTTTTACGGAAAATGTTTGAAAGTTTAACGGTTTGTAAATACCGTTCCGGAAGTGGGGTAAAATTTCTTTAAACAACCGGGCGATTAATTTGGGTTGTTGCTTGGCCAAATGTTCCAGATCGATGGCAAAAAAGGAAACATTGTGCCGTAAGTTGTGGTACACAATGGATTGCTGAAAGGAACCGTCGGGATTCAATTCCAAAAAGCGTCCGAAGTCTTTAAGCAAGGCGAAATTGTTTACCAGTTGCTCATGGCCGCCGGTATTGGCGATAATATCAACGCCTTCGCCCTTGGTTAACTGCAAAATTTCATCTACATAATCTTGTGTTTTACTGCTAAAAACCTTGGAGGCTCCGGCCTGTTTCAACGATGCCATATTTTTTTCGTTACGTACGGTGGCCAAAACTTCGGCTTTAAAATGTAGCGCCACGTTTAACAAAGCCAAGCCCGTGGGATTATCGGCATTGTGGATTAGGATACGCTCGCCCTCTTCGATGCGGGTAATATATGAAAGCGCATAGTAAGCGGTTAAGTAGTCGTATGGTAAGGTGGCCGCTTGCTCAAAGGTCAAATGTTCCGGCATGGGAACAATAAATTCCGGATAAGTAAGCCCGTATTTGCGCAAACCGCCGGGAATAAGCCCCATCACACGCTGGCCTTTTTCAAATTCAGCAACCCCGCTGCCCCGATTGGTTACAACACCGGCAAATTCGAAACCGATTTCGCCCCAAAACGATTTCCCGCTTTCTTGCAATGTATTTAGATCCCGATGATTTAGCGATATGGCTTTGATTTCCACTTCGATTTCGTTTTGCGCGGGACTCAAATGTTGTTCGGGCAGAGAGGGGATTTCGCCCATGAAATCCGATTTGACAAAGGGCAATTGACGCACCAGACGCTCAACATAAATTTTGCCTTCGCGCAAAGCGAGCCGGTTCTCATTAAACGGTAATGCAATAGCCGTAAAAAGAAGCCGACCGTTTTCCGGCTCCAAGTCGATCTGTTTGATTCGGAAACGTTCAGGATCTTCCAGCGAAAAAGCCAGGTCGCTTAAGTAGGCTTGATAGGCATTCGGTTTTTGTATTTGGCCGTTTACCTGCAAAGAATTTAGGGTTAATAGCCAAAAATTTTGTAACGGGCTTTGCAATTGATTTAACCCGTTTAAAACAAAGGCTAAAATTTCGCTGCGTTCGATGGATTCCAGCGAATTCCAGAAATAGACGGCTTCGCTGGTTTCGTTAAGTAGCGAATGCAAAAGAGCCAGAGCTTCGTCTGCTTGTTTCGGATTTAGGTGGACATTCAAGTCTTCGGATATGGTGTTTTCTTCAGAAATAAAAATGCGCAAACATTCGTAGCCTTTTTGCTGCAACTGTTGAACAAATTGCTGCGCCCGGTTGCTATGGTCGTCAAAAACAAGCCAACGATTGGCCAACGCGCGTGCGGGTTTTTTCAACAAATCTTTATGTAGCGGTTTCCATACGGTTGTGTACAAAAGATTGCTTAAGGCTTCGCGCGCGGCAAATTTTTTAAGGTGCAAATCGTGTACGGCCAGTACTACTTCTTCGTTATCGTTAAGAATGTAAAAGTCAAACGTAACCAGTTCCTGTCGCCCGCTGCCGGTAGAGCGGTTGCGTAAATAAAGCCAAAATTCGGATTGGCCGGGTTGTAAAACGGTAAACGAGCGTAAGGCTTTTACCGTGAATAGTTCGATGTTCCGATGCGATTTTTTCAATTGGCTGGTAATTAATTGGAACGTAAGTTTGAGGATGTACGGATTAATGTGGTATTCGTTCCAGCCACCGGCCTGAATATTATTCAAATTTATGCGAGCCAACAGTTCTTGTCCGTTTTCCCACAGAGCTTCGATAGACGGCATGAGATTGCGTGCGTAAAGTCCGGAGGGTTCGCCGTTATCAAGTAAAAACGTTTCCAGATTTTCCACCGCATTCAGTGTTCGAATCAATTCCGAAATGGGCTTTGGGCAAGTTATGTCGGCATGTTCCGCTTTAACGATGGCTCCGATACTGTGCATGGTCCATTGGTTCTCGGCCGTTTGCCCGTGAATTCTGCTATAGGCCTGAAAATACGCCTTATGGGATGAAACAGGAGTCAAACTGAATTGTAGTTGCCGGCTTTGAGAATCTTCGGCACTGAAGAGATTTTTAAAAATGACGTTTTCCAAACGGGCGGCTTTTTGTTGAAAAATTTGATGCGAAGCGGCAATGGCCATTTCAAGATATGCCGCTTCGGGAACGAACAGTTTGGCCGCTTCGGGATTGGGACTCAGGGAAGCAATGTATTCCGGATTAAGCTGAATGGTCCAATTGACATTGGCCGGAAAGAAAGGCGAACTTTGAACTTCGCCCAATAAGGGATGCACATGTTTTGCACCTTTTGTCTCGACCTTTTCTTCCGATGAGGTCAGTTCGTCGGTTAACCAATATCGTTGGCGTTGGAAAGGGTAATGAGGTACGTCCAAAAGCTGACCGTCTTGAGCGTAAAGCCGTTTCCAGTCTAAGCGGAACCCGATGGTGTACAGATTGGCCAGTGAAAGTAACATGCGTCGTAATTCGGGCTCTTTACGCCGAATGGAAGGTAAAATACGGACTTCTTTTTTCTTGTGCTCTACATTTTGTTTTAGATAATGGCGTAATACGGGATGAGGTCCGATTTCAATAAAAATATTGTAATCATCATCCAGTAAATAATCGACAGCCTGAGAAAAGCGGACATATTGTCGCACGTTTTGTGTCCAATACGAGGCGTTGTAGTCTCCCTCCCGAGCCAATGTGCCTGTTACGGTAGAGACAATCGGAATTTGCATGGAATGGGTTAAAATACCAGTAAGCGATTCCTGCAATTCCGGTAGATAATTATCCATAATGGGACTATGAAAAGCGTAATTAACGGGTAATTTTTTGTGAAAAACATTTTTATCTTCGAGAATTTTAAAAACCTCGTCAATAGCGGCCTCATCACCGGAAATAACGGTGGAACTTACGCTATTGTGTGCGCCTACGGATAACCGGTCGGCATACGGTTCGATGAGTTGTAGGACTTCGGACAAAGGCAGGTCGATAGCAGCCATTTTGCCTTTGCCCGTAGCTTGTTGCATTACCCGGCTGCGGTGGTAAATAACTTTTACGGCCGTATCCAAACTTAAAATACCGGCCAAATGCGCAGCGGCCACTTCGCCTACGCTATGCCCAACCACGGCATCGGGTACTACGCCCCAAGTGCGCCACAGGGCACTTAAGGCAACCTGAATGGCAAACAAAGCCGGTTGAGCGATTTCGGTATCGTCCAGACGGGAATGTTCTTCGTCGGCCATTAATTCGTCTTTTAAGTTCCATTCGGCATATTCTTCCAATAGCAGTGAAATGCGATCGATGGTTGCCCTGAAAATAGGCTCTTTTTGGTAAAGTTCGCGCCCCATCGCCCACCATTGCGGACCCTGACCCGAAAAAACAAAAACCAATTTTGGGCGGAAATTGGGGTTGAAATGTCCGGAAACAATCCATGGGTTGTTTTTCTGCTCTACAAAATCAATCAAATTTTTACGCAGTTCTTCCTTGGTTTCGGCAATAACGGTCAAACGTGTGTCCATGTGGGTACGTTTAAGAGAAAGCGTGTAGAGCAAATCGTAAATCATATTTGGCTCTTCGGTCACATGATGATGAATAAAGTGACTTACGGCGCGCGCGTAGTCCAATAAGGCTTCCTGATCTTTGGCGGTAACGGGTAACATAAAGGGCCGGTCTTTAATGCTTGTCCCGCGGTCGGGATTCACATTTTTGCGCTCCGGCGCTTCTTCCAAGATGACATGCGCATTGGTGCCGCCAAAACCAAAGGCACTTACTCCGGCCAGACGTTTGCGTTCACTGCGTTTCCACGCAATGTTTTTAGTCGGAATTTTAATGGGGGCCCCGTTCAGGCGAATGTGGGGATTCAGTTCCTTAAAATGAAGATGGGCCGGAATTTCCTGGTAATATAGGGCCAAAACCGTTTTGATTAATCCGGCGATTCCGGCGGCGGATTCCAAATGGCCGATATTGGTTTTAACGGATCCGACGTACAGCCAATTATCTTTATTGCGATTTTGCAACATTATGCTTTTTAAAGCTTCGATTTCGATTGGATCGCCCAAAATGGTTCCGGTGCCGTGGGTTTCGATGTACTGGATTTGTTCGGGTTCCACATTGGCATTGGCTAAGGCGTTTAAAATTACCTGTTGTTGGGCCTGACCGTTCGGGGCGGTAATTCCGTTGCTTTTACCGTCCTGATTCACGGCCGAACCTTTGATTACGGCCAAAATACGGTCACCTTCCCGTACCGCATCGGAAAGACGCTTAAGTACAACCACACCTGCGCCCTCGCCTCGTCCGTAACCATTGGCGCTGGCATCGAATGTTTTGCAACGACCGTCCGGCGATAACATGTGCGCCTGTGAAAAGGTAATAGATAGCTCGGGAGTGAGAATTAGGTTAACCCCGCCTGCTACGGCCATGTCGCATTCGCCGTCGAGCAAACTTTGGCAAGCATTGTGTACGGCTACCAATGAAGAGGAACATGCAGTATCCATGGACATGCTCGGCCCATGTAGGTCAAAAAGATATGAGATGCGGTTTGCGGCAATGCTAAAGGCGTTTCCTGTGCCCGAATAGGGATTAATTTTGTCCAAGTGACCGTGGCCAAGACGTGCATAATCGTTCGTACTAATACCCACAAAAACACCTGTGTTGCTGCCCATAAAGCGCTCGGCCGGAATTCCGGCATGTTCGAAGGCTTCCCAAGTTACCTCCAGCAATAAACGTTGCTGCGGATCGATTTGTACCGCTTCGCGTGGTGAAATTTCAAAAAATCGGGCGTCGAACAAATCGACATTATCCAGAAAACCAGCGTATTTGGTAACCATTTTGCCGGGGGTAGGTTCCGGTGCGTAAAATTTGTCTTTGTCCCAACGATCCGGAGGCACTTCGCTGATACCGTCGATGTTTTCTTTTAACAATTTCCAGAATTCCTGTAAATTATGGGCCTTGGGAAAGCGCGCACCCATGCCAATAATAGCGATCGGTTCCTCCGTTTGCACGCGTGCCGGTTTTTTTACCATTTGGGTTGCAGTGGAAACCCCTTCCTGTGCCAAATGACGGGCCAACTCTTCAATGGTAGGATAGTCCCAGATAAGGGTAGGGGGCAACGTGCGTCCGAGGTAGTCTTCCAAATCGCCCGCCAGACCAACGGCTTGTGCAGAATCGAGTCCAAAGCTGATAAACGGCTGCCGGATGTCAATTTCATCGGCCGATGTGTTTAAGGTTTCGGCCAATTGGTTACGCAACCAGTTCTCAATTGCCACTACCTGATCTTCTTTGCCTCGGGCTGTTTCCGGTTTTATTTGCGCGGCAAGTTCGCTTTTTTCTGTTGATAGTTTATTTTCATCTTCTTTATCGGCTTGCTTTGCCGCAGATGGTTGACCCTTGGCTCTCCATTCGGCCACAACTTGTAAATTGTTTTCCAAAAAATCTTTTTTGGTCAGTTGACGCTGAATTTTACCGCTGGAAGTTTTATTGATGGTTCTGGCTTTAATGAGCACAACAGCAGTTGTCTGCAAATCGTGATTTTCGGTAACGGCCTGACGTATGGCATCGATTACTTCGTTAAAATTCAAATGCTTGCTGTGGCGAATTTCGGCGACAACGACCAATTCTTCCTGACCGTTTTCATCGATGGTAAAGGCAGCCGAACAACCGGCGCGTACCTCCGGATGGGCGTTTTCTACGGTTAATTCAATATCCTGTGGATAATGATTGGTGCCGCGAATAATAATCAGATCTTTGACGCGCCCGGTAACATACAAACGCCCGTCTTTGATTAAACCAAGGTCACCGGTTCTTAAAAAGGGACCTTCGTTGGTATCGGCAATAAAATTTTGAAATGTTTCTTTGGTCTCTTTTTCTCTTCCGTAATAGCCGCGGGAAACACTGGGGCCATGTACCCAAATTTCACCGATTTCTCCGGGTTGGCATTCTTTAAAGGTTTCGGGATTTACAATGGCAACCTTTTGGGAAGGATGGCTATACCCGGAGCTGACCAGCGTTTGACAGCTTGGATCTTCGGGAGTGGTTTCGATAATACGATTTTTTTTAAGAGCATATTTATCCACATGCAAATAAACCGGACCTTCGGACCGTTTTGAGCCGGTAACCATTAGTGTGGCTTCAGCCAGACCATAGGCCGGAAAAAAGGCTTCCTTTTTAAACCCCACCTTTCCGAATACTTCCGAAAAGCGATCGATAGTTTGCTGGCGAACGGGCTCCGCCCCGCTTAATGCAATTCCCCAATTGCTTAAATCCAAATGTTGAATGCGTTCGGGACTGGCCTTTTTTAAGCAAAGTTCGTAAGCAAAATTCGGAGCGGCCGTGCCTACAATTTTATCTTTCGCGATATTGTTAATAGCGTCCAGCCATCTGAGCGGGCGTTGCAGGAAAGCGATCGGCGACATTATCGTACTGGGAACTTCGCCGTAAAGCGGTTGCAAAACGCCGCCGATAAGGCCCATGTCATGATAAATCGGAATCCAGAAAACGCCTTCACCGTTCTCCGGATATTGCATGGTATCGTAAATGATTTTTGAATTGGCTAACAGGTTATGATGGGTAAGAATAACCCCTTTGGGATCTCCGGTGGACCCCGAAGTATATTGTAAAAATGCAATGGTATCCCGATCAATGGCAGGTTCTTTCCATTCCTGAGCAAGGCTGTTGGGAATGCTGTCGCTGGATATCCATTCCAGATCACCCAACCCGCGCGATTCGGCAACCGCACCGCCGCGTCCGGTACTAAAATAACGCATGGTGGTGCGAAATTTGCGTAAAAAGGGCATGCGCCCCAATGTATTGCCCAGCTTGCTGCCCAAACGCATCATGCGAATCATGTACAAAATGGAATCGGTTGTTAAAGCAATAGTTGTTTTGGAATCGCTGACAATTGCTTGCAAACGGGGTAGCGAACGATTGAGACGGTTAGGATCCGGTGGGTAAGCTGGCACCGCAATAACATTGGCATACAAGCATCCGAAAAAACCGACGATGTAATCGAGTCCCGGTGGGTAGAGCAATAATGCACGATGACCTTCCAAACCTTTCCGTTGCAGCGATGTGGCCAGAGCCCGAGCCCGCGCATCCAGTTCGCCGTAGGTCATTTCTATGGTTTTGTGATCATCTTTCAGGTAAGTGTAAGCACGTTGATCGGGTTTTGTCTTCGCACGCCAGCGAAGCAATTCTACCAAAGTAGCAATATTTTCATTGACTCGTGAAGAGTTATTTTTTTTACTCATAATGCCCAACAACTCTTTCGGTTAATCTATTATTACAAGCATCTGCCAATCGTTAATGATTGGTGTTTTTTATTTCAACTTTTAGGATCCGTTTTGCAGACGCATGGTTGCCTGCCATGAAGATCCGTGTCGAATGCGAAAAGAGCGGCTGAAAGCCGATAAATTCTGATAATTTAAAGCCGAATAAATTTTTCCTGGCTTCAACCCTTTTTTAAATAGTAAATGGGTTTCGTAATGATCTAATAGGGCTTGTTTGAATGCGCGAAAATTTTGTCCGAATTGCTTTTTGAACATTTCGCGTATTTGATCATCACTTAACCCCAATTTTTGCGCGATAAAATGGATGTTTAAATTTCTTATCGGTTCATTTTGAATAATCTCCACAACCTTTTTGCTAAAATCAGATTTATTAACGGGTAAAAGGTGGTTGGGAACTCGTTTCCAATGTTTTTGCCATAATTCTCGCAAGGTATTAATCAAAAGCAATTGTCGCCCGTCTCCCACAACGCAATGTTTAATACCCATGCGTTGTAACAACTGAAAATTTTTGGAATGCAAACTGGAAGCATAATAAATAACGGGAACCAGCGGGAAGTTTTGCGTGAGGTTCAAAATTAATTCCGTGTTTGTTTCGGATAGAGGCAAGGCAAAGACAATAAAATGAATTTCATTGTCTTTAAGCAATAAGGAAAGGTGATTAAAGGATTCGATTTCCGAAGAAACATAAATCACATCCCAATCGGGAAGATAATTAAATAGCCGGTCATCGTCGGGCGAGCCGGACGAACTAAAAAAAAGAAGCCTAGGCACGTTTTCCTCCTTGAAAATGTTGGCTGCCTTTTATGTGTAATTTAAATAATACGATTTTACCATTTCCGATGAAAATCCCACCAAACAACGATTTATATATAACTACCACGGCTCAAAAGTATTGTGATTTAAGTCACCCTAAATTTTAGGAATGAAATATTACCGCAAAAATGACATGGAAATTCCGTAAAGACGACCTCATTAGAACGGGGTTAAATTAAGGTTGGCGAATCGTCTTGTTGCGGTTTTTTAAAAGGATATTATTTTAAAGCCGTGACGTGCGCCGTACACTAAAATAATGCGAACTTTTTAATTGAACGGATGTTAAAAAGAGTCAAAGTAAACCGTAAAAAAAGATTTGCCAAAAATAAGGATGCGCAAAGATGTAGAGGGAGATTAAAAAGGGATTTTCTTGACACACAAGAGACCTTTCTTTAAATTAATTTGATGAATTTTTTTACACTTGAATGTTATTTGATTCACGAAATCTTAAAAAATGGAGGTAGTTATGGGACACAAATACGTGTATAAATTCGGCGCCGGAAAAGCGGAAGGCAATAAAGATATGAAAATATTGCTAGGCGGCAAAGGCGCAAATCTGGCCGAGATGGCGAATCTTGGAGTTCCTGTCCCACCCGGATTTACCATTTCCACGGAAGTTTGTAAAATGTATTATGAAAAACAAGGTGAATATCCCGAAGAAGTTAAACGGCAAATTCTGGAAGGCGTTAAACATATCGAGTCCATTATGGAACTCAATTTCGGTGATCCCGAAAAACCGCTTCTGGTCTCGGTACGCTCCGGTGCTCCGGCTTCCATGCCCGGTATGATGGATACGATTTTGAATCTCGGGTTGAATGACGAAACCGTAAAAGGACTGATTAAAATGTCCGACAACGAACGTTTCGGTTGGGATTCTTATCGTCGTTTTGTGCAAATGTACGGTGATGTGGTAATGGGGCTCAAACCGGAAAGCAAGGAAGAAGAAGATCCGTTTGAAGTGATTATCGAGAAAGTAAAAAAAGAAAAAGGCGTAAAATTAGATACTGAACTGGATGCCGAAGATTTGAAACGCTTGGTGACTCTTTTTAAAGAAGAAATCAAGAAACGTAAAGGCAAAGATTTTCCGACCGATCCGTGGGATCAACTTTGGGGTGCCATCGATGCGGTATTCGGTTCGTGGAATAATCCTCGCGCCATTAAATATCGCGAAATCAACAACATCCCGCCGGATTGGGGCACTGCGGTTAATGTGCAGGCCATGGTTTTCGGGAATATGGGGGATGATTCTGCCACGGGTGTGGCTTTTACGCGCGACCCGGCGACCGGCGAAAAAATATTTTTCGGTGAATACTTGGTTAACGCTCAGGGAGAAGACGTGGTTGCCGGTATCCGTACGCCTCAGCCTATTAACCACAATACCAAAACCGATCCTTCTCAGGTTACGCTGGAAGAACGCATGCCAGAAGCTTATAAGCAACTGGACGAAATTCAGAAGAAATTGGAACAGCATTACAAAGATATGCAGGATATTGAATTTACCATCCAGCACGGACGTTTATGGATGCTACAAACACGTACCGGTAAACGCACCGCAGCCGCTGCCGTTCGTATTGCCGTGGATATGGTAAATGAAGGATTGATTGATAAGGAAACGGCCGTGATGCGCGTTGAACCTGAACAATTGGATCAGCTATTGCATCCTACCTTTGATCCCAAAGCCCAGAAGAAAGTGGTGGCCAAAGGCTTGCCCGCTTCGCCAGGAGCTGCGACCGGACGGATTGTATTTAGTGCCGAGGATGCCGAGGATTGGGCTAAAAACGGTGAGAAGGTAATTTTGGTGCGCATTGAGACGTCTCCGGAAGATATCGGCGGCATGAATGTGGCCGAAGGTATTTTGACCCAGCGCGGCGGAATGACATCGCACGCGGCTGTGGTGGCACGCGGTATGGGTAAATGCTGTGTGGCCGGTTGCGGCGAGTTGGAAATAAGCTACAAAGACCGCACCATGAAAGCCAGCAACAAGGTGTTTAAAGAAGGCGATTGGATTTCGTTGGACGGCAGTACCGGCGAAGTAATCGAAGGAAAGGTTCCGACAGTCGAACCGACGCTTTCCGGTAATTTCGGAAAACTGATGGGTTGGGCCGATGAAATTCGCAAATTAGGTGTACGCACCAATGCCGATACACCGCATGATTCCGAAGTTGCCCGGAATTTCGGTGCCGAGGGAATCGGTTTGTGTCGTACTGAACACATGTTTTTTGAAGGCGATCGCATTATTGCCGTTCGCGAAATGATTTTGGCCGAAGACGAAGCCGGACGCCGCAAAGCGCTGGAGAAAATTTTGCCTTATCAGCGTGAAGATTTTTACGGAATTTTAAAGGTAATGCACGATTTGCCCGTTACCATTCGTACGTTGGACCCGCCCTTGCATGAATTTTTGCCTCAGGACGAAGAAAGCCAACAACAGATGGCCGAAGAAATGGGTATTTCTTTGGAACAGGTAAAAGCCAAAGTTGAAGCCCTGCACGAATTTAACCCCATGTTGGGACATCGCGGTTGTCGTTTGGGTATTACCTATCCCGAAATTACCGAAATGCAGGCGCGCGCCATTATGGAAGCCGCTTGTAAATTAACCAAAGAAGGCATTAAAGTTTATCCCGAAATCATGATTCCTTTGGTCGGAACTAAAGCGGAACTGGCCAATCAGAAAAAGGTAGTGGTCGAAACGGCGGAAAAGGTACAGGAAGAAATGGGTGTAAAGGTGGAATATAAAGTGGGAACCATGATCGAAATTCCGCGTGCCGCTTTAACGGCCAACGAAATTGCCGAAGAAGCCGAATTTTTCTCCTTTGGTACCAACGATCTGACACAGATGACCTTTGGCTACAGCCGCGATGATGCCGGAAAATTTCTTAAAGAATATCAGGAAAAGGGTATTCTGGAAGAGGATCCTTTCCAGACACTCGATCAGAACGGTGTGGGCCAATTGGTAGCCATGGGTGTGGAAAAGGGCCGCTCTACCCGCCCGAATTTAAAGGTAGGAATTTGCGGGGAACACGGTGGCGATCCTAAATCGATCGACTTTTGTCATCGAACAGGATTGAACTACGTAAGCTGTTCTCCGTATCGTGTGCCCATTGCACGCCTGGCCGCAGCGCAAGCTGCCATTCGCAATAAATAAATTGGCACCGATCAAATCAAACTAAAAACGAAAAAGCTGCCATTCCCGTAGCGGGGTGGTAGCTTTTTTAGTTTAAAATAACCGGCCGTTTTAGGTTTGCCTCATCTGTATTAATTTTTTACATTACAACTTCTTAAAACAATGTTGAAATTTTAGATTGATAGGGAACGGAAGGTTAAAAACAGAGACAGACTGTTAAATTTAACCGTTGCCGTCCGAATATGAGCGAATGGCAAGTAAAACCAAAATTAATCGTGACCAATGGAACGAATTTTTTTTAAATCCAAAATACATCGGGCAACCGTAACCGAAGCCAACTTGAATTATGAAGGCAGTTTAACCATCGATCCCGAACTGATGCAAGCGGCCGATATTCTGCCGTACGAAAAAGTGGATGTGGTCAATATCCACACGGGAGCGCGTTTTGCAACCTATGCCATTAAAGGCCAACATCCGGGTAACGGAGAAATATGCTTGAACGGCGGTGCCGCTCGTTTGGGTCATGTGGGTGATTTGCTCATTATTCTTACCTATGCCCATGTTACCGAGCAGGAAATGTCCGATTTTAAAGTTAAAGTCGTATTGGTAGATCAAAACAATCGGATTGTGTCGGTCCGGGAAGACACCATCGAATAACTATCCCCATGCAAAACAAAGAAGTAGCCATCCGGTATCCCAGATTTTTGCGCAAACTGTACAAACAGTTTCTGGTTTATTTTAACCGATTAAAACTTACCGAACATAGTTTTGTGCTAATTGTGGCGGTGGTTATCGGTTTGATTGGCGGTTACGGTGCCGTGCTCATACAATTAACCATTCGCTGGTTTCAGCATCTGTTTTGGGGTGGTTCCTTTAACCTGGAAAATATCCATGCCATTGCCTGGTATTGGAAAATTATGGTACCTGCCTTTGGTGGTTTAGTGGTCGGTTTGATTATTCAATTTTACTCAAAAGAAGCCAAGGGACACGGCGTACCCGAAGTAATGGAGGCCATTGCCTTAAAAAACGGCGTCATCCGTCCCAGGGTAGTGGTAGCCAAACTTTTTGCTTCGGCATTGTACATCGCTTCGGGCGGTTCGGTCGGTCGTGAAGGGCCGGTTATCCAAATCGGTTCGGCGGTCGGATCGTCGGTGGGGCAGTTTTTCAGAGTGAACCCCAAGCGCATGCGTGTGTTTGTTGCCTGCGGTGCGGCTTCCGGTATTGCGGCTGCCTTTAACGCTCCGGTTGCCGGAGCCTTGTTTGCCGTGGAAATTATTTTGGGCGATTTTGCCGTGCCTCAGTTCAGCCCCATCGTCATCTCTTCGGTAACCGCTACCATTGTTTCGCGCCATTATTTGGGCGATTATCCTGCATTTCTTGTTCCCAAGTATCAATTGGTCTCCCCGCTGGAAGTAATAAATTACGTTGTGTTAGGGGTTTTGGCCGGAGTAACCGCATTGCTGTTTATTCGTACGCTCTATTTTTCCGAGGATTTTTTCGATCGATTCGAAATTCCCGAATATGTAAAGGGAGTTATCGGCGGTTTGATTATCGGTTTGATGGGCTTGGCTTTTCCTTACATTTACGGTGTCGGTTACGATTCCATGGATATTGCCCTTTACGGACACATGGTTTGGCAATTAGCCGGTTTGTTGGTGATTATGAAAATTCTGGCTACTTCCATTAGTTTGGGCTCCGGCGGTTCGGGTGGTATTTTTGCGCCCTCGCTATTTATGGGTGCCATGTTAGGCGTGTTTTTCGGACATGTGGTTAATATCTTTTTCCCGACCTGGACCTCGGGGCCAGGGGCTTATGCTTTGGTAGCCATGGGCGGAGTGGTTGGTGCGGCAACACACGGCCCGATTACGGCTATTTTGATTATCTTTGAGATGACCAATGATTACAAGATTATTTTACCGCTTATGATTACCACCATAATTGCCACGCTGATTGCCATGCGTTTGGAAAAGGAATCGATTTACACCTTAAAATTGGCGCGGCGCGGAATTAGTATTTTCGGCGGCCGCGAAGTGAATGTACTGCGTTCGCTTAAAGTGGGCAGCATTGTTAATAAAACTATCGATCTGGTTTCGGCCTTTGCCCCGTTTGATGATATTTTACCCGTAATTGTTAATTCTACCCATAATCAGATTTACGTGGTTAATGAAAAAAACAAAATTGTCGGATATATTTCCATGCACGAAATTCGCCAGACCATGATGGATTTTGAGGCGTTAAAGCATTTGTTAATTGCGGCCGATATTGCCAATCCGGAGATTCCTATTGTCAATGAAAACGATTCGTTGGACAAAGTAATGAAACTTTTCGGGCGTACCGGTTTGGAAGAACTACCCGTTGTTTCTGGCAACGGCGAGCAGGTGATTATCGGTACCGTAACCCAGCGTGCGGTGATTGACGCCTATAATCATCAAATATTTTTGCGCGATATGGCAGGGGAAAGCGGCCGCAGTATTCGCGAAATGACCAAACAAAAACGGGTTCATGTGGTCGATAATTATTATTTTGACGAAGTGGAAGCGCCTATGAGTTTGCAGGATAAAACACTGCGCGAGGCCGCCATCCGTAATCGTTTTAATTTGGAAGTATTAATGATACGACGGCGCGAATACAAGGACGGCAAACAACGTACTTTTTACATTCAACCCGGGGCACAAACCAAAATAAACACCAACGATGTGTTGCTGGTATTCGGAACTCTGGATGCCATTCAGCGTTTTGAACGCATTTGAGACATAAAAATCAGGAAACAAGGGAAGCAAATAGGAGAATAAAGAATGATCGTTTTTTCCGAAGAACACGAAATGGTGCGCAAGATGGTACGCGATTTTGCGCGCAAAGAAGTGGCTCCCAAAGCAATTGAAATTGATGAAAAGGAAACCTTTCCCCACGAAACATTTAAAAAAATGGCCGAGCTAAACCTTTTGGGCCTTCCTTTTGATGAGAAATACGGCGGAGCCGGAATGGACTATATTGCCTATACCATTACGCTGGAAGAATTAGCCCGCGCTTGCGCTTCTACCGCTTTGTCTTATTCGGCTCATGTTTCCTTGGCCGCAACCCCCATTGATCATTACGGAACGGAAGAACAAAAGGAAAAATATTTAAAACCCTTAGCAACAGGAGAAAAGTTGGGCTCGTTTTGCCTTACCGAACCCAATGCCGGTAGCGATGCGGCGCACATCCAAACCCGTGCCGAAAAAAAAGGCAACGGTTGGGTATTAAACGGCTCCAAAATGTGGATTACCAATGCGGCCGTTGCCGATATTTTTGTGGTGGCTGCCGTAACCGATCCGGATAAAGGCACCCATGGTATCTCCAATTTTATTATTGAACGCAATTTTGCCGGATTTGAGATCGGTAAAAAAGAAAAAAAATGCGGTATGCGCGGCTCGCCTACTTCGATGCTGCACTTTAGCGATTGCTTTGTGCCCGAAGAAAATCTTTTGGGTGAATACAATCGCGGTTACGCCCAATTTTTGGAAACGCTGGATGGCGGTCGGGTGGGCATTGCCGCACAGGCTTTGGGTATTGCCAAAGAGGCGTTTAAACGTGCAATGATGTATGCGCAAGAACGAAAACAATTTGGTCGTAAAATCGGTGATTTTCAGGCAATTCAATTCAAGCTGGCCGATATGGCAACCAAAATTTACGCGGCCGAACAGATGATTTACAATGCGGCTTGGCTTAAGCAGAACGGAAAACCGTACAAAAAAGAAGCGGGCATGGCCAAATTATTTGCCACGGAAGCCGCAACGGAAATTGCCAATCAGGCCATCCAAATTCACGGCGGTATGGGTTATGTTAAAGAAACCGAAGTGGAACGCATGTGGCGCGATGCCAAGTTGTTGGAAATAGGTGAAGGTACTTCCGAAATTCAGCGATTGGTCATTTACCGGCAGGTGCGCGAAGCGACGGAAAATTTGTAAGTAGGCAAAGAACAACAAAACGGGCTTTAAGCACCTAAACATCAACAATTCGTTTGAGACGATTCTTTGTTCTTTGCGTCAAACATCATTTATAAGACAGGCCGAAAAAATGGAACCCAATTCCAAACTATTGCAAAAATTAAACGAAAAAAAAGTCGGACAACGCAGCTTGCAAGATATTATTGTGAAGTTGCTGTTGTTTTTACTTATTTTGCTTGCTACTCCTTTACTGTTTACCAGCCAGCGCTCCTTCAAATACACCGATATGAAGGTGGGAAGCATTTCCAACCGTAAAGTGGTAGCCCCGTTTAATTTTTTTATTTTGAAAACCGAAGCCGAATTAAAAGCTGAGCAGGATTCGGTGCGTCGTCGGGTTCCTTATTATTTTGTATTTAACGATTCGCTTACGGTAAAAGATTTGAATTTGTTGCACAATTTGCTGCCATATCTTTCCAAAAAATTAAGCGATTTTAAAAAGGCCCAAAATAAAGAAGATTTTTTAAAAAATGCCAGTGACGAATTGGGACTGGTTTTTAATATTGATGTTACGCCCAGTAATTTAAGCATTACCTTTGATATCTTAAAAGAAAAGAAGAATATCAACGCCATTCGGCAGGTACTGAAAATAGCGGAAAAACGTGTACGGAAAGGGATTCTAAATGTTCCGCTGGCGCGCTTAACCCGGCCTAAGGTTGTTGTGATTAAAGGCGGAGTGGAAGAGCCATTAAAACCGCAAGAAAGGTACGATGCACAAAAATTCAAAAAAGAAATCGAAAACGAATTTCTAAAGCATTTTTCCGTTAATCAAACACTGGTTTTGGAGTACCTGTTTGTTCGGAGTATTGAACCCAATCTGATTTATGATAAAGCATTTACGCAAAAAACGATTGACGAAGCGCTGGCCAATATTTCGCGCACCAAAGATATGGTGTACGAAAACGAATTGATTGTGGACAAAAACATCCGCATCGACAAAGCTACTTATCAAAAATTATATTCCCTAGAAGTGGCTCTGGCCGAGCGCAGCAAGCAACAGGGATTTTGGCATTCCTTTTTAGCCAGTTTCGGACGCTACATGCTTTTGGCTGCCATTCTGGCTATTTTTGCCCTTTACCTGCATTCCTTTCGCCGGAAAATTTTTGACAACAATCGTATGTTGCTGATGATTACGGTTATTTTTATGCTGGAATTGGTGTTGGCCGCTTTAATTACCGAAACGTTGGAATGGAGCATTTATCTGGTTCCCACCACTTTGGCCTCCATGTTGCTGGCTATTTTAATTGATACCGGAATGGCTTTTGTCGGTACGGTAATCGTAGCCCTCATATTGGGGGGTATTCAGGGCGGCGGATACGATATTGTGCTTTTTTCCGTAGTCGGAGGAATGGTGGCCATTTATTCCGTTTATCAAATCCGCAACCGAAATCAGGTTTTTAAAGCCGTACTTTTTATTTCCGGTGCTTATTTATGGACAATTTTGGCCGTATCGCTTTTTCGATACACGCCTTTTTGGGAAACAGTCAGATTATTTGGCATTTACTTGCTGCCCAATGCTATTTTCTCATCCTTTTTTACTTTTATGATTGTCGGCTTGTTCGAAAAAGCCTTTGACGTAACAACCGATGTGAGCTTGTTGGAATTATCGGATTTAAATCATCCGCTGCTTAAAAAATTGTCTTTGGAAGCACCTGGAACGTTTCATCATAGTATGGTAGTGGGTAATTTGGCCGAAGCAGCGGCCAAAGAAATCGGAGCCAATTCGTTACTGGCGCGGGTTGGCAGTTATTACCACGACGTGGGCAAAATGGAAAAGCCGCAATATTTTGTCGAAAATCAAATGGATGCGGAAAATCGGCACAATCAATTGGCGCCAAATATGAGTGCATTGATTTTAACTTCTCATGTTAAAAACGGCATTGAATTAGCCAGAAAGTTCGGCATTCCCAAACGGATACGCGATTTTATTCCGGAGCATCACGGCACCAGTTTGATGAAATATTTTTATGACAGAGCCATTAAAATGTATGGCGAAAACGAAGTAAACGAAAGTGATTTCCGCTATCCGGGGCCAAAACCGCAATCCAAAGAAACAGCCATTGTTATGCTGGCCGATACGGTGGAAGCGGCAACGCGTACTTTGGAAAATCCGACACCAAGCAAATTACGTGCTTTTGTGGAAAAACTGGTGCAAGACAAAATTCAGGAAGGCCAATTGGATGAATCGGATTTGACATTAAACGACATCAAAAAGATAGTCGATGCATTTATGACCGTGCTGCAAGGTGTCTTTCAACATCGAATTGAATATCCGGATCAGGAAAAAGAAAAAAAGCGTGTGTCCAAAGCAGTAAAACCGACAAAAAACAAATCGACAGGTAAAGAAAAAAATGGAACCAAAAATACATAATTTCCCGCCTCGATTGCGCGGCAATGAACAAGATTGGACGAAGTTAACCCTTGCTATTCTGACGCATCTGGAATTAAAGCCCGTCAGTTTGAATGTTGTTTTTACGGACGACCAAACCCTTAAGCAAATGCACACACGCTATTTAAACGATCCGTCAGAAACGGATGTGATTACCTTCGATTTGGGCGAAGAGTCCGCTATTGAAGGCGAAATTTATATCAGCATCGAACGTGCCGAGGATCAGGCTCGGACATACGGCGTAACATTGGATGAAGAAGTGTTGCGTTTAATTATCCACGGGCTTTTGCATTTACAAGGCTATGACGATTTGCAAGAAGAAACGCGCAAAATCATGAAAGAGCAGGAAGACAGTTTGGTGGCGTACTTTAAAGGCAAATTGAGGTTTTAAGCAAAGAGATTTTGTGCGCCGCTACACGGAACTTTTTTGTTTTTTTAAAATACATTTTAATGTTTTTAAAGGAACAAATTTTGTGTTCAAATAGATTTTTTTTAAATTGGATTTTTGAAAAACAGCAGTCCGGATGAACGGACACGGAAGGTTGAATTCGGTTTAATACAAAACAGATAAATTTTTGGGTATTGATTAAGCCGAAAATCTTGCATGAGGCATTATGAATCGTATAAAATGTAGTTGTCGGATTAACGCGGAGGTTGTTTCCTGATTTGGACCCCTCATCACTTATCTATGTGGTTAGCTTCATCGTTCTTTTACTCTTCTCGGCTTTCTTTTCCGCCTCGGAAACGGCCTATTTTTCTTTGCCCAAATCAACGGTGGAAAAGTTTACGCGCAGTAAAAGCGTTGTAGCACGCCAGGTGGCGGTACTTCTAAAAGAACCCCGAAGGCTTTTAATTGGCATTATTATCGGTAATACTCTGGTAAATGTGGCTGTTGCTTCTATTGCCACTATTATTGTTACCAAATGGATCGAAGAATATGCGCTAAATGCCACGCTTACGCTGCTTTTGAATGTAGTGGTGGTTTCGTTCGTTATTTTGTTTTTCAGCGAAATTCTGCCCAAAATTACGGCCATTAAAAACGCACAAAAACTAAGCCAGCGTTTTGCCCTGCCCTTAACTTTTTTTCACTATTTGTTTTATCCGCTTTCGTACGTGCTGGATTTATTTACGCAGTTATTAACCTCGACAACCGGGGCCAAGTCCGATAAATTTAGTTTGACCGAAAACGAATTGCGCACATTGGTGGATGTCGGCGAAGAAAAGGGCGCTTTGCTGAAAGAAGAAAAAGAGATGATTCACGGCATTTTTGAAATGCATGGAACGGTTGCCCGTGAAATTATGGTGCCTAGAACCGATATGGTGTGTCTGGAAAAGGATGCTTCGCTTACGACGGTTTTGAATACGGTAAAGGAAAAGATGCATTCGCGAATTCCCGTTTATGATGATACAGTCGATAATATTGTGGGCATTTTGTACATCAAAGACTTGTTGCCCTTTATCCGTAAACGGAACACCTCTGATTTTAAATTGGAAAAACTGGTACGGCCGGCGTATTACGTTCCGGAACAAAAAAAGATCAACGAATTGCTGCGCGAATTTCAGGCTCAGCGTATTCACATGGCCATTGTGGTGGATGAATACGGCGGCACCTCGGGATTGGTTACTCTGGAAGATGTGATTGAAGAAATTGTCGGGGAAATTCAGGACGAATATGATAAAGAAGCACCTTTAATCGAAAAAATAAATGAGTTTACCTTTGTAGTGGACGGTGGAATGGCCATTGATGAAATCAACGAAGAGTTGCATTTGGATTTACCTACCGAAGAAGGAGTGGATACGTTAGCCGGGTTTTTACTGGGGCGTTTCGGATCGGTTCCGCGACCCAAAGAAAAAATTTCCTACAACGGCTATGAATTTATTATTGAAAAAGCAACCAAAAAACGCATTCAAAAAGTACGGTTGATTCTAAAAGGCAAAAAAGAAGAAAAGAACCGAACATAAACGCTAATTCAGGAATTTCTTTAAATGGCAAGCGACAGTACACTGTTTAAAAAGTTACCGGCCACCCATATTTTGCTCAAACGGTTGGAAACGGAATTCCCCGCAATAAAGCCGCTTATTTTAAAACGCCTTATCCAGCGACAATTGACAACCATGCGGCAAAATCCCCAAACATTCGGATTACAAAATTTCTCCAAAGAGCAGATCGAAGAAAAACTATTTGTCAGGCTTTGCGCCGATTTAGAAAAACTGCAAAAGGGTAGCCTGCAAAAAGTAATTAATGCCACAGGGGTGGTTTTGCACACCGGGTTGGGACGCGCACCCATTGATCCCCGAATAACGGAAACGCTGACAGAGGTTAGTCGTTATTGCAATCTGGAATTTGATTTATCTTCAGGCAAACGCGGCCAGCGTAACGACCATATCGAATATTTATTGCAAATTTTATTCGGGGCCGAAGCCGGATTTGCCGTTAATAATAATGCCGCGGCTGTCATGTTAATGCTCAATACGTTGGGAGCAGGTAAGGAAGTTATCCTCTCCCGAGGGGAAATGATTGAAATAGGCGGTTCCTTTCGCCTTCCGGAAGTAATGAAAGTAAGCGGATGTATTTTACATGAAATTGGTACGACTAACAAAACGCATTTGCGTGATTATGAAAAGGCGATAAACGAAAATACCGGCGCCATTCTGATTTGCCATTCCAGCAATTATTCCGTGGAAGGATTTACACATAAACCCGAACTGAAGGAAATTGTGCAAATGGCACACGGCAAAGGCATACCCGTAATTTACGATTTGGGTAGTGGCTCAACCGATGAAACCGCCCATTTGTTCGGTGGTGACGAGCCGGAGGTGGTTGCCATTTTGAACGCAGGGGTGGATTTGATTTCGTTTTCCGGGGATAAATTGCTGGGCGGGCCGCAGGCCGGTATTATTTTGGGCAAACGGGCCTATGTACAACGCTGCGCCGAGAATCATCTTTTGCGTGCTTTACGGCTGGATAAATTTATGCTTAAAAACATTCAGCTTGTCTTAACCCGATATTTGTACAACGATGTTTCCGAACGCCTGCAGGCTCACAGCGCTCTGATGGCCGACAAACGTGCGCTGCAATTGCGTTGCCAACGCTTTTATCGCGCTTTGCCGCGGCAAGTACAATCCTATGTTGCGGTTGTCGATTCGTGGGGAAAGGTGGGCAGCGGAGCCTATCCTCTGTTAAAATTACCTTCGGTTGCTCTGCGTGTTCAATTGCCCGATATCGGCGCACAAAAATTGAGCGAAGCTTTACGCCAAGCGCCCACACCTGTAATCGGGTATATTGAAGACGATGCTTTGCATCTTGACCTGCGTACCGTATCCAGAGACGAAGAATCGTTATTGTTAAAAATCTTTTCTGATGTACTGATGAATTTGCTTAAAAAGTGAAAATTAGGGAAGTTGTAGAAACAGGCACAGCAAGCTGTATCCTTGGTTCGGAAATGCGTACCGTAAGCATCCGGTTAATCTTGTAATCCTAAATATTTCGGAAAATCCGTAAAAACTCACCGGTAATACATCGAGTGGCTATTCGAAACCGTTAACTTCTTCTTTCAAAGCTCATGCACATATCGTTTGAAAACAAAAATCCAACTGTATCCGATTACCATTCCCCAAAGCGCACCGGCTACTACATCAAAAGGATAATGCACACCTACCGCAATGCGTGAATAGGCCACCAGAGCAGCAAGGAACCAAAAAATCCATTGATAGCGGCGATAAAAATAGCTGAAAACCGTAGCTATGGTAAAGAAATTTGTCGCATGGGATGAGGGAAAAGAAAAAGACGATTTTTTGCCCAAAAGCAAGTGGGCACCATCCACTACGTTGCACGGCCGGAGGCGATGAAATAAAGGCTTTAAGATACGATTAACAGTTAAATCGCTACTGGCAACCGCTAAAAGAACAATGAAAACGACCCATCTCCCCTTGCGTCCGCCTTTCCATAATAAGAGCACAATGGCTAAAATCCAGATCGGATACCAATGTGTTTTTTCCGTAACAAACGGCATGATAACATCAAAAATCGGATTGGCCAGATGTACGTTAAAAAGGACAAAAAGAGAAGTATCCAAACGGGATAAAAAAGTTAAAAGAGCGTCCATTATCTCCTTTGTCGAAGAAATTAAAAAAATCTTGCCATGAAAAAAAGCATCCCGAAAATCCGAGATGCTTTTAACGTGCTGGAGGCGGGACTTGAACCCGCACGGGCGTCTCGCCCACTACCCCCTCAAGATAGCGTGTCTGCCTGTTCCACCACTCCAGCTAAAATTTTATTTATTGGGTGTTTGTTGCGTTGGTGCACCCTGACCCTGACCTACCGGAGCCAAAGGTACATTTGGTGTCGGTAGTTTCTTTTCCTGCTCCATGCGTTGCTCAATTAAACTTTTTTGAGCACTTTGGGCTTCAGAGCGGTACATCATACTGATTACAATGGCTAAAACCATGTAAATGGTTGCAATCCACGCCGTTGCTTTGGTTAAAAAGTCTGCCGCGCCGCGACCGCCAAAAACCGAAGAACCACCCATACCGCCACCGATGGAACCGGCCAAACCTTGGCCTTTACCAGACTGCAACAAGATAACAACCACCATAACAATACTTACGAGAATAAATAAGACAACTAATAATGTGTACATAATCGTTTATTCGCTCCTTGATTTAATTCAAAATTTTAATTTAAAGAGATTTTTCTTATTTATCAACATTTTGCATTAAAAATTCCGAATATCCCGCTAAAAATACAATAATCGAATCCGCGCTTTTCTTTTTTTATGATTCTCGTTAGTGCATTGATACCCTATTTGGGCTAGCGCTTTGCACGGATTTTTACCGTTACTTTCTTGCTCTTTACCATTAACTCAATTCGGTAAGCAAATGCCTTCGCCTGAAGGCGTATCAGGAGGCAGTGAAAAAAATACCCCGCTCTGCGTAATAGGGCGGGGGAGAAAGATCAATTTAACCTTATTTGCGCGAATCGGGCTATTTGTTCAGTTCCTCGGCAATGTGAATAATGGCCGAAAACGAATCGGCTTTTAGGCAGGCTCCGCCAACCAGTGCGCCGTCAATATCGTCTTGGCTGAGCAACGACTGGGCATTTTCGGGTT
>Ga0256914_1001136_pt1 | contig 25145 bp, 19 predicted proteins | sample HulkmetaG_FD_191571 | JGI IMG/M metagenome (GOLD analysis project Ga0256914, IMG submission 191571) | Hydrothermal chimney microbial communities from Main Endeavour vent field at the Juan de Fuca Ridge, Pacific Ocean - Hulk | ecosystem: Environmental > Aquatic > Marine > Hydrothermal vents ... | reverse complement strand
AGGATAAAAAAATTCTAACTCTTTGGTCTTATCAGGCCATCCTAGCGTGGAAAATGGCCAAAGTGCAGAGCTGAACCAGGTATCCAGCACGTCTGTCTCCTGTTCAAGGTTCTCTGAACCACATTTCGGACACTTATCGGGATCGCTCCGGCTAACTACAACCTCTCCACACTCTTTACATGTCCATGCAGGTATCCTGTGCCCCCACCAAATCTGGCGGGATATACACCAGTCACGGATATTTGTCATCCATTCCTCATAGGTCCTTACCCATCCAGGTGGCACTATCTTAGTCTGGCCATTTCTTACAGCCTCCAAGGCCGGCCTTGCCAAAGGCTCAATCCTTACAAACCACTGTTTTGACAGACGGGGCTCCACCACTGTTTTGCATCTGTAACATGCACCCGCTGCCAAGCTGTAGGCCTCCTCCTTTTCCAACAAGCCAAGCCTCTCCAAATCCTCGACGATCTTTTTCCTGGCCTCATACCTGTCTAGTCCGCTATATGGTCCTCCCTCCTCTGTAACCGTTGCATTTTTATCAAATATATTCACGCTTGGAAGCTGGTGACGCTTGGCAATCTCAAAATCATTGAAGTCATGGGCAGGGGTAACCTTTACCGCCCCTGTTCCAAACTCCGGATCAACATGCTCATCTGCAATAATTGGAATCTTTCTGTTCACCAAAGGAAGAAGGACATACTTGCCCACAATATCCCTGTATCTTTCATCCTCAGGATTAACAGCCACCGCAGTGTCTCCCAGCATTGTCTCTGGACGAGTGGTTGCCACCACTATGAACTCGTCTGATGCCCTTCCGGTGGCCTCATCCACCAAAGGATACCGGATATACCAAATTTTACCGTCGGTTAGATCATGTTCTACCTCAATATCTGCCAATGCAGTGTGGCATCGTGGGCACCAGTTGATTATATAATCTCCACGGTATATAAGCCCTTCTTCATAGAGTTGCACGAAAACCTCTCGGACCGCCCTCGAAAGTCCTTCATCCATTGTAAAACGCTCTCTAGACCAGTCACAGGAACAGCCAAGGCGCTTTAACTGTTCGATTATACGGCCTCCGCTTTTGGCCTTCCACTCCCATACCCTCTCAATAAACTTTTCACGGCCCAAGTCATAACGGCTAAGTCCCTCCTGGGCTAACTGACGTTCCACTACATTTTGGGTCGCAATACCAGCATGATCAGTACCAGGCACCCATAGGGTATTGTATCCATCCATTCTCTTGTATCTAACAAGCACATCCTGAAGGGTATTATTAAGGGCGTGGCCAATGTGAAGGACCCCTGTCACATTTGGGGGGGGAATGACCATTGAAAAACTAGGCCTATCCTTATCCATGGTAGCTACAAAGAGTCCCTTTTCCATCCATTGATCGTACCATTTTGTCTCAATGCCTTTGAAATCGTAGGCCTTTGGGAGAAGACGGGTATCAGCCTTTTCAGACATATTTGCTGCTCCTTGATACAAAAATAGTTATTGACTACCCCTAAGGATTGTTCTGGGATCAAAGCTCCTTCTTTTTTAGAGGCAGCCTACTGTTACATCTCAAATCAGGCTAACATAGTTCAAAAAGGGGACAATAGCAAAGAGCTTAAAAATCAAATCGATATGGCAACCACGGTAGCAAACCTACCAGTATCTTTTTCCCTCCTATAGGAAAAGTAGTCCTTGTTACAAACAGTGCAGATACCTGCACAATAAATCTGCTTTTCAGGTATCCCACTGTCCACAAGCTGCCGCTTAGATATCTGCCAAAAATCAAAATAATCTGTTTTGCATTGAAAATCTGCCATCCATTCAGGAAGTATCTTTCTCCAGCCCTTGAATTCGGCACAGCATGGCCCAAGGGAAGGCCCTATGCCAGCCCAGATATCCTCGGGACAGGAACCATAAACTGATCCAAGTTCTAGAACAGCCCTTGGCAGAATGCCCTTGACACTACCACGCCAACCACAGTGAATGTTTGCGATCACCCTTTTCACTGGATCAAACATCACTACTGGCTGACAATCTGCAGTCTTTATCATAAGCCCCACATCGCTAGCTGTTGTAAAAAGCCCATCTGCCACTGTTGTAGAGTTAACTGCTAAGGCACTGATTGCATGATCAATGTGAATAAAATCGGTACCATGAACCTGTCTTGTCCATACCATGTGCTGGACACCAATCTCCATCTTGATAATATTTATATTTTTCTTAACATTTGCTTTGTCATCTTCAGTAAGCCCGCTAACGTTCAATTCGTGAAAGGGCCTTTTGCTAACACCACCCCAACGGTTAAAGCAAAAACTCCTGACCCCCTTTTTTAAAGAAGCAGGCATGTGACCTAATAAGTCAATAGGGTTATTTATTCTATTTTTCAGTTTAGTATACAACATACAGAAACCGGCAACTGCTGCCCATCTACTCAAGATACTTTCCAATAAGGGCAATTGTTTCTTGTTTTTTACTGGCCCAGCCGGGTGCCTCTAGCTCACCTGGAGCCGGATCTCCAGTAAGTCTTTGTATAACCGTATCCGTGGGCAATGACCTGATGGCCCACGCCACCATCCTTGCATAACTATCTTGATCTATCGGTGTATAACCTCCCCGCCTGTATATTTTACAAAGAGGCGTCCCTTTTATAACATAGAGTTCGTGAAATTTTATCCCGTTGACCCCAAGTGCCCCTACAAGCCTCACTGTATCTTCCATTTCCTTCTTTCCTTCCCCTGGCAAACCGAAAATCACATGGGCGCAAATTAAAAAGGGGTAGCCCTTGGTAAGCTCAACCGCCCTTATAAAATCATCTACTGTATGGCCCCTGTTTATTGCCTGCAAAGTCAGATCGGATGCACTTTGAAGCCCGTATTCCATCCATACCATCTTATCAGGAAAACAACTTGCTATTAAATCTAGCACTTGTTTATTTATACAATCCGGCCTAGTACCAATAGCAACTGCCACCACTTCCGGCACATTGGCCACCTGAAGATAAATTTCCTCTAACTTATCAAGAGGAGCAAAGGTATTGGAAAAGGCCTGGAAATAGGCAGCAAAAAGTTTTGCCTTGTACCGTCGCTTAGCCCATTCCATCCCATCCAAGAGTTGTTTTCTCAATGGAATATTCCTTAGCGAAGCACCCGTGCCGGAACCTTTTTCATTACAATAAATACAACCTCCCTTTCCTGAGACTCGGTTTGGACAACCAAGACCCGCATCTAGGGGTACTTTCTGGACCCTTTTGCCAAAATGCTTCTTAAAAAATTTGTTAAGTGTCAGAAAATTACTCATCTTCTTCCCAGGCCCATGAGACCTGCCTTAAAAAAGATCATTGCTTGAAAGGCCTTTGCTCACAGAATTTTGACCTATTAAGACCAAAGCAAAATATAGCCTGGTGAAAATCCTCTAAAAACAAAAAGGGTTACTATCTACAGACAGTAACCCTTACAAACCTAAGTGGCGGGGCCGACGAGACTCGAACTCGCGACCTCTGGCGTGACAGGCCAGCGTTCTAACCGGCTGAACTACGACCCCGCTTCTGTATAACATTGCAAAGTGGTAGGCGGAACAGGGATTGAACCTGTGACCCCCGGCTTGTAAGGCCGGTGCTCTCCCATCTGAGCTATCCGCCCATACCCAAAGGCTCGTAAGCTATACCATACAAACTAAAAATGTGTCAAGACTCATCAATATCCCACAAGCATGGTTGTTGCTGGCTTTCTTTTGGATGCCCTTCTCCTGCCTGGGCCTCTCGAGACATGTCTGAAATGGCATTTTTAAGAGGTGGCAGAAAAAAATAACGTTCAAAAAGCCTTTGATACTCACTCCAACCCCACGTCCCAGAATCTCCTCTTGAGCTTTTCAAGTTTGAAAGAAAATTTAGCTTTGCATCAAGATCATCCAGCATGTGGAATACTATGGCTTCCTCTGTCATGGGAAGCACAGGGGAGCCAAATTCCAGCCTACCATGATGACTGAGCACGACATGCTTTAAGGCCTTCACTTTCCTGGTCTCTGTATTTACTTTGGCAGAAAGGCAAGCATGTTCGATTATCTCCATCCCAAGAACAATATGCCCCATGAGCCTGCCTTCGTCGGTATAATCAATAGGAGGACGATGCCAGGAAAGCTCCTTAGTCTTTCCTATATCATGAAGCAAGCTAGCAGATAACAAGACATCCCTATCAAGATATTGATACTTATCTACAATCAACATGGTCAACTCTACAAGACCCGCAGAATGTTCAAGCAAACCACCTATATAGGCATGATGCATTCTCTTGGCAGCAGGTGCCTTTAAAAAATCTTTTTTTATCTTTCTGTCTTGAAAGACTTCCTCAAGGAGAAGTCTGAGAGAGGTGTCTCTTACCTGCCGTATTGCCATCTTGCATATCTTCCAAGCCTGCTGGAGGTCGCAAGATGAGACGGGAAGAAAACGCGACAGGTCTATACTCTCCTGTTCCACTACCTTAAACTTGTCTACCTTAAGCTGGCATTGACCATTGAATTCTACAGCGTCGCCCTCAAGGAAAACAATGTCCCCCTTATCAAAGCCATCATTTAATTCTTGGGCATTGTCCCAAATTCTCGCCTCCATTTGTCCAGTCTTATCTCCCAGAAGCAAAACCAAAAAAGGAGAACCAGTCTTTGTCTTCCTTAAGGATTTGGAGGCAACACAAAAGTAGCCTTCAACTCTTTGGCCAGGCCTTATATCCGAGATATAGGTCTTGCTGCTCATAATCTTGGCCTATAACCATGGGCAACTGGATAACGCCTTCCGCAACAAAAGGCCTTGGCCGTAATCTTTGGGCCAAGAGGGGCCTGTAGCCTCTTATACTCATTCCTGTCAACCATAGTTATAATCCTTTTTACAATCCCTTTATCAAATCCTCTTTCTACAATCTGTGCAGGGCTTAACTGCTGCTCCATATAAAGTTCAAGTATAGGATCAAGAATCTCATAGGGTGGAAGATCGTCCTGATCGGTTTGGCCTGGACGGAGCTCTGCAGAAGGAGGTTTCTGGAATACACGTTCTGGAATGCAGTTTTTCTGATTATTTAAGAATCTGGCAACCCTATAAACAAGGGTCTTTGGTAAATCAGAAATCAGTGCATAACCTCCAGACATATCTCCATAAAGGGTACAATATCCCACTGCCAACTCACTCTTGTTGCCAGTAGACAAAACCATATAGCCAAGCTTGTTTGAAATGGCCATAAGGAGGTTACCTCTAATACGTGCCTGGATATTTTCTTCAGCGACATTCATCGGAAGACCTTGAAATATATCTTCCAACACATCCATGTATGCCTCAAAGATGGATATGATAGAAAGCGTTACCGTCTCTATACCAAGGTTGTGAGCAAGAATCTCAGCATCCTCCAAACTTTCTTTGGAAGTATAGGCTGAGGGCATCAAAACACCCAGGACATTTTGGGCTCCTAAGGCCTCTACCGCCAAAGCCGCAGTAAGTGATGAATCTATCCCACCGCTTAGTCCAAGGGTCACCTTCCCAATACCACATCTTCTTGTATAGTCCCTTAGCGCAAGAACCAAGGCCAAGGCCGCCTGTTCTTCCCTGCAAGTGACAGTGCTTCTGAGATCCCCATGTTTGGCCTCGGTATCCAATGTCACAACGTCTTCCTGAAATTGATAGGCCCTTGCAACAAACCTTTGTCCAGGCAAGATACAAAGGCTTGCCCCATCAAAAACAAGGCAGTCTTGTCCTCCTACACTGTTACAGTAAATAACAGGAACGTGATACTTGTCTGCGATACCACCAAGGATCTTTTCCCTGATCTCTAGTTTTCCAAGACAAAAAGGCGAACTAGAGATGTTAACTATAATTTGAGAGCCCTTGTTACACAGATCGTCAACAGGATCCCTGTCGTAAGTTTCACAATGGGGACAGAAGGCTGGTTCGTTCCATATATCTTCACAGATAGTGATGCCCAACCTCACCCCCTTGAAATCTATAGGATCGGACGGTGGCCCTGGCCTGAAATATCTAGCCTCATCAAAAACATCGTAAGTAGGAAGAAGCTGTTTATGAACAGTAGCGATAATTTTACCATTTTCAAAAAGGACAGCAGAATTGTAAAGAGGCTTACCAACACCTGTACTATTTCTGGTTACTGTGCCAACAATTACTCCTATGCCCCTGATCTCTTCTACGAGCCTGGAAAGGGATCTCTCTGCCTCTTCAACAAAATCGTGCCTTTCCAGAAGATCCTTTGGAGGATAGCCTGTTATACAGAGTTCCGGGAACACAACCAGATCGCAGCTCCTGGCTGCTGCCATTTGGCACACCTGCTTTATTGTGGCCCTTGTCTGTTCAAAGGCTCCAACAGTAGGATTGATTTGTGCAATAACTACTTTCAAAAGGACTTATCCATTTTACCCTTTTTATTTTTCCTTTGTCTACTACATACCCTTATGACACTCTTCAACTGCCTTTTGGAGCTCATCATCAAGCTCCTTTGGCAACCCTTCTATCTTCACATTTAGGAAACCGCGAACAATGGTGCTTGTTGCATCTTCTTCACTAAGACCTCGAGCCATAAGATACTCGATCTCCTCCTTGGCAATCTTTCCGACCGCCGCTTCATGGGACATATCTACATCAGGAACATGGGCCTCAAGCTCTGGAATGGCATGAATCACTCCCCTTTGCCCAAGCATAAGTCCCTGACACTCCAAATGGGCCTTTATGTCAGGGGCCTTACCAACCAAATGCCCCCTTGCAACAATATAACCGCCATAAGAAATGGTACGAGATATGATTTCCCCCCTTGTCTCAGGGGCCTCTAGCACTATCCTAGAGCCAGTATCTATACAAGAACCTTTTGGAGCCACTATAACAGAATTGAATCTGGCAATAGCTCCTTTGCCTTTGAGAATACATGTAGGAAAGGACTGTACGGATTTGACCCCCTTTAAAGACACATAGTTCGACAGAAAGGTGCCTTCCTCTTCTACTACAATCGCGGTACGTGGACGGACATATACCTCCTCAGCCCAGTTATGCACCATTGTAAAAATCAATTTGGCTCCTTTTTTAACATAAAATTCAGAAATACCTATATGGAGTCCAGATGTCAGATGAGGATGCGTGGTGCAACCTGTAATGATATGCAATTCAGAGCCTTCTTCAGCCACCACAATATTGTGCACACGTTGAGCAACGTCATCGTTTCTGATGTAAAGGCAGGCCTGTAAAGGATACACCACCTTCTGTCCTCTCTTTGCCCTTATAAAGTAACCGTTATCCAGATGTTCCTTGGCCTCGCGAGTAAATGCATCCTTATCAGGATCTATCAATCTCCAATAGTATTCACTTAATCCATCATATTTTTTCAGGGCTTCGGTGATAGGAAGCATCTCTATGCCCTGGACATCGCAACTACACGCTACTACGCCACAGTTGGTCTGGAGAAATGTCCCTAGCCTGTTCTTGGCATCAAGGTCCACCCCCGTCTTCTTTAACCTTACTAACTCGTCCTGATCCAACTCAGAGAGATCCTCTATTGTCTGAGCCTGATCTGCAGGTCTGAATTTCTTCAGGAGCTCTTCATCGCTCTTAATATGGTCTAGAACTGACATTTTGCACACTCCTCATAGCCATTTTGCTGGATCCTTTCAAAAATATCTATAGGATTACCATGACAGACAAGCCTCCCATCCAGCATTACATGCCCCTTATCAGCAGTAACATAGTTGAGAATAAAGCCCGTATGTGTAATGATTAATCCAGACTTTGTCCTGTTACGGTGCTTATCCTTTTCCAAGAGCCTTCTTATCATATCGCCAATTACATTCAGATTTTCAACATCTACACCTGACTCTGGCTCATCCAAAAGGGTAAGATCTGGATTCTGAGACAAGAGCTGCAACAACTCGGACTTTTTTATCTCTCCTCCAGAAAATCCAAGATTCACCTCCCTATCCAAAAAGGACTCAAAACCATACTCTATAGCCAACTGAACCCCCTTGTTACTGCCATTTCCACATAACTTCAGCATATCCCTGAGCTTTACACCTCTTAGGGTCGGAGGTCTCTGAAAAGACAGCCCCAATCCGAGCCTTGCCCGTTCGTTTAAAGGCATATGGGTTATATCCTCGCCTTTGAATATTATTTTCCCATGCTTAACCTGGTAACCATCAAAACCCATTATGGTCATCAAAAGCGTGGTCTTTCCAGATCCGTTTCTGCCAAACAGACAATGCGTTTCTCCCTTTCCTATATATAAATCAATCCCCTTAAGGACCTCTTTCCCATGGACATCAACCCACAAGTCTTCTATATGAAGCATCTGTTCCTCCTTTTTTCAAACCACAAACGGGGCAATCAACAGGCTTTTATCAAATTAGGCCAATTTGGGCTCCAACCTGGAACCTTTGCTATGCTCAACTGAAACCAGAAGAACCACCACAGCCCCCGGAACTAAAAGAACCAGAGACTCCACCTAATGACTGGCCAGAAGATCCCGAACGGCAAGAAAACGTGGAAAACTGTTTAGTTACATCCTTTGAACCGCAGGACGGACATTTTACATCAGACACAGCACCTATAGACAATACAAATTTTTCAAAATTCTTATTGCACTTGTTGCATACAAACTCATATATGGGCATAATCTGTTCACCTCGCTTTTTATTTTTGATAAATGAATTTTTAAGCCTAAAGCAATTTATACTAATATGATAAAAACTATCCTTTTAATACTTTTCATTCTAACCACAAAACATTTATAGTCAAGAAAACAATGGGAGGAAAGTTTGGAAACTATAGATGAGCTAAAAATAATCCTTTCTCCAGAAAAAATCAAAGAGAGAGTCAAAGAGTTGGGAAGGCAGATTACAGCGGACTATAGGCAAAAAGACATGGTGGTCATTGGAATACTCAAGGGCGCATTTATATTTATGGCCGACCTTGTAAGACACATTGACCTGCCCATGGCCATGGACTTTGTCAGATTACAGAGCTATGGATCGTCTACCGAATCATCTGGTCAGATCTCTATTACCAAGGATGTGGAACTGTCTTTGAAAGACAAGCACGTTCTCATAGTGGAAGACATTATAGATACTGGCTATACCCTAAAATATCTGAAGGAGATGTTAAGGCTTCATGACACAGCATCCATAAAGCTTTGCTGTCTAATAGACAAAAAAGAACGAAGAAAGGTTGATGTGGAAGCCGACTATGTTGGTTTTGAAATAGAGCGGGGTTTTTTAGTGGGATATGGCCTTGACTATGATGAACAGTACCGCCAACTTCCTGGAATTTATCATCTCAGCCCTAGATACGAGGCCAAGGGATTTGTTCCTTCAGACAGATAACAAAATCATGGCCTGCATTGTGCAGGCCTATAGACTGGTCCGATAACCACTAGGCTTCTTCCCATAGCTCTTTAAGCTGTTTAGGCAACTCGGCCTCAACATCTTGAGATTCTCCGTCAGATATGTGATTTTTGATCACCTTGAATACTGCCTTTACTGCCCGTATGGCCTCATCCTTGTTGGCAAAATCCTGTTGGGCCCTAGGCACGTCGTATCTCATGACCTCTTCGATGAACTCTGAAACGTTTTTTATCTTTTCGGGTGTCTGGGAAAGTTTCCAACCGTCCACATATACGGCCTTGATGCACATGGGAAGCTGTGCTAGTAGATGCATGGATTCCTCATGAGAAAGCCTGTTTCTTAGGGCCTTCAGTACGGCCTTTAAGATACGTCCTGCCTTTTTCTTATCATCAGGACATCCCAATTCCTGGGCAAGCTCTTTTATGAATAGGTTCCCTTTTTCAGCATATTTCTCAAAATTCATGTCATTCACCTCCTTCCTCTTTTTTTAGAGAATATAAGATTTACTCTAGCCCAGGCAATAGATAGCTATTTAGCCCATTAGCACAACAAAACCGCTCCATCCTGTAACGAACAAAGAGGAAAACTATTTACTATAGGGGCTTGTTGGAGACTTTTTAGAGTTTATAATGCCTATTAACAGGGTTTTTATAGGAAAGGGATTCCGGCTTGAATAATAAGGGAAACACCAAATTCCATATAAGAGATTGCGCTTTAGTCAGGTTAAGTACAGGGGTAAGGGTTCAGACCCTGCGAGAATTCAGGGATGCGTTAGAACGCGTTCCTGGGACAAGCATCTATCACCATTTTTGGGGACGGTTTCTTCAACCACAGTTCGATGAACCAGAATATAACAACGATTTTGCAGCCTGGGCCTTCCACGGACTTCACGAAAAGGCCTTGGCTGAAAAACTCAGTGTCATAGACCCAACCGAACATGACGATATAGAAGGGGTGCGCCAGGAATTAATGGAAAGGGTGGATGATTACCTTTATGAGAACGAATCCATTATTTGGTCAAGAACCGACGAACAATTTTATTTTATTAAGAGTCAGCTCGTGGTGCTCAATACAGAAAGACACATAACCCATCCACGTGAGCTAATAAAACAACTCCCAAGGATGTCTCTTGGATCTATATTTTATCATTTTATAGATGCCAGGCGCAGGACAAAAGAGAGGACAGACGACTTCAGCATCTGGCTTGAGTCCTTCGGGCCTGAATTTTATGGGTTATCACATGCCATAAAATCCATAGACCCGTACTTCAGCTCCCTAAAAGTTATTCGCGAAAAACTCATCAATCAATGCAAGTCCTTTTTTCAGGAGGGCCAGCTCAATGGATCTTCTTGAACGCTACAGCAAGGTAGCTGGCCGAGAAGTAGTTGACCACCTAAGGCAACTTTCAATACCCCTAAAAGGGATGAAAGTAGTACATGTCAACTCCACTAGAAAGGGAGGAGGAGTTGCTGAGCTACTTGCCAAGATTGTGCCCATGATGAATGCATTAGGAATAGAAACGTATTGGGAGGTCATTGAAGGCTCTCCGTTATTTTTTGAGTGCACCAAGGGATTTCATAATGCAATTCAAGGCAATACAGTTTTGCTTCCCGAAAAGGCCATTGCCGAATATGAACGCATCAACAAAGAAAATGCAGACAGGCTACAGGAGCAACTGCGCGAGGCAGACTTTGTTTTTATACATGATCCTCAACCAGCAGCCTTATTGTCATATACGCCAGAAAAAAAGGGCAAATGGATCTGGCGTTGCCACATAGACTGCAGCAGGCCTTACAGACCCGTATGGAAGTATTTAAAGAATCTTGTTTATAACTATGACGCAAGCATCTTTTCTACTGCACAGTTTGTTCAGCCACTTCCCCATCCGCAATATATTATTGCTCCCAGCATAGATCCTCTTAGCGAAAAAAACATGGAGTTATCTCCACAAGAAATTGATGATATCAAAGCCAGGTTTGGACTCAGACCCGATCTTCCCATCATTCTTCAGGTTTCTCGTTATGACAGATTCAAAGACCCGGTAGGAGTAATTGCTGCTTACCGCATTGCAAGGAAAATCGTGCCCATACAGCTTGTGTTGGCAGGTGGAGGAGCAAGCGATGACCCAGAAGGCGAGGTGGTACTTAATGAGGTTAAAAAAGTGGCGGGTAACGACCCGAATATCCATATATTGATCCTGCCACCTGATTCCCACAGAACAATTAACGCCCTTCAGCGTTCAGCTGATATAGTGCTTCAAAAATCTATCAAAGAAGGCTTTGGTCTCACAGTCACAGAGGCCATGTGGAAATCAAAGCCTGTTATTGGCGGGGATACCGGAGGAATACGTTTACAGGTAATCGACCATTACACGGGTTTCAGGGTAAGGAGTCCCGAAGGCGCAGCCCTAAGAATCAGATATTTATTGCATAATGAGAAAAAAAGAAAAGAAATGGGCAAAAGGGCGAGACGGTTTGTAAAAGAAAACTTTCTTTTGACCAGGCACCTTAGAGAGTACCTTGCCCTTATGATAGCCATTTTCCATGGTTTTGAAGACAGGATAGACCTTAACGGACCTTGAAGATATTAAAAAACAAAGAAAAAGTGGAAAATTTTTGGGCTGCCTTATCAGACAGACGCTCACGCAGACTCCTCATGCTAGATTACGATGGAACATTGTCTCCATTTGTGGCTGACCGGGAAAAGGCGATCCCCTATCCTGGAGTTGGAGAAATACTCGAAGATATAATCAATACCAGACTTAACACTGTTGTAATAATTTCAGGACGTGATGCCCTAGAGGTGAAAAATCTCCTTGGCTTAAAAGTCCCGGTAGAAATTTGGGGTGGCCACGGAATGGAACGGCTATTAACATCAGGGCGCCTGATCCAGATACCTGTTTCAGATTCTTCCAGACAAATATTCCATCAGGTGGAAAAATGGGCCCAACGTGAAGGATTAAGCTCGAGCCTTGAAGAAAAACACGGATCTTTAGCGTTTCATGTCCGGGGCATAAAAAGACAAAGGGCAGAGAGACTTTTAGAAAAGGCCACAGAGTTCTTCGAGAAAGTTTCTGCCAATTCGTCATTAGAAGTAGACCCTTTTGACGGGGGGGTTGAGCTAAGAACAAAAGGTATAGATAAGGGCAACGTGGTGCAAAACCTTCTCAAGGCCTTTCCATCTGATGGACTGTGCTCCTACTACGGAGATGACTTTACTGATGAGGACGCCTTCCTAGCCTTAGATGGGTATGGAGTATCTTTTTTGGTAAGAAAGAAATTGAGGGCAACAAAAGCAGATGTGTGGATAATTCCACCAGAAGAGTTAAAAGAATGCCTAAGCAAATATATCGCATAGAAAAAATGGAGAAACATGCAAATGGTCAAAAAAGACTCATTGCAGTATCCAACAGGCTACCAATCCGAATAATAAAAAAGGAGGGGAATGTACAGGTTGCGCCAGGAGCTGGTGGTCTAGTTACAGCCCTTGCTCCTGTACTTCGGGATCGAGGCGGATTATGGATAGGATGGTCTGGCTCTGAATTCGACCCTTCGCACCTTAATCTGTTAAAAGAGGCATCTAAAAGGACAGGCTATGGACTTATACCTGTTCCATTGAATAAGGAAGACATAGACTCTTACTATTATGGTTTTTCAAACGAGATAATCTGGCCTCTCTTTCATGACCTCCAAAGCAGGTGCCATTTTAAACCCAGATATTGGTACAGGTATCTCTCGGTAAACAAAAAATTTGCCCAAATTATTAAAGAACACTCGGGAACAAATGATTACATCTGGGTACATGATTACCATCTTATGCACGTTGCCTATTATATGCGCACTTTAGGCCTTTCACAACCAAAAGGCTTTTTTCTGCATATCCCTTTTCCACCAGTTGATATCTTCATGAAACTTCCTTGGCGCAGGATGGTCTTGGAGGCCTTGCTCCATTATGATTTGCTCGGATTCCAAACCATGAGAGACAAGAGAAACTTTCTCAATTGTCTCTCTGTGCTTATTCCTGAAGTCAAAGTCGGGCGTAGAGGGGCGGTGTCTGATGTAGAGTTTCATGGCAGATCTATCCGGGTTGGAGCTTTTCCAATAGGTATTGATTACAAATCTTTTGCCAGAGACAGTGCTTCCCAAGAAGTGGCAGAAGCAGCTTGGTATTTACATGAGGCATTACCTGACAGACAGGTCATCCTTGGTATAGACCGGCTTGATTATACAAAGGGGATTCCAGAAAGACTATATGCCTTTTCAGATGCCCTTGACAGATTTCCAGAGCTCCGCATGAGAGTGAGCTTTGTACAGGTAGTCGTTCCAAGCAGAAGTGAAGTGCCCGAGTACCAGGAGCTAAAAAGGGAAATAGAGAGAATAGTAGGAGAGGTGAACGGCAAATTCACCCAATCCGGCTGGGTGCCAATACACTATCTGTACAGAAGCCTGGACAGGACTCAACTGCTTGCCTATTACAGGCTCGCAGAGATAGCCCTCATTACTCCTCTAAAAGACGGAATGAATCTTGTCTGCAAAGAATACTGTGCATGCAATCTTGAGGGCAAAGGAGTATTAATCTTGAGCGAATTTGCAGGGGCTGCAGCCCAACTTCATAGAGGGGCCATTATGGTAAATCCCTACGACATAGAAGGGGTTTCTAAAGCTATTTTCAGCGCTTTTTCAATGTCTATGAATGAGCGTGCACGACGCATGAAAATACTCAGGCGCGCAGTCAGGAGAAAGGACATCTTTTGGTGGGTTAATACCTTCTTAAAGGCCGCTTTTGCAAAGAGACTCGATGCCTTTCCAAAGGAGATTGCTGAAGAATACGTACCTAAGAATTAAGATAACTTAACTCTTGGTCGTGACATCCTTTCCAGTTCCGACCTTAACATTCCGATAATTAAAAGTAAAAAGTCAATCTGAAACTAAACGATAGTTGTTAGAAAAAAATCAAGGCTGCCCCAAAAGATAAGGACTGTTTGATTTGGCAGTAAATGGAGAGGCGCATGGAGCTTAACCTTGTACAGACAACATCCAATCAAGACCCAAGAATTTTTTTAGATGTCCAACAGGATATCCTAACACGGCTTGCACCGTATCTATCCAATGAATCTTATGCCCAAAATCAACAGCTAGATGTCCAGAGCAATGAAAACAGTCTCTATTATGTGCAAAAGGGCCGAGTTGAGGTCTCTTATGAAGAAGATGGCACTCAGATCATAGTAGCCCTCATAGGCCAGGGAGAATTCTTCGGTGAAGTTGGGTTTATTGATGGCGTTACAAGGGTGAGAAATATAAAAGCCAGCCAGGATTCCATCCTCCTAAGGCTTTCGCAAAAACAATTTCTAAGGCTGCGTGAGGAAAATCCAGTTCTATTTGGAGACACTGTACACCTTATCAGCCTGTCAATATGTAGAAAATTTAGGCAGTTGGTGGCAGAATCAAAACCATTGAACAGCTACTCTGCTTCTCTTTCTACTGGAAAGATACCCCTTTTCAAAGAACTCAAACCTGTACCAGACTATATCTTTAAGAACCATCTATGGAGACAAGTCAGTAACAAAGTAGAATTTTTTAAAGGAACTATGTACGAAATAGCCAACGATATCCAGGCCTGTAATAAGGACCAGCTATTTGATTCCTGTTATCCCAGGATAAAGGCCCTAATTGACGAATTTGATGCCTATATAGAACAACTATCTCGATACGAAATGGCGAATAATGAGGTGCTTGAATATATTTGGGGATACGTGTTTAAAGAAATATTTCCCTATTTTATGAGGAGCAGATTTGCCCAGAGGGCTTATTTCAAGCCCAAGGGATATGCAGGCGACTTTTTAATGATGGAGGCCATTTACGCAAACAGGCCTGAGGGAGATGGGGATCTTGGAATACTGATTGACAAATATTGTTTGGATACACCTCCAGCCAGAGCCGTTCGAGAAAGGAGAAGGCTTTTGGGTGAACTCTTAAAAAAAGAGGCAACCGGGAGACTAGAGGCCGAGACCAGAAACAAAATCAAGATCATGAATCTTGCATGTGGCTCCAACAGGGAACTTTTTGATTTTCTTGCTAATTTTCATGCTACAGACAAGGTTGAGGCCATCTGCATAGACGCAGACAAGGATGCCCTTACCTACACAGCAGAAAATGTAGACGTTTTTAAACACGAAGCAAAAATTATGCTTATGCAGGAAAACGTGATAAAATGGTCGCTAGGAAGATCTAAACACGATTTTGAGCAACAGGATATTATATATTCTGCAGGATTGACCGATTATCTAGACGACCGTTTGTTTATTGCTCTTGTCAAAAGAGCCAGAGAATATTTAAGGCCTGGGGGTGTGTTGGTTCTCAGTAATTTCTCTGTACATAATCCCAACAAGGCATGGATGGATCATATCTTGCAGTGGAAGTTAATCCATAGGGATGAGCAAGATTTGAAGAGGCTCTTCCGTGAGGGTGGATTTGGCAATTCGGTGAAAGTCTTTCATGAAAAAGAGGGGGTCAACTTATTTGCAATTGGCAAAAAGGACGTATAGCGTCTAAAGGAATCCCTGCATTTGAAGAACTACTTGCGATTCAAAGAGGAATTTGAGGATGACCTTTTCCCTGTCTTGAAAAAGACAGTTGGAATAGGTCTTATCCTTATATTTATCTTAGTCCCTGTCTTTTCTTGGGTAGACTATTACTACTATCCTGAGTATTTCTACAAGTTCTTGTACTATCGTATCGGGGCCGCTATTCTTGCCGCCTTTTTATTCTATATCAATCTAAAAAGCCAAAAATTCCGAACCTCAAAAATTATAGGGATACTTGGTTATTATGTTGTGGGCATGTGCATCATAATGATGATCAAAGATGTAGACGGGTTTGAGACTCCATATTATGCCGGCCTGCTTTTGGTATTCACTGGCTTTATCTCCATAGTGCCTCTTGAGATGAAATGCCATTTCTTTCACGTATCAATTCTCTATGCCATATATATGACTACTGTATTTCTTTCTGAAGATGGCCAGATATCGAGACTATTCTGGGTGAATAATATATTCTTGCTTTCTTGTCTTGCCATATTGCTAACCGCCTCCTTTTTTAATTACAGAAAACGGTTTGAAGAATTCATTGGCAGAAAAAAATTAATGAAGGCAGAGGAATGCCTGAGACAATACGCGAATCGCCTAAGGGAAAATGTTAAGGAATCAGAATCTCGTTATGCCTCTGTAGTTAACAATGCCAAAGAGGGCATTCTTATCCTTAGCAATAGAAAAGTAACATTTTGCAATCCTAGGGCAAATGAAATATTAACAAGTCTTAAAGTTATAGATCGTGACGAAGAAATTCTAGAACAACTTCCACCTAAAATGCAAGAAACTATAATAGATGCATACAACAAGGCTGTAACATTGGGGAAAAGTACAATCAATCAGGAGATGGAGCTAGAGGAAGATAAATTCTCCAAAAGATGGTTTGAATATACCGTGGTTCCTATTGAAATCCACAAGGAACCGGCATCTGTGCTCTTTTTAAGGGATATTTCAGCGAAAAAACAGATGGAAAACGAATTGATACAATCCCAGAAGATGGAAGCCATCGGGGTAATGGCAGGAGGAGTAGCCCATGACCTCAATAACGTCTTTCAGATAGTTTCCGGGTACGTACAAATGGGCTTGCAACAAACCAAAAGAGAATCAAAGATACACTATTACCTCAGGCAAATAGAAAAAACCATTGCTCGGGCTTCCATGGTAGCAAGACAACTCCTCATCTTTGCCAGAAAGGACGAAAGCAAAAAAGAAATCCTGGACGTAAATTCCCAGATCGTATCCCTCACCAAACTCCTGCACAGGGTGATTCCCAAAATGATTACCATAGATCTAAGGCTATCAGCAGATGCAGGCTTTATCTATGCAGACCCTGTAAAGTTTGAACAGGTATTACTCAATTTATGCATAAATGCCAGGGATGCCATGCCAGATGGAGGAATGTTAGAGATATCTACCTCTAAAACCAACCGCTTACCAAATGACATAAAAGAATTTTCACAGGGCTTATGTGATAATCTAAGACAAGAATATGTTTGTATAAAAATCGTTGATACAGGTCATGGGATACCACCTGAGGTCAAAGACAAAATTTTCGAACCCTTTTTTACCACAAAGGAAAAGGGGAAGGGAACAGGCCTTGGACTTTCCATAGTTTATGGCATTGTCAAGGACCATCAGGGATTTATCTGTTGTGACAGCCAACCAGGTGTGGGAACTGCCTTTTCCGTTTACCTCCCTTGCTGCCAAAATCCTCAAGAGCAAGACAGGAAAGATGGGTCCGAATTCGAATCAGTTAGCACTGGCAACGAACTGATCCTCTTGGTAGATGATGAAGAACAGATAAGAGACATCGGCAAAAATATGCTGGAGCAGGCAGGCTATAGGGTAGAAACGGTGGAAAGCGCGGAAGCAGCCATAAAATTCATAAAAGAGCAGGGAGATTCCCTTAGCCTAATTCTGCTAGATCTAAACATGCCAGGAATGGGAGGGATAAAGTTCCTTGAACAGTTTAATGAGATCTTTCCAGGACTTAAAGTGGCAATCATTATATGCACAGGATATTTTGACAGGGAAGACCTTTCAAAGGTGCAAAATCTTGGCGTTAGCCACATAATTAATAAGCCTTTTAAGTTTTCGGAAATAGTACCGGTCATTAGATCGGTGCTTTCTTCTCACACAAAAAAATAGGATAATTTGCAAATAATTGTATTTGATGCTGATTTTTTTGACGCTCACTTTTTCATATCTCTAATATAAGCATTTAAAAGCTTTTTAAAGAAAAAATACAAAAGTTTGGCATTGTTATCCAAAAATTACCATCAATCCTCAACAAAATTCTTTTGACATATTCAACACATGGAGTTAAAAACTTAGTGAATGATTATTCATAATTAAAGGGTCATCCTTCTCTATGTTGCTTTGCATTGACCCTACTTTTAATGCGTTTTGGTGGCGTCACTGAAAAAAAGGGGAATTTTCAGTGACTTAGCAAAAAAGATGTGGATGGTTAGGGAACTATGGAAAAACAAAAGGGAGTAGTTATCAGAGGTTTTGGTGCAGGGTTTGTTTTTGTTCTTTTTTTAATTCTCCTAATTTTAGTTGCTGTTCCTGTATCGGCAGAAGTGGAGCTGCCTTATGGTACGCTTAACATCACAAGCAGGACCCAGTATCAAGTTAAGTGGTCCACACCTCCCGATAAGTTCATGGTCCCAAATGATTCCAGTGACCAGGACTTTGAAGAACAGGTAGGGGTCAATTGGGACTGGCGGGAGAAAGGTGTCAGCTTCAACTTCCTTGGCAGATACAGAAAGGATCTCGATGGCACGCCTGAAGGTTCCATATTTCAAGATTATATTGACGCATGTGGTGACAACAGACAGCAACTGATGCTCTACTACGGATATCTGGAATTTACGGAGTTAATCCAAAATTATGACGTTCGAATAGGACGTCAATACGTATTCGGGGTTGACGAAAACATACAGTTAGACGGACTGTGGATACGAGGGGATAGACCCCTCAATTTCGATTGGTTGAGCTTCGAGGTATATGGCGGAATGGTATCCCAGCCGTTTGCTAATCTCAGAAGGGATGGGATAGGAGGAGTTAATCTGGAGTTCTATCCAATAAAAAATCTTATCATTCATGCCGACTCGACCTTTTACAAGGAAAATTCATGGACCCTATATGCAGACTGGCGCCCATATGAAAATCTTAGAATGGACGCCCACGGTGCCTTCATAAACAATCACGCCCGTTATGCCTTTTTTAATATCGTGGGCGATATTGAAAAAACCGGCACGACTGTGGGGTTCAAATACTATAGAAACTTTGAAAACGAGTATGATTCTGAATTTATTTTTGATTGGCAGTCACCAGAAAAGGATCTAGGTGAGGACATAAAAAGGCTCTATCTTGCCAGGGAGCAAGCATACAACCAGTTTGATCTATCTATAAGCCAGGCTATCCCAACTCAAGAAGGTTTGGCGGTTTTTTCAAGATTGAGCATCAGAAAACTCGCCTCCAGCGATGATGAAGACCTCTATACCACAGATTTTATCAGTTGGACTGCAGGCATCAACATTAATGAATGGCTGCACCTTGAAGGATTTCATTGTTCTATCGGCATAACAAAATGGTGGGAAAATAGAGATACCTATTATGAGGCAAACTCCATCTCTGTCTTTGCAAACATTCGTCAGGAGTTGTTTGACAAATGGGAAATTTCTGGTGGGTATTATTTCAAGACCGAAGATGTCAACAGCCTTATCGAAAATGAAGCTGCCAACAATTATTACGGTGCCATACGGTACCGCCTGGGAGAAGACAGGTGGGCAGAGCTGAAATATGAGTATGAACGTGATGATTATTATAAAGAGTTTGGCGTAAGCGACATAAATAGCTTAACAGCAACTGTTTACATTAAATTTTAAGCATAAGAATATCTTTTCAGGGGACAAGGATTATGAAGAGAATAAAATCACTCATCACTATATTGGCTATTGCAGCCACTGTTGGCTTTGCTTTTTCTGGATGCAAGAAGGAAGAAGGAGGACTCAAGTTTAACCATGAGCTTCATGTGGTAGACAATGAAATGAAATGTGCTGAATGCCACGAGGCTAGCGAAGATGGCAAGATGGAAAATCCATCCATGGACAAGTGTTCCGAATGTCATGATATAGACCTCGACAACCCTTCTGACGACTGTCTAATGTGCCATACCTTAAAAAGCTCAATGAATGACTACTCTGTAGAGGAGTCTGAACCTGAAAAACCAAAGAGCTACCAAGACCTTATTTTCACTCATGAGGCCCATGAAGATGTAGACTGCACCACATGTCATAAAGACATTGATAAACAGGACAATCTGTCTGAGATAGAATGGCCGGATATGTCAACCTGCACACAGTGCCATAACGGTGACGATGCTCCAATAGACTGTGAAGTGTGTCATGCAAAAGTACGAAAAGAGATCCCGCCAGAAAGTCACCATGGCGACTGGGCTATGCAGCATGGGCCTGCCAGCCGCTTTGATAAGTCTTGTAAATTTTGTCATGACAATCCTAAAAAATTCTGTAACGACTGCCACCAGACCCAGAAACCCAAGGATCACATATTTAACTGGAAAACCACACAGCATGGTCAGGACGCCACCCATGATCGCAGACTGTGCGCAGTATGTCATCCTGCATCTTACTGTTCAGACTGCCACAGAAGCCAAAAGCCTGTATCTCATGCAAGGGGGGACTGGATGGCATACACAAGAGAGAACGGCCATGCCGAGGCAGCCAAGCACAACTTCAGGAGCTGCAACGTATGTCATACGACTGCTGAATGTAAACAATGTCATCAAAATGTCATTTTAAGAAAGTAGAAAAAGATATTCGTCCCTTTTCAGCTATAAGGAGGGCGATAGGGAAATGTTTTTGTAATAGGTTTAAAAATTTCAGGAGGTTTAGTAATGATTTGCAAACCGGCTAAAATCACCACATTACTGTGGACCGTAGTGTTAGGGGCCTTGCTGCTACCTCAGATTGCCTTTTCGCATCCGGCAGTCCAACTGTTGGACAAAAATGGCAATCCCATTGCGAACCAGCTAAGCTCATCGGACACCATAACGGCTGCCAACGGCTCTGTATATAAGGCTGGCCCTGCCTACAGCCCAAAACAGACATGCGGTAAATGTCACGATTATAACGCCGTGACTAAAGCATACCATTTCAGGGAAGGGGTTGGCAGAAATGGTGAGATCATAAGCGATCATTGGTCAGATAAAGAAAACGACGGCACACTTTATAAATATCTTGCAAATGCCTACGGACACCTTTTGAGCCCTGGGCAGTTGGGTGCATGGTGACCTCCCTCTTACCGCCAGGTGGCGGCTAAGAGCGAAAGAGGAAGCCTAGCAGATCCTTTCACTAGCGAAGGTAAACCCTACTTCTTTGACCAAGGAATGGCTGACCAGATGGCTACCTGCTATTCATGCCATCCTGGTGGAGGCCCTGCAGAAGGGATAGTCCAAAGTGACGGTACTGTTACTCCTTTTGACGATCCATCTCTTACTCCAATCCATAGCTATGACAGGGACTTTTATTCATACGGACCAAATACAATAACCCAGGCACTTTTGAGCCCAGGTTCTATTTCTCAAACTATGACCGCCATTGGAGACCCCAAGAGGGTGGACTGGAACAAAACAGGGGTTATGGAGGCAGACTGTCTTCTTTGCCATACTGATCCAGAAAGTCCTTATACCTTGCACGCAGCTGACGGCCTCAAGGCCCAACCGTTTAGGCCACGGCTCATGATCTTCGCCCAGAGACAAAACGGATCCGTTACTAAAATTTCATTGGGGATGCCCCTTGTAGATGGCCTAGCCAATGAATCGGTCCTTAACTATACAGATCCGGCCCAAAGGATGGGAAGGCCGACTGCCATGATGGTTTTGGCAAAGCTTCCTGCCAAAAATGTCGGAGAGATGATGAAGATGTGGACCGATGGGTTGAAACAGATGGAAGCAAACGGTCTTAGCTTACCATACGCCCTATATGGTGAAAATGTACAGAAAATCTGGGGGCCCCAGGGCATAAAGCCACAATACTGCGCCAATCCCAATGGACCTGCCGATGAAATGCAAAGGCTTATGGCCTCCCGTAATGCCTTGGGCCAAATGTTTCAGGGTTTTTTGACATATCTTAAAAACAACGGGCTGGTACCACCAGATACCACCATGGAACAGATGATGTCTATGTTTTTTAACGATTTCATCTACGCATACCAAATCAAGGATCAAATGGGAAACCTTCTTCCTATTCCAGTGGCACTTCGTGCCTACGAGAGGGGTAAATTCTACACCAACTGGGATAGTCCAGACGCAACCGTTAGAGATTATGTGCGCGCCCCACTCATTGAGGGAGATAAGAATGGTATCCCATATACAGGAATGGTGGGAATCGGTTGGGGAGCGACCATGTTTGCCATTCAAAAATATATGCAAGGTGACCCAACTTATATGAAGCCAAACGGACAACCCGATGTTGTCAAGGTTATGGTGGACCTGCAAAAAGGTATTATCCCACAAGATGCAATAATGCCAACATTACACAACTATCTCCCCAGCTTCTTCTATCTTATGCCTACCGCCCAACTGATGGGATTAGACTTCAATCAAGATGGCGCTCCAATAACCTATATTCAATTTGTTAAAAATGGTGACGAGTGGCAGCCAAAGGTATACTGGAACGTTGCAGATCTTGGAGATGGCTCCATACATATGGATATGTTCGGAGGAAGTGGCGACATAAATTCCTACAAATGGGTAAAGGTCTGTGGACAATGCCATGTAATGACTCAAGATCATGGAAACAGCGAGTGGACCAAGGCAAGACTGTATAATCTTGGCATGCCAGCTGACTGGGTCAAAAATGGACACTTTGTCAACTGGACAGACAATGAAGAGGCCCCTGGTTTTGATGTCCATATGTCACGCAAGAAGATGGGATGTGGTTCTTGCCACTTGAGAGAAACTGGCAACATAGAAGACAAACACAACTTTAGAAAAGGTACAGACACTGCCCACATGGTCAGAAACGACCTTGATAACAACCCCAAACCCAAAAGTTGTGAAAGTTGCCACCTTGGCGGAGATCCCGAGGCGCCAAATCCAACTTCGGCACACGAGGAAAAATTTGGCGAGAACACAGGACGCCATATGGCAGAAATAGCATGCCAGACTTGCCATGTACCTTATAGAAGGACCTGGCGTTTCAGGATGTTTGACGACACCCTTGGCTATTATGGCAATTTCGACAACCGTTTTGGCTACAATGTCCTTCCTGGTGGAGATGGAAGCATGATGGCGTTTCCAGGACCATATGCCCTGTCTCCTGTTTATGGCACTTCCCCAGGCTATGGAATTCCACATTTCCATATGGTAGCACAACATATTGACGCAGATGGAAACGGGGTAGTGCCCATGGATTTTGTATCTCAAATGGTGGACTATTTTAATATGAACGGATCAGCAGATCCTGGGCTGCTAGTGAATGGCATGCCTACGAACTTCTCATTTGATTTCTGGAAATACTTCTACCAGATGAGCCTTATGCAATATCAACAGATGGGCGTACCGATTAACTTTGATCCAAAGTATGACAATGAGGTATATCCACCACTTTATTGGGCGAATGGTACAAATGGTTATCCACAAATCGTCATAGGCAACCCCATCACCATCATGACATGGGTGGATGTGAATCCCCAGCCTGATCATGATATGAGTGATATTGCCTATGGTGGTGCCAAAGTCCTCTACCTAAAAGAGATTAATGCTGCCATCAGGGCCTTCTTTCCACCTGTACAGCTTGGTAGGATTGATCCCATGACTCTTGCCATGATTCCACCAAACGATCCTGGCTTTGCCCAGAATCCAAATGTCGGAAAAATCATACTTAGGGACAGTGGTTATGTAATATTTGACCACACTGGGGATATGTATCCTGATCTATGGTGGCCCGAAGACGTAAAGGCTATGCAGGAGGCCCTAATAAAGGTGCTTAAAGCCGAAGGTGAGAGCAATCCTATGCCTGTTATTTTCATGGCAGCACATTACTTCTCTGACTCCCATGGAGTACAGCCAGCGGAAAAAGCACTTGGCGCTAAATCCTGCTATGATTGCCACGGAGATTCATCCAAAGAACCAGGGGCACATCGGGTAACAGATCGTATCCTTGCGTTTGCTCCATGGGCACCTCCTTTCTTTACTGAAGAAAATAAGCTTCTAAAATACGATCCTGATGCCGTACCTGAAGACGCTCCTATTTGGATGAAAAGGGCAGGAATGGTGCTCAATAATCCAAATGGCCTCTTTGTTCTGGATGGAGAAGTTGCTTATATAGAACCTATCCAGGCAAATGGCCTGTCTTTCTTAGGTGCCAAACAAGAAGACGTGCTGGCTCTTAGCAAACACCATGCAGAGGAACTCTTCTATATGGTTGCTGAAGGGCAAGTACAAGGTGATGAAATAGATGACATTGATCCGGGGCTTCTTACACCTGAAGAAAGGGAAACGACATATGTACGTCAGGTGGTAAACAGTCCGTGGAGCCAAAAACTCTATTTCTATATTCCCGAACATCTTAAACCAGAAATAGCTGAGTGCGGTTTCCAGCCCTCAGCCGAACCACTTTATTTAGAGGGTGAAGGCATGGCAGAAGGATACGTGCTCAAGCTTGGCTTCAACGAAGATGTTCACGAATCTATGATAATTAAGCTTCCGTACAATGGTGCCAATCCAGTGATTGTGACAAAGACTGCAGGGAGAAACACATTTGTCAGAGACAAAAACGCCAAAATCCTTAATCAGACAGGTGCGTATGTGACCGTAAAGGTAAACCATGCGGGTGAATTCGCAGCAGTAAATACCCAATTCCTGCTTGGTCCTAATGGTGAGCAGTGGCAACCATTTATGAAGGATTAGACTGCCACCAAATAGAATGGTTCAGCTCTAAGGGCGGGGTAACCCGCCCTTTTTACTTGAAAGCAATGATGCAAGACTATTTATTACTACCAGTAAGATCACGATACCTCCCCTTTCATGACCGGACAGATCAGCTCCATGACGCACCATCCGGTCAACAACACCCATCCATTCATCTCTAGATCTATTCTTCTTGTATATCCTCTTTACAGAGTGACATTTGGTACATTTTTCCCTTACAAAAGCCTTATCTTC
>Ga0256914_1001135_pt1 | contig 25149 bp, 20 predicted proteins | sample HulkmetaG_FD_191571 | JGI IMG/M metagenome (GOLD analysis project Ga0256914, IMG submission 191571) | Hydrothermal chimney microbial communities from Main Endeavour vent field at the Juan de Fuca Ridge, Pacific Ocean - Hulk | ecosystem: Environmental > Aquatic > Marine > Hydrothermal vents ... | reverse complement strand
ATATTTTATTATTTTTATTTAATACTATTTATTATTTATTTTTATCTTTTAAAAGTTGGTGTTTTAATTCGTTTCTATTGTATCAATTAATTTTGTACTTATTAGCCCCGGAGCTTCTATTTTTTCATTTGGTGTTTTCATGATCATTAGAACTTTTTCAGCATCCTCATGTAGTCCATGTTCTCTCAACAACTCTATAAATTTCATTCCTGTTGTAATTGTTAGTCCTTTTTCTGGTATACCATTTTTAATGGAATCTAATAATGCTTCTAATGGTATGTTTCTTACTTTTATTAAGTCATTTTTATGTTTTTCAAGGTGTTTTAGGCCTTTAACTACGATTCCTCTTAATTCCTTTTGGTCTTTTGTCTCTGGTCTTCTTTGCAATATGATCTTGTACCGCTTGATTCCATTTTCTATCAGGTCTTTAATTGTGATATATTCCCCATATTCATCAATTGGTGACTTTACAGATGTTGAAATTAGCCACGCGGTTCCGAATTCTTTTGCGTACCTTGCGCCTTTTAATATTTCAGATTCTGCCAGTGGGAAAAATGAACGATATGCCTTGTATTCACATGCAAGTAACCATGAGGGGTCTCTATTCTCAACTATTAGATCTGGGGTTAATGTGTATCCGGAACCGATTTGTGGTATTGAATAATCTGCATTTGGTGCTAGGATTCGCATCAATTTTAAAAATGCAATATGGAAAATATTATGTCGTAGGTTGCGTGATTCTTGCGGATGGCGTATTCCTGCAGTATGATATAATTTCGGCATATCTGGGCTGATTCCTAATTTTCCCTTGATATATTGCTTTGCTGTGATCCTTCCTTCTTTATGTTGTTTTTTAACTAGCTCTACTGCTGCTACATATGCAAGTGCTCGGAATAACCTTCTGCCTTCGTCAAGTAACTCATCAATTGGATCGATCGGCTCTGTATAATCTTTGGGTGGTTCCAAGCTCTCTATATCAATATATTGAGCTGCTGTATCCAAGTCACCACCCAATAGATTCAATATATTTGTGAATTTTTTTTCAAGATTTTTTGACTGTACATATTTTCGTATTGCTATTTTTTGCTTATTGCTCAAATCCATTTTTTTCCCTGTTACTATTTTTTTGAATTGAAATAAATTTAGATTCTGATATTTTTAGAAGATTTTCTTTAATAAAGTAATCTCTTGGGTTTCTTCATTATACGATACCAGTCCTGCATTTACAAGATCGTGTATTGCATGTAAAATTACTGCAGGTTGAATTCCTGTTGCGTTTGTTAAGGCTCTTCTATCGATTGTTTCTGCTGATGTTTGTAATGTATACAATATTCTAGCATGTGGTTTCCCGGCAAATACGTTTTCAAGCAGTACTACATATATTGACAATAGATCTGAAAGGTCTAGCTTTTCATCTTCTTTACTTTTTTCAGCGGATAATTCCTTGTATAGGGAACTAATTCTATCTAATTGTTTTTGAATTTCGTTTAATTCTTGTTCTAATTCTTGTTTCTCACGTATTATTTGTGCCATCTTTTCATCTTTTGCAGATAGGTCCTCGATCATTTTATTTAATTCTTGTTCTCGGCTTTCTGCGTTTTTCTTAATTTGTTCTATTTGAAGTTCTTTTTCATCGATTTCTTTCTGTAATGTTTCGACTTTTTCTTTAAGCTGAGCAATTTCTGTATCATATTTCTCTTTATCGTTTTTGAGTTCGTCACGTTCTTTTGTTAATTCATCGATTTTTGTGTTTAGTTCATTAATTTGATTTTCAAGGTTATTTATCTTTTCTTTATATTCATTAAGTTCGTTATTTTTTGAGTCAATTTCGCTTTTTAATTCTATATTATCTTTCTCGAGCTTGGATACTTCTTCTTTTAGCTTTGAATTTTGTTCGCTCAAATCATTTGTCTTCGCTTCTAAGGATATTACATATTCCTGTATACTGTGAAAAATTTCTCCTAAATTGTCTCCTTTGATTTCCAAAATTAACAATCCTCCACGCTTTAACACATTCTTAACTTTCTCTTGTTATTTAAAACTTTTCTAAAAATTAATTCACATAACTGCATTACTTGCTTCTAAATGTTTCGCTAATATAAAAGAAAAAGGAGATGCAATTGAATATTAAATGAAATCAATATACGGATATGCTTTTACAAGAATCTTGTCAATCTGTGCAACTGTCTCATCATCGATACCTGTTACTGATTTTTCTAGTTTTTCAATAATATCATTTGGCATAAACTTTAGAAAGTGATCCAGTGACTTTTTGATGAAATATGTAGGGCGTTCACAAAGGATCATAGCAGTAATATCGCCCCTATCTGAGAACAGTAACGTATGATTTGTTGCTTCCACTCTCAATAATCTTGTATTTTCACTAATTCCTTCTTTCATGATTGCAGAAACTGCTGTTATTATTGCTGAAATAACTTGTGTTGGAATTTTTTCAATATCGATTCCTTTAGATTTAACCGCTTTGGAATAAATTGTTAATCCTGTTGTATTGAATAATGCTACTTGATACAATGGCTTGGGAATACGATAAAGATAATCCGGATTAATTATATAATTTGAAGTTAGTAGTACTATACCTATGAAGCTCAAAATGTCTCCTATCATAAATAATTCTCCGCTGATTCCGATACCCTTGAAGTAATTTCCAATGATTGCGGGAATTACTGTGATTAAGAAAATTATTAAAGATAGCAATTCAATCAAGCCATTTCTTTCCTCGGTGACCTTCCATGTTTTCCAAACTACAATTGTTGCATATAGAAATGACAAAAATTTCAAGGAATCATGTGAGAAATCATTAATCATTATTAATTGACTTGGATGCTCTGCAAGGGAGAGTAACGTAATACTTGTACCGATACCCAATCCAAGAAGTCCAGCCAAAACTACCGTTAGAGGAATGCTAGGTGCAGCGCGATCTGCAAGTGAAAAATGAATATATATGAAAAAGTACATTAGTAAGTAAAAGATTCCATTCGAAATAATCCAGTAATTTGAATAGACAAACGATTCTTTGGGGAAGAATGGTCTATATGCTGCAAATGATATTCCAATCGTTCCAAAAATAACACCAAGTGATAATATATTTGCCTCTCTATTTTTTGTAGTTGTTCTGTAAATAAATAATACCGCCAAAATTATGAAGATAGCCCAAATTCCTAGTAATATTATGTCTCCAAGATCTAATGCCATAATTTTGAACTCCTACTATTCTAATTTTTTATATTTCAAAATAAAATATATTATATCTTTCTTATTAGCATTTCTCATATTTTTCGTTTTTTATTTTATTTTTTGAAAAAAATATAATGGTTAATATTGCATTATCTTTCAATCATGTTCTGTATGATAAGAAAGGTTTTTGAATGAATATTACAAAGCAAAACTTGTGGTAATCATGAGAAAAAATTCGCAGGATTTGTCAGATACTGTAATGTCATTATTAAAGAAACGTGGATTTATCTGGGGCCCCTCTCCAGAATTATATGGCGGACTTTCTGGATTTTATGACTTTGGTCCACTTGGTAAGCTAGTAAAGAACAAGATTGAATCTATAGTTCGTAAAGTCTTTGTTCGCGCAGGTTATTGGGAAGTGGAGTGCCCTACGGTTTCACCACGAGTTGTATGGGAAGCCTCCGGTCATGTTGAAGGATTTATAGACCCTGTAACGAAATGTAAATCTTGTGGAAGTATTTATCGTGCTGATAATTTAATTGAGGAATTTCAGCCTGATCTTGATATTAAAGGCAAATCCTTTGATGAATTGACTAGTATAATTAAAGAGCATGGGATAAAATGTCCCTCATGTGGTGGGGAACTTGGAGAAGTTATGGAATTTCATCTTATGATGCGGACTACTATTGGTTTAGATAAAGAGGCATTTTTGAGACCTGAAACTGCAACAACTACTTATTTGTTGTTCAAGCGACTGAAGAACTTCTTTAGAGATAAGTTGCCTTTCAAAGTATTTCAAATTGGTAAAGCATATCGGAATGAAATATCTCCACGTCAGGGAGTTCTAAGACTTCGTGAATTCACTCAAGTTGAAGGTCAAATGGTTATTTTGGAAGAGCAAGAGGATCCCTTTGAAGAGTTTGAAAAAATTAAAGATGAGATTCTTCCTATGCTTCCGTATCAACTACAACTGGAAGGCAAATTTGAGCCCATTAATATTTCATTAGGTGAAGCTTTGGAAAAAGGCTATCTTCAGAAAGAGGCATACGCATGGTCTATTTATGTTGCGTATTCTGCGTTTAAAGAAATGGGATTCAAGGAAGGCAATATTAGATTACGTCAGCATCTTCCAACTGAGCGTGCTCATTATGCAAAAGATGCATGGGATATCGAAATTATTAGTAATAGATATGGTTGGATTGAATGCTGTGGGATTCATGATCGTGGAAATTATGATCTATCACGTCATCAGAAGTATTCAAAAGAATCTCTAAGTGTAAAAGTTAATAAGAAACCAGTTGTTCCTAATATACTTGAAATTGCATTTGGTGTTGAGCGTCCACTATATTGCGCCTTAGAGCAATCATATCGTGAGGATATAATTAAACAAGAAAATAAAGAAGAAAAGCGAGTTTGGCTTGATCTTCCTGTTTCAATAGCGCCAATTGAAGTCGGTGTCTTTCCGCTTATGAATAAACCACCACTTACTGAGCTAGCATCTAAGGTGTACAATATTCTCATTGAAGAAGGTATATACGCTTATTTTGACGTGTCTGGAAGTATTGGTAAACGTTATCGACGAATGGATGAGATTGGGACTCCGTTCTCGATCACAATAGATTATGATTCCTTGGAGGATAATACGGTTACAATACGCGATCGAAATACCATGGAACAAAAACGCGTCAAAATATCAGATTTATCAGAAATCATGAAAAATTTGATAAAAGGTAAAAAATCATTTTCTAATTTGTAAATCTCTTCTCTTTTTCATTTTTATTATGAAAAATGGCTTTTATTTTTTAATTTTATCGAATTTTGTGGCACATGAAGTTAAATTTAAAAGTGCGATAAAGAATCTACTACGAAGAGTTAAAAAAAATATTATTGTGGTGATTCAAAAAATGTTCATAGATCCACAGCACTTGATGCCTGTCTATGGAGTCCTAGCCACAGCAATAGCAGGCCTTCTCTATGCATTATATTTAGTTGTAACAATTGGAAAAGAGGAAGAAGGCTCTGAAAAAATGCTTGAGGTGGCTAACTCAATCAAAGAGGGCGCAAACGCATACCTCAAGCGACAGCTCAAGTCTATCGCGTTCTTCATTGTATTATTGGCAATCTTTCTATATTTCACATGGATTCAACCGACTCCCGCAGGCTATCCTGATATTGGAATTGGTAGATCTATTGCATTCTTGATGGGTTCTACCTTCTCAGCCACTGTTGGATATGTCGGTATGAATATGGGAGTTCGTGGCAATCTAAAGGTTGCTGCTAAAGCCGAAAAACATGACTTTATTGGTGCTCTTCGTGTCGCTTATCGTTCAGGTACCATTACTGGTATGTTAACTGATGGTCTTGGTTTATTAGGTGGTACCCTATTATTCTTAATCTGGCAGGAATATGCCTATGATGTACTTCTTGGATTTGGTTTTGGTGGCACCTTAATTGCATTATTCATGCGAGTTGGTGGTGGTATTTATACAAAGGCTGCCGATGTTGGTGCAGACCTTGTAGGTAAAGTTGAGAAAGGTATACCTGAAGATGACCCCCGAAATGCTGCTGTTATTGCTGACCAAGTTGGAGACCAAGTTGGAGACAATGCAGGTATGGCTGCTGACATTTTCGAATCTTATGAGGTTACGATTGTCAGCGCTATGATTCTCGGTTGGTCTGCACTAGGCGCAGCAGGTGTTGTATTTCCACTCCTAGTTCGTGCAATAGGTGTCATTTCATCAATTATTGGAACTTATGCCGTTAAAGCGAAAGGCAGACTTGAAAATGCAATGCGTGCAATTGAGCGAGGATTCTTACTATCAGCTGCAATATCCATTATTGGATTCATGATTATCAGCTGGTGGTATATGGGAGATCTTCGATACGGCTATGCAACCTTATCTGGTGTCATTTTAGCTGTCGTAATTAATCGAATTACGGAGCACTTTACTGGTACCGATCGTGAGCCTGTAAAAGGAATTGCCCGTTCCACTCAAACTGGTTCTGCAACCACAATTCTTCGTGGTATTGCAGTCGGTTATGAAGCGACCGTCTGGGCAATTATGGCTATTGTTGGTTCAATTATCGCATCAATATTCATATTCTTAAACGAATTCACAACAAATCCGATCTTTGTATTCTATGGTGTAGCTCTAACCGGTATCGGTATGCTTACGTTAACTGGAAACAATATTTCTATGGATGCATTTGGTCCAATCTCAGATAACGCTCAAGGAATTGCTGAAATGTCTGGTCTTGATGAAGACGCTAGAAGCATTGTTGAAGACCTTGATGCAGTTGGAAATACAACCAAAGCAATTACAAAGGGCATTGCTATTGGTTCCGCAGTAATTGCAGCTGTGTCATTGTTCTGGTCATTCTTAGAAGATGTTGGCAAAGTACTTGTTGCAAATGGTCAGCCAGCTGATTCATTAAACCTATCCCTTGTGAATCCGTTTGTCTTCATTGGTCTATTGATTGGTGGTGCAATTCCATGGCTATTCAGCTCATTAGCAATACGTGCTGTTGAGCGTGCCGCATCCACTATCATCTATGAAGTCCGAAAGCAATTCAAGGAAAATCCTGGCATTATGGAGGGTACCGCAAAGCCCGATTATGCCCGTGTAGTTGATATTTGTACTGCATCTGCACAGAAGGAATTAGTCAGCCTAGCATTGCTTGCAATTCTGACTCCAATCGCTGTTGGATTCCTTCTTGATGAAACTGCACTTGCAGGCTTCCTTGCTGGTGCTATTCTCTCTGGTCAATTGTTAGCTGTATTCATGGCATCCGCAGGTGGTGCATGGGATAACGCCAAGAAAATTGTTGAGAAGGGTGAGTACGGCGGTAAGGGTTCATATGCACACAAAGCATCCATTGTTGGTGATACTGTTGGAGACCCACTAAAAGACACTGCAGGACCCGCGCTCAATCCTATGATCAAAGTAATCAACTTGATTTCACTAATTGTCGCACCAATGGTCGTGGTCTACAGACTTAATCCACCCATGCTTGGCTCAATTCCATTGATTCCAATCGTAATGGTTATCGTACTTGCACTCATATTTGCTGCTATTTGGTACAGCAAGAAAGACCTGCCATACGAAATTGAAGCCGTTGAGGCAGATGCAAGCGAAGCAGTTTAAACGGGACTTTTCCCTTTTTTATTTTTTAATTATTAATATAATCGGATATATGTGCGACTCCGATAAAGTTAAACGTGTTTTGTGATTTTACTTCTTTTCGTGATGTAAATTGCCGAGTTCAAGGATTTCAGGATTTTACAAGATGAGTGTAGAAGACCGCCTTAAGAAAGTACAAGAATTTACTGGTCTTCCGGAAGAGGAGTTTAAGGTTCTAGAAAATAAAGGTCCAGTGCCTATGGAAACATTGGACCGCATGATTGAGAATGTTATTGGGGTCATGCCATTTCCATTTGGTATTGCTACTAATTTCATTGTAAATGGTAAGGAATATTTAGTGCCTATGGTGATTGAGGAAGCTTCAGTTGTTGCTGCAGCCAGTAATGCTGCACGAATGGCTCGCCCTCATGGTGGATTTAAAGCAATTGATACGGGCTCCATCATGATTAGTCAAATCCAAGCTGTAAATGTGCCAAATCCATTTGCTGCAAAGATGCGTATACTTGAACATAAAGAAGAAATTCTCCGTATTGCAAATGAGCAAGATCCTATTCTGATCAAAGTTGGTGGTGGAGCACGTGATGTTCGTGTTCGTGTAATTGATGCAGATACTGGGCCTATGGTTATTACCGAATTGATTGTTGATGTTCGTGATGTTATGGGTGCAAATGCAGTAAATACAATGGCTGAAGCCGTTGCGCCACTCATTCAAGAGTTATCCGGTGGTAAAGTTCTGCTTAGAATTCTTTCAAATCTCGCAGATTTACGCATTGTTCGCGCTTGGGCAACATTTGATAAAGATTTGCTCGGTGGGGAAGAGGTAGTTGATGGAATAATTAAAGCATATGATTTTGCGGTACACGATATTTACCGCTGTGCCACTCATAATAAAGGAATCATGAATGGCATTGATGCTGTTATTCTTGCTACTGGAAACGATTTTCGCGGTATTGAAGCCGGAGCCCACAGTTACGCTGCAAGAAATGGATACACGTCATTGACTACATATGAAAAATCTCCAGAAGGGCATTTAATCGGAACTATTGAGGTTCCTCTTGCCGTTGGTATAATTGGCGGTGTGACTGCAGTACATCCAGTTGCAAAGCTTGCTGTTAAAATATTAGGCGTAAAAACTGCAAGAGAGCTTGCTCATATTGTTGCATCTGTTGGGCTTGCACAGAACCTGGCAGCTTTAAGAGCTCTAGCTGCTGAAGGAATACAAAAAGGTCACATGGCATTACATGCACGGAATATTGCAGCAATGGCTGGTGCCAAAGGAGACCTAATCGATAAGATCGCAAAACAAATGGTTGATGAAGGTAAGGTTCGTATGGACCGAGCAAAAGAACTTCTTGAGCAATATAGTCATTAATCATTTTCTTTTTCTATTTTTATAATGATGTTTATATATTTTTAAACCTAAATTTGTATTAGGTGGAATTATTGTCCGAATCGAAATTAGATGAGCTTTATAAGAAATTTGAAAAATATGAACACCGTTTATCAATGCTTGAGGAAAAAATTTACAAAGAAGATTCAATGCCTGTATGGACTAAAGACCTGGCAACAAAAGATGATTTGAAATCTTTCTTGGAGATTATATTACGTGAAATTAAATTTCTCAGAGAGGATACGAACAAGCGATTTGAGGAATTAAACTCGCATATGCGTATATATTTCGGATTATTGACATTTGTGGTTACATTAGTTAATACAATGATTACGGTTATTGCCATACTAATTGTAAACAAGCCATAAATTATTTCTAAATAAAAATTATATTTTTTAAACATGTGTTTGTTTTGTGATTAAAACAATAAAATAATTTATGTTGTAAATAGTTTTGTAAAAATTTTTGTAATTCATCATGGATATATATATATAGATGAAATAATAATATCAAATATGTAGACCATCAAAATAATAGTGGGTCCTTTATAGTATTAGGTGGAGTGGTTTAATTGAGCGAAAATTGTAGAGATTTCGAGCAAATAGCTAAAGAATTTGCGGAGCGAGGAAATTTACTTCAGGCTGCATATCAGTTTAGAAATGCTGCGGATTGTTATGAAGAAAAAGTAAATGAAATGGTTGCTAAATCTGCAGAACATTTTCATATGCATGCTGAATCGTTAAAGAGTGATAAACCTAATCTTAAAGCGCAGGCATATTTTGAAGCAGCTATTATGTATAAAAAAATTAGCGATTATGCTAATGCAATAACATTATTTGAACTTGCACGAGATAATGCTCTCGAAGCAAAAATGACTGAACTTGCCGCACAAAGTTGTTTATGGGTAACATATTCGAGTTATCGTTCAGGACGGTATGACTATATAAAGAAAGCCGCAAAAAGCATGGGTGAACTTTATGAAGCAAGTGGCAACGAGTTCCTAAGTAATAGTGTTATTCAGAAAGCTGTTATGGCATATATTCTTTCAGCGGTAGGCTATTCTGCAGTTCTTGAAGATGATAAAGCAAAAGAATTGATTGAGAAAACAAAGAAGTTAATGACTGCCAGTAAATCTTGGGATTGGCTTGCAGATCTATTTACATTTGCAGATTCTTTAGTGCAGGATAATTATAAGGAATGTGAACGAATATTGTCCAAATTTGCTACGCGTCCGGAATTCTATGATATTCTCGGTGCAGCATTAAAGATCCGCGAGGAATCTAAGGACTAATCTTTTTTTATTTTATGTACATCTACTTAATCTTTATATCTTAGATAAGCTCCATTAATTACATGGAGGTTATTATTTTGCCAGTTCAAGACAGAATTAAAAAATATCTTGACCTTCTTGGGATAAAGTATAATTATGATACTGAAAAAAATGAATTTGGAATTGTATATGAAATTGAAGGTCACAGAGTATATGTAACGATATCCTCGAATGAAAAATGGATTGAAATTATGGCACCACTGCTATCAAAGGATCTGGTTCCAAAAGATAAAGAAAGCGAATTCTACAAGGAACTGTTATATGCGAATCATAAGTTTGCAGAAGTTTGCTTTGATGTTGATTCTGAAGGAAATATTGGAACTTCTCAGGAATTACTCGTATCTGCACTAACGTTTGATTACTTTGAAGAAGAATTTCGTGCTGTACCTTTTGCAGCATTGCACTTCTGGAAAAATATCGCACCAAAATATAACATATCTGATTCTGGATTTAGCTTTGATTGAACTCTCATCTTTTTCTTTTTTATTGGATGTTTAATGATTCTAAATATTCCTTAATGCCTTCCTCTGCAATATTAATTTCATCCTGATCTATTTCTAATACATACTCTATTTTTTCCAAGTTGTTTTTTTCTGGATTAAATATTAATTCTGCTTCTGCATATACTTCAAGGCTCCAATTTTTCAAAGAAGTTTCAAAATGATTCAATCTGCACATCCTATTCATTTGTGCTATTTTTTTGACACTTATTATCAAATTCGTTAGAATCACGAAATTTAAAGAAAATGCTAATAATATAAAGTATTTATCCTCACATTTTTGATCATTATTAAAAAGTTCTACTAAATCATTAGTCTCAAAAATTAATTGTTTATATTTTGCAAGGTACGTTTTATTTTCATTGGATGAAATATCCATTTTATTAATTTCAGCGTTCCTAATTATATTAACAATATCCTCATATGTTTTTACTGCGAATTCATAGTTTTCTGCAATTGTTGGTCCATATTTATCTCGTAGTTTGTCTAAAGTTTTTTGATTGTTTTAAGTATGAATGCAAAAATACTTTTTAAAAAAGCATTAAATTGTCCTTTTTTATCAAGGTTATCAAAATTATTCGTTAAACCCATTATTTCTGACTTTATTTCATTTATATTTGTTTTTGGAGAATTTTCTATACTGTTATGTACATATTCTAAAATAGGTGTTGCATAATCATTAATAGGATTTGTCATGCTTGTTATTTTTTTTGTTTATGCTTTTTAGATTTTCGTGTTATATCGTAATGAATATATAATGGAAATAATTACTGGGAATCAGAAATATAAAAAGGGAACTCAAAATGTCGGAGACGAAAGAACCTGAATCTAGTATTCAGGAATCTGAGAACCTGCAGAAGTATGGCCGGCGGAATATGTGGGCCATATCATTTGCAGCATTCTTCAATGACATGGGCTCTGATTTACTATTTGCGTTCTACCCCTTGTTCGTTCTTATGATCCTAGGACAAGGCGTAGACATTCTGGGTGCTATTGAGACTGTAGCTCTACTTGTAGGGCAAATACTCAGTATAGCCAGCGGGCGTCTGGCCGACATGCGTGGTCGAAAGAATTTAATTGCCGCAGGCTATGGTCTCCTTGCAGTATCTCGTGTCACTCAGGGATTATCCCAAGATGCCCTTCAACTTACGGGTGCGAAATCCATTTATGAAATTGGTCGTGGTATTCGTAACCCGCCACGTGAAGCATTGCTAGCTGAGTCTGTTCCACAGAACATGCGTGCAAAAGCATTTGCATTATTGGGCGGAATGGATTCCTCCGGTGCTGTAATTGGTCCGATTCTAGGATTACTATTCTATTTCTATTTCCTATCAATTGGAATGCCTGCAGTTGATGTATTTCGAACATTATTTATAATCGCCGCAACTCCTACAATCTTAAGTATCTTAATTATACTATTTGGGACTCGCGAAATCAAGGTATTCAATAATGAGAAATCTGAGAATAAGCCAAAGAAGCGAAAGATCCCAATCAAGGATACAATTTTAGTCAATAAGAACTTAGCATTATTCACCTTTGCAACAAGTCTATTAGCCTTCTGGGCTTTATCTGAAAACTTTATGTTAGCTCTTGGTGCAAATATCCTTAATTTGCAGCTAACTGACGTTTGGCCCATCATTTTGCTCTACTGGTCCATCAATATTACATTCGCACCAGTTGCATTTTTATCTAGTAAGGTATCCGATAAGCTCGGTCGTTCAAAACCAATAGCCTTAGGAATGTTAGCCTTAGCGATTCTCACATTTGGATTTATATTTGCTAACGAATTGCTCTGGTTTATTCCATTATTCATTCTACACGGTGTATATCAAGGTCTATTCAATCCAAGTCAGAAGGCATATGTTGCTGATGTTGCACTTCCTGACCGTCGTTCTGAAACACTTGGAACATACAGTGCAATCGTCAAAACTGTCAGTATTCCAGGACCTATTGTATTTGGTCTAATTTGGACATATTGGGGCTATCAAATGGCGTTCTTCCTAAGCGGCTTATTTGTACTTCTTGCTTTGATAATCTTCTTAGCCGCAGTTAAAATGCCAAAAATTGAGGAGCCCGAAGAAACCGCAGCAACTACAGAGTAAATCTTATTTACTTTCCTCTTTTTTTATTTGTAATCAATTAATTTTATATGGTCTCATTGGTATAACTGATTTGAGTGGTTTGAATGAGTGACACAAAAGCCCTGAAAAAGAAATTCAAACTAGAATTTGCCAAAAATTATGAGAAATATTATCCTGTAAGTGCTCTCAATGAACTTGGATTCATGCGAAAGCAGTGTCCTAAATGTGGGAGCTTCTTCTGGACTAAGAATCCGGACCAGAAATATTGTGGAGACCCACAATGTGTAGGTGGTTATCATTTCATAAAGGATCCACCGGGTTCAAAGAGGCTTTCATATAAAGGTGCATGGGATGAATTTGTGAAGATTTTCAAAGAGTTTGGACATACGCCAATTCAGCGTTATCCAGTTGTTGCACGTTGGCGTGATGATGCATATTTTGTTCAAGCCTCAATTTACGATTTTCAACCCTATGTTGTAAGCGGTGAAGTAGACCCTCCTGCAAATCCTTTAATTGTTCCTCAATTCAGTCTTAGATTTAATGATATTGACAATGTTGGAATTACAGGGGCACATATGACAGGCTTCATCATGGTTGGGCAACATGTTTTTAATAAGCCAAATAAATTCATTTATTTCAAGGAGGAAAGTACTTTCTATAATTATGAATGGCTTACACGTGGTATGGGCATTCCCGGTGACGAAATTACATTTATTGAAGATGCTTGGGTTGGTGGCGGAAATGCCGGTCCGAACTTGGAATATTTTGTTCGTGGTCTGGAACTTGGAAATGAAGTTTTCATGCAATTTAGAGTTACCGCCGATGGTGGGCTGGAACCACTAAAGACTCAAGTAATAGATATGGGAACTGGTGCGGAACGTTATCCGTGGATTGCAAACGGAACTCCTACAGCTTATGATGTCGTATTCCCAAAAGTATTGGAAAAGATGTATTCTGCTACTGGATTTCATCCAAATACAGATTTAATGATTCCGTTTTCAAGATATTCAGGGCTTTTAAATGTCGATGAGGTACTTGATGAACATAAAGCGTGGGAAAATGTTGCAAAATCGTTGGGTATATCCGTAGAAGATCTACGCGCGGAAATATTTCCATTGCGTGCTTTGTACTCTATTGCAGATCACACTCGAAGTCTTCTTGTTGCGATTCACGATGGGGCACTTCCCAGTAATGTTGGTGGTGGTTATAACTTAAGATATCTATTGAGACGTAGCTTAACCTTCATAAAGCAATTCGGATTCGATTTTACGCTTTCAGATGTATTACAATGGCATATCGATGAGTTTAGTGAATGGTATCCAGAACTAAAAGAAGTAGGCTCTTTGTTTGATATTATTGAAACTGAAGAGAAGCGATTTGAGCAAACACTAAGTTCAGGAACAAAATTGGTCAGAAAACTAATCAAGAAGGGAAATATTACCGCAGATACACTTGTCGAGTTGTATGATTCTCAAGGCATAACTCCTGAATTCGTATCTGAAATCGCCCAAAAGGATGGCGTATCTATTGAGGTTCCATCGAATTTCAGTGCTCTGGTCCAACAACGGCATGAACAAAGGCAATCTAAGATAGTTAAACCTCACTTTGATGTTGAGGACTTGCCTGAAACAAGAAAATTATACTATGAGAATCAGGATTTGGAAGAATCTGATGCAAAAGTAGTAAAGCAACTTGATAATACCCATGTTGTACTAGATCAGACGATTTTCTATCCAACCAGTGGAGGGCAACACCATGATATTGGTTGGATCGATAATGTACGTGTTATTGATGTATTAAGCCAAGCCGGACGGATAATTCATGTAATGGAAAAAGGGGTCAAATTCAGAAAAGGTCAAAAGGTTCATTTGAAGATTGATGTGGAACGACGTCATATACTTTGTAGGCATCATACGGCAACCCACATAATTAATGCTGCTGCTCGTGAAATTTTAGGTCCTCATATCTGGCAGGCAGGAGCTGAAAAAACTGTTGAAAAAGCGCGATTGGACATTACCCATTATAAAGGATTAACTTATGACGAAGAACGTGCAATCGAGCGACGAGCTAATGAAATCGTATATCTGAATTATCCAGTTGAGGTTCGCTGGGAAGACCGAAACGAGGCTGAGAAAAAATATGGCTTCAGAATTTATCAGGGCGGTGCGGTTCCCGGTAAGAAGCTCAGAATTGTGGATATAAAAGGAATCGATGTTGAAGCATGTGGTGGTACTCATTGCACAAGCACTGGTGTTGTAGGCCCAATTAAAATCCTTAACACTGAACGGATTCAAGATGGTGTTGTGCGAATTAATTTTGTTGCTGGGAGCCGTGCTGTTGATCTAATTCAGGAACGCGATAAAATCATTCATGACTTGTGTAATCTCTGGGGAATTAAACCGGATGACCTCGTAAAGACTGCAGAACGCTTCTTTAGTGAGTGGAAGAAACAGCAAAAGGAAATTAAAAAGATCCAGGCTGAACTTATAGAATCTCGAATTGTAAGTGCAATCGCATCAACTGATGAATCATTAATTATCATTAAAGTTCCTGTTAATGATGCCGGTAAAGTAATGAGCGTACTAAAATCACAAAAATCAAAATTGGCTGATAAGGCAGTAATCGTTATCGGACCCAATATGGCAATTGGGATATCTAATAGTGGACTTGATATAAAGAAAGAACTTGGAAAATACTGTGAAGTCGTTAAGGGAAATGAAAAGGAAGCGAAAGGGTTCAAAATTAAGCCTGGAGCTTTTTAATTTCTAATTCCAATGCTTCCTTTATTTTTTCATAATCTTCAGATGGGTTTTCAGATACTTTGCGTCCTCCTGTAGCGCGTTTTTTGTTTCCACCGATTGAACTGATAAATTGTCTCAAAAATGCCTTGCAATCAATATCTACACCCTCGGACGTTAATAGATATTGTTCACTTTTTTGATTATATGTGTGCAGTAATATGATATATGGTGCAGTGATCCCTATTTTTTTCAAAATATACCCTTGATCAGAAGCCTCTAACCCCGCAATACTTAATTTAAAAACATTAATGCCATTGATTGTTTGTATGTTTGAACTTAGAAAGTGCTCGTTAATAATTGCACCTTTTAGCATATTGTAATTCGTTCTAAGTGTGTCGTATTTTTTAATGATCTTTCCGACCTGCTGTAATTCGAAAGGTATTTGTTCTCTTGTACGCAATATTTCATTATAGATAGTGTTCACCGTATTTACTGCAGTGTCGCCTCCAACTATTTCTATTTCGGTTGTGGATTCATGCTTTTGGTATCTTTTTATTTTGATCAATCGAAGCTCGGATGTTTGTCTAACGTGCGTCCCGGAACATGCTGTAATATCATAGTCTCCAACAAAAATAATTCTCAATATGTTCTTCTTTTCAATAATAGTCTCTCGTACTCGTGTGCTATTCGGTAACTCCTCTTTAGATAGAAATTCAATTCTTACTGGTAGATCTAAATCTACAATTTTGTTTGCCTCTTTTTCAGCCTCAAGTATGTGTTCTAATTTTAGGTCTTCGGACTTTATATGTAAAATTGCACGTTCTTCATCAATCCATGTTTTTTCAATTGAAATGTTTGAAACTATTTTTGATAATGCTCTGTACAAGATATGTTCCGCAGTATGATTTCGCATAACTTTGTATCGCTTATTCCAATTTAGAACAAGTATTATTTTACTATTTTTTGGAATTTCCTCATCAACTTCTAAAAGTATGTTTTCGTTTTCTTCAATTACATTTTTAATCTTCAGGGTCTTCTCACGGTTGTCTTTTGTATATATTAGCTCGCCCTCATCTGAGATTTGACCGCCACCTTCAGGACGTAAGATGCATTCTTTTGGAACCACATAGTGCTTTCCATCTTTAGAAAAAGTATCTAAGACTTCCGTTTCAATGCTCTTAAGGTATGAATCCATCAAATATATCTTTTCAGTAGTCATTGTTGTGAGCCTTCCTATGCTCATTTATAATGTGAGAGTATTCTGTGAATCACGCTATTGCTAAAGTATAAATAGTTTTCATAATATGAATTTTAATAACTTGATGGGACGCAAGCCCTAGAAATTAATGTCTGGTGGACAACCATGAAATTCTCACTATTTAAAAAAGATCCAGTAAAAAAGGCAAAAAAGCTCGTTGATAAGGGCGATTATTATTGGGAAATCGATGATTTAGATGCTGCTGCAAGTCATTATGAGAAAGCTGCGCAAATATATGATGAACTTGGAGATTTTGAATCTGCCGAAAAGTATTATTTTGAAGCTGCTCGATGCGGGTTAGAACTAGATGATGAAGAAATGGCTGCAAAGTACAAAACATATGCCGCATCTATTTTAATGAAAGAAAATAAAGCCCGTGAAGCTTCAGATATTATGAATGAAGTTTCAGACCATTTCTTAAGAGCCGGGAAAACGAAAGAATCTGCCCGAGCATTAGGTGTTGCAATTATTTCTGCAATTGCTGCTTCTGACTTCAATCATGCTATAAATCTTACAAAGAAAATAAAGCGAAAGGGCAAATCTAAAAAATTAGATCATCCCGTATTAAAACTCGCTGAATATTTAACAAAAATCATATGTAATGGTGAAGTAATTTCCGAATCCACATTTGAAAAAGCAGTATCTAAAGCGTCATTTAATGATATTGAATTTAATTTTATCTCTCCCGTTATTGAGGGTGCTCGATTATCCCATGATACTACAATTTCTATTGAGCCAATTTCCAGTCTTAAAAAAGTAACAACTGGTAAGGTATTAAAATTCAAAATTAAAATTACTTCCCCTGTACCTTCTCAAGTAATATCTACAAGTTTGCCTTTATCTCGTAATTTAATCATTACAAAGGAGCCTGAATTTTCTAAAAAGCCAGTTTTAAATGAGGAAGTTAAATTTGAAGTCAAATCAAGCATAAGTGGTAGTGCAATTGTTGGCCCATTTAAAATTACTTTGAAAAGTGATAAAGCAATTCTCCACAAGATAACAAATTCAATTGAATTTGAAGTGGAGCCACCAAAAGCCAAAGTAGAACTATTCGTTGATTCCGAGGAATATTCTGTATCTACCAATAATGAATTTCAAATTAATGTGAGAATAAAGAATATGCGGAGTGATTCCATAGATAATATCCTATTAAAAGCAGAATATCAAGAAGGCATTGATTTGAGTCTGGGCACATCTGAAAAAACAATTGGAATTCTTCCCGGTAATTCTGAAATGGATTTTCCATTCTACTTTATTTCATCAGAGCCTGGTGAAAAAATCATTATGTTCAAAGTATTCGAAAAAGACCGCAGTAAAAAACCACTAGACCAGATAGCAATAAAAATAAGAACTGGCTAAATTGCCAGTATTTCTCTATTTTTGCAGGTATTGTATCAATGCCGAGTGTAGGTCTTTGTGTAACTCACTAGGTATAATTCCACGTTCTTCTAATGCTGCTAAGCCTTCATAGATCATAACTTGGCTCTTTGGTCTGTCGATAATTGACAACGATTCAATTTTATGGCGAATTTCTATATTGTCTTTGTTCAGTATATAGCGTCTTAATGCTTTCGCAAGATCTGTAAATCTTTTTCCAATAGATGTAAATGGAAATGCAGCATTAGAATTGGATAATGTTTGCCTTAATGGAGGCGCAACGAAAAGATGTTCCTTATTTTTCAAAGTGACTGTAATTACGTAGAATGGAATGTAGATCGTATCAAAAATAGAAATTTCGGATGAGAATCTCAGATAGTTTTTCAGAAAAGTAGCAGTATTTAGAACCTCATTGCGAATATCATCCACTCTATGTTTGAAATATGCCAGTTCAACAACGATTGATTTTCTAAATTCATCGAATTTCTTAATGCGTTCAAGTTTTTCTTTTTCAAAAGCATCGCGTTTCTTGATAAGTTTCTCCTTTGCCTTCTCAGCTTCCTTCCGAACTGTTTTTTCGTCTTTACTCTTGCGGATCTTCGCTGTCTCTGTTTTTAATTTGGTAATCTGCTCAATTATATCGTCCGTTTGCTTTCTCCAATCTGCTAGATTCTGTCTATATTTCTTGATTAATTCTTCAAGTTTCTCTAGTTTATTCTTTTCGCCCTTTAGATATTGGTTCAAGCTCGATAATCTTAGTGCCTTTGTTTCCTTTTCGATTTCATCTCCCAATTGAGAGACAAGTTCAATCATTTTAATTTCTTGTTCGCTAAATAGTTCACCCGACAAAATCAAAAGTTCTTGTTCAAGATTCGCATCAATTTTGTCAATTTCTCTACTGATCTCTTCCTCTAGTTTAATCTGTTCTTCTTCAAGGCTGGAAACGAGTTTTTCTCTTTCTTCATTTAGATATTCATTCCATCTATCAATGAATTTTTGAATAATTCGACCGATCTCTCGCTCTCTTCGCTTACTTTCTGCGGTTTCTGAAATCACTTTAATCATTTTCTTTACATATTCACTATGCTTGTCGGCATTATTAATCGGAAGTTTATATGCCGAATCCGATTTTTGTGTTCTAATTGTCTTTTTGAACAAATTGTTTCTTAAAATCATTTCATCAAGTGCATCTTCAATGACTTCGATTTCTTCCTTTACTTCATTGAACGGATCATGACATTCTGAGAAGCCTTGAAATTTCTCTAGATCTGTATTCAGACATTTTTCTAATACTTCTGCAGCTTTCTTTGGTTCGGGCAGCTTCAAATATTTAAATTCCTGCTTAAAATAGCCTTTCTGACCTGAAAGCATTATTCGATATTCGCTAAGTGGTAATGATACAAATGGAAAGAGAACTTTGCTAAATGATTTTATCTTTATACCTTTTCGGTTTGATTTTAATTCAGATTTGATTTTGTTATCTACCCACATGTAAATCGCTGCAAGTTCTTCAGATGGATCTGCAGGATCAAGTTCTGTTCCATCCATAAATATGGTTGCGGCTGAAACCGGTAACCGATTTTTCTCCAGCGTGTTTATTGCATTTTTTGCAAGTTCTTCGATAATTGGCTTAAATGACTCGAAAATTTGAGCATTTCCATCCCAATCTTCAAGAACATTTCTGTATTGTGAAATAAACTTTTCTTTCGCTTCGTTCATGAAATCACTTATGATATCATCCGGAAATTCTGAGGCAGTTCCAATTGCAAAAATCGTTCCACTTTTCTCATCGACATTGTATGAAATTTTCATATCCTCTAAATCCATTTTTCGAATTGGTTTTGAACCGGCTTCCTGACCCAAATTAAAAATAGCTCCAATAAGGCTTGAAAATAATAACTCATCGAAATCTTCTGGAATCCATGAATATTTGAATAGAAGTCTACCATCAATTTTTAGTGCATAGAAGAGTTTTATGGGGGTTTGCATATAGATCAACTCTCTGATTCTATTCCTTGGGGCACTGTTTACTATTTATCTAATTTACTTTTAATATTTGCTGATTGTATTTTATTAAATAAAATATCTATTTAATATATTGTTTTATGGAAATTATTAATTTGTTTTTTTATCAAATTATTGAAAAATTGACAATAAGCGTCTTTATATACATTATAATGTTTGATAAATTTGTATTTTTGACTGTAATCTAATCATGCCCTAACTAAAAACGAATTGCCACATTCAGGGAAACATATCATGTTAAACTTGTCATTATAACTATGTATTATTAAAAACTCTAATGGAAACACAAATTTCAGTTTTCTTCGCAAGAAGATTAATGATTATGAACCGTATATTGTATCTACAGTTTGACCATTTACCTCGAATTTTATATTAATACTTTCGGGCGTCTCACTCGTATATCCTTGTACGTTTAAATATACAAAAAATATTCAAAACCCTTGAGACTATTTTTTTCCCTTTTTAATATGAGCATTGTGAGGTGATAAAATGACCTATCTGTCCCCTGAACTCGATTATTTCGATAGAGTATCAGAGGATATTCCAAGGGGCAGAGTGGTCTCTATTTTTTCTCCTCCTGAAATTTATGTGGGTGAATTTGGTTATCCTCGAGTTCAGATAGGGTTTGTTGGGGCTTTGAATCTTCGTGTGAAACCTAATATTTTAAGTTCTCCCGAAATTTGGATAACTATGGGGCGTCAGGACTTTTTCAGAATGCGATCTGAGATGTTCAGATTCATCCAGCAAGTTGATATTACATCAAAGAATCCATGGATTGAGTTTCTTCAAAACATAGTACTTTCGAATAACTTCATCAAAGTAAATGTATCTGCGTTTAGGATTCCGAAACGTAAAGCATATTTTCTCCCTATTGGTATTCCCTATGGTCCCGTTGTTAAAATTAATAATGCTTATCTTGAGAGTGAGTACTCTGTTGATCCTTATGTAGAACGAATAGTTTCTAAAGATATTATCTCTAAGAAATCTGTTTGGAGCCTGTATCAATACGGTTTGAAATTTAATGAAATAGTGCAATTAATGAGTTTGGGACTTATCGGCCGTTTGGAACATCGCAAATTACTTCCAACGAGACACGCGATGGGTGCCGTTGAATCTATTCTTGTGTCTCGATTGCGTGATGAAGTACATAGATTTCCATCAATTGATTTATTTGAGGTTCATAAATTCAATGCGTTTGGAGATAAATTTATTGTCGTTCTTGCCCCAGGTGATCCTCATATCTTATACGATATTATTTCTGACAAGACCGAGAATCCCAATGTAACGTCTGAAGTTATTTCAGCATTTATCAATGATCGTCTGGAATCTATACAATTTCAAGATGCACCTGATTGCGTTCAGTTTCCAATTCTTGAATATTTGTATTCCATTCAGCGAAAGGCATCTGCTATTGTTTTTAGATATTCTAAGGATCGTATCAACCGAAATATGGGTAGTTGGTTCGTTCGAAATGCTATCAAAAATGCATTACAAAAACGACCGAAAATCTTTGAGTTAAGTGATATAATTTATCAATTGCATCAGTTTGCTTCAGTTAATATCGCAAAAATATTATAAAAAAAGAAGAAAAAAATTTTATATCTTCTCTCGGGCTTTTCCACGTGATAATGCCTTGTAAAGTATTCCAAGTCCGACTCCGCCGGTTTCCAATCCTGTAACTAGTGCTCCAGCAGGAAATACTTTCATTACGACACCGAACATGAATGCTGATACGCCTAAGAACAATAACCCACCGAGTGTACCACCAGCTCGGAACATCATTGATTTTGGATATTTCGCTTCGATAATATATCCGTTTGAGGCACTGACAAATGCTTTGTATTTTTTCTTTCCGTATCTATATGTTAATTCCCACACTGGCACATGAATTAGAAATAGCTCCTTTAATTCGATGTTGTCATCTCGCCATTCTATTTTGTCTATCTCCTCGAGAATATGTGCAGTCTGCAAGTTATATGCTCTTTCTTTTGCTTTTTCAGCAGCTTGATCTTGATCTATTTGGCTGTCTATGATCTTTCCATGATATTTCTTAACAAGTGCGATATCAAAATATTCTTTTGCACGTACTGGTATTGGCATTTCAGCAATTGCCTTGTTTATTTTGGTCTGTCCCAAGATAGCTATTTCGTGGCGTCTATCCACAACACCTTCCTCGTCTTTCCAGTGCCAGTGAATGTGCTTATATGCGTTAGGCATTTGTGGCCAACGATCACTAAATGTTGCATACCTGTCTTTTCCTTTATATTCTGTTTTTGCATCAACGTGTGCAATCCAGAATGGATAGAACTTTAAGTCATATTCAATGAATGTTGCTGCCCAACTAATGTCATCTGGGACACCTAACTGTTTTGAGACCCAATATAACAATGTTTCTTGGGCTTCCCGTAATGAATAGTGAACTCGAATCATATAATGGTCTTTAAATTTCTCTCCCTTTACTGTAAATGTTGTACCACAGTAGGGGCATGTAAATAGGACATCTCCCGAATGTGGCTTAAAATCCGCATCACAATATGGACATCTCATAATCATAATCCTCCTTATCGTTTCTCCCTCTGTGTTTGTAGTACGGTCTTAAAACCGAAGAATGTCATTAGGAATCCAATTATAGTAATAATTGCTGAAACAATGCCCGGGGTTGTTTCGTCTAATATGAAAAACAATTGTGCTAATTGCGCAAAAATGGCTGATAAAACGATTCCAATAAGTCCTATGGTGCCCCAAAGAATACGTTGCTTCATAGTAATGGGTATTTCGCCAATTACAACTTTTCCATTATTTGTATCTATTGCAACTTTGTATATATCCTTTCCAAATTTGTACCTAATTAATGTAAACGGCGTTTGCAAATATTTTGTATCTCTGACTTGTACTTGAGTGTTACAATCAAATAGATCTTCTAAGCCACTTTTTGCCATAGCTCTATGGCGGTCCTTGACTCTATCTGTAACTGCTCGTACAAACTCATTCTCATCTATTTCGGAGTTTAATATTATGGGTTTGTGTGGCTTGATCTTTTCAAAATCATATGGTTCAGCTTTTGATACATCCAAGCTGTTCAAATATTCTTCCAGTCCATAGAAACGTGCATATTTTCTAGCGAGCATTTTCTCGTCTGTATCTGAATGTATTTCATCATCCACTGGCACATATCCCGTTTCATAATGCGTTTCGGTGTATGTTTCTGTCTGCCCATCTGCGTTTGTTCTAGTTTTTGTTTCGGTAACTGGAACTTGTACCGTCTTATAACCCGTGTAATGCGTATCTGCTTTGACTTTTGCATACCATGTAGGTACGTATAGTAAAGTATGCTCTACAATTTGTGAATTCAAAAGTTCTTTGTTAATACCTTTATTTTTATCTAGAAACTTTCTGAAGGTTTCTTCGATCTTTTTCTTATCTTTTGCAGGTAAGAACAAGTGTGCTTTTATTTCATTTCCTTCAACTGATGCCGTAAAGCCGCAATATTCACATGTGTAAATTACATCATCGGGACCAACACGGATATTCGCACCACAATTGTGGCACTTGAACATCTTATCGACTTCCGGCATCTCTTCAGAACTAACTGCCATAGTAGGTCCTCCTTAATTAATTATCAATTGATTAGCTGGCACCCTCTCCGCGATGGACTGCGGAGGTTTTGCGTATAGGCTATCTAATGATAACCATTTTGCGCATAATACTCGCGGTGCCTCCGCGAGGGAGCAAATCGCTCCATTTTTATTCTGAGGATGTTTTTTGTTTAGATACATTGTAGTTTCGAAGGTTCTAAATCCTCAATTACTTAATTTATGTTATATGCTTACACTTTTATTAACTTTTAGGCAATTCATTAATGCCTTCGGAAGCAATATTTTTCCATTTTTCCTAAAAGAATTTTGGCTACTAAAAATAAAAAATTGAAGAAGTATATGATACTATTAGTGCTATTGTTGATGGTATTTTGATATTTTTTGATTATTTAATCTTCTATTTGTTCTATCATTAATCTATAATTCGGTAAGCTTCCCAATTTCTCGTTGATTTCCTCGATCACATAATCCCGAAATTGATCATCTGGCTGTAAAAACTTGAGTTTTACAAATATTTCATTATTCTTAATACCAAACTCCTTCACGATATTGAGTGTAAGTATGTCTTTTCCGTACCATGGATGCATAACTTTGCGTAATCGGCGTCTGATCAATGATTCATCCACAATTATTTCTTTTGCTAAGCCGTGTGTTTCTTCATAGTTTTGAATTGCTGATTTCAGGCTGTCAATCGCAAGTACTGCACAATGCATTTTCACCGGTGGCAATCCACCTAATGCTTTGTCTATATCTCTAATTGTTAGTCTTTTTGCCTCTTCGATTGTTTTTCCTTTCGCAATTATTGTAACCATAGATGCTGTAGCAATATTTGATGCACATCCATACGACTTGAATTTAATATCTTCGATTACATGCGTTTTATCGTTTACTTTTAATGTTAATGAGATCATATCTCCACAAGCTATGCTCCCTTCGATTGCTTTCGCATTTGCATCTTCTACTTCTCCAACATTTATTGGATTTGTAAACAGCTCAATCACTTTGTCACTATATCTATTTGACATTTCTAATCACCGCGTTCCTCTCAAATTGGGCTTAGCTCTAATAGCTTTTTAATAATTTCATGTACTGCCTCAATGGTGTAATCAATCTCTTCAATTGTATTATATTTTCCAATTGTAAATCGGACAGATCCGTTGGCATCTTCATGGGTTTTGCCCATTGCAAGTATAATACTACTTGGTTCCAATACTGGACTAAAACATGCAGATCCTGTATTTACTATTATGCCTTTTTTGTCGAGCCATAGTGTAATAGCTTCACCTTCTACACGTCGAAATGAAATGTTTACATTATTATAGTTTCTTTTATCGCCTGTTGGTCCATTTAGTGAGGCATTTTTTAGTTCAAGAAGCCCTTTTATCAGTCTGTCTCTCATTTTTTTGATGCGAGTCACATCGTTATTGTCCCATATCTCTATTGCTTTCTTGAATCCCATAATTGCAGGCATATTGGGGTCTCCTGGTCGTCTGCCGAATTCATTTGGTGCTCCA
>Ga0256914_1001134_pt1 | contig 25180 bp, 17 predicted proteins | sample HulkmetaG_FD_191571 | JGI IMG/M metagenome (GOLD analysis project Ga0256914, IMG submission 191571) | Hydrothermal chimney microbial communities from Main Endeavour vent field at the Juan de Fuca Ridge, Pacific Ocean - Hulk | ecosystem: Environmental > Aquatic > Marine > Hydrothermal vents ... | reverse complement strand
CTTTGCTTCAGGCCTCTTTCTGGGCCTGGCCGCAGGCTTTATAAAAGGATTTTCGTATGCAGGAAGCACTCTTGTGGGCAAGGTCCTTGTGGCCCTATCTATCATCACAGTGGCAGGGGCGTGGATTTTGGCTATTTTTTCAAATTAGTCTCCTTTGTGCGCTAAAGAAAGATAATTGCCAGTGCACCTCCTGCAAGCACCACCCACAATATGTCCACCTTGCGATAAAGGGCTGCAAAGGCTGCAACGCCAATTAAAATAGAAGCTGGCTGCCAACTAATGGCAAGCATAAAACTAATAAAAACCGCAAGCAGAAGCCCAACAAACGATGCGAGAACGCCCCTCATGGACCTTTTGAACAAGGGTGAATGGCTAAAGTTTTCAAATACCGGCGCGGTAATCAGTAATATCAAGAATGAAGGGGTAAAAATGGCCCACGTGCAGGCAGCAGCACCCCAAAGGCCCTTCAAAAGATAGCCAACAAAGGCTGCGGTTATGACAATGGGCCCTGGTGTTACCTGCCCAAGGGCTATGCCATCCATGAGGACCTTGGCTGTCAGAAGATGCCTTTTGTCCACGACCTCATGGAGCATCAAGGGCAACGAGGCGTATCCGCCGCCATAGGCAAAGAAATCTATCTTCATCATCAGGGCGCACAACTTGCCAAGGAAAGGGTCTGTCAGGAAAAGAAGAAGCATCAGACCTGCTACAATGCCGGTTATAATGTAGGCAAATCGTGCTGATCTAGAGTATAGAAGCTCTCGGAATCCCCTTTCCCTGGTGGACGAAGCCTGGCTTGCCCCTTGATCAGCTGTTTTTTTCGGGTAGATGAATATGGCTGTTATGGCGCACAATATTATGACAGTCACAGGGCTTCCCTTCATGACGAGATAGCCTGCAGATGCAGCAACCAGTACCACATCCTGCCAAGAGCGTACCATTTTCCTTCCAAAGGATATGGTGGCATTTGCCACAATGGCTACCACAATCACCTTGAATCCGAGAAAGCAAGAAGCAACCGGCTTCAAGTCTATGGCGTGCATATAGACCACGGAAAGCAAGGTCATGAAGACAAAGGCGGGAAGAGCAAAACCGGTATAGGCTGCAAGAGAACCAATGCCCCCGCCTGCCTTGAGCCCCGCGTAGGCCGCCGCCTGCATGGCCGTGGCACCGGGAATGGTCTGTACTAGGGCCACGCCCCGGTCAAAGTCCTCTCTTTTCACCCAGTGGTGTTTTCTGCAAGAAAGGTCTTTTATGTACTTGACCATGGCAGGGCCGCCAAAGGCTGTACATCCGAGACGAAGAAAGGCAAGAAACAGTTTTAGTGGCGGAACATTTCCTCCCATAATTTTCTAATTTCCTCTGTAAGGGCTAAATCCAGTTCAGGAGGCCTGCCCCGGGTGGTGAGATAACCCCCTATAAGCATGGCATCAGCCCCTGCCATAAAGGCCAAGGCTTGCATCTGGCCAAGTGCCGACTCCCGGCCTCCAGCTATTCTCAATGCACACTCTGGTATCATGATTCTGAACATAGCTATCGTTCTGAGGATATCCCCCACAGCCAAGGGCTTCAGGCCTTGAAGCCTCGTTCCCTCAATGGGCACCAGGATATTGATGGGTACAGAATCCACCCCAAGCCCCGAAAGGGTCCGTGCCATTGAAAACCTGTGGAACTCGCTTTCACCAAGGCCGATTATCCCTCCTGAACAAATTTCCAGCCCACATTCTTTGGCCTTGCGAATGGTGTCCACTCTTTGGTCAAAGGTATGGGTGGAACAGATAGTGGGGAAAAACTCCTCAGATGCCTCAAGGTTGTGATGATACCTCGATATGCCAGCATCCTTCAAGGTTTTTATTTTACTTTTGCTCATAATTCCCAGTGAGCAACACACCTCTATCCCCACCTTTTCCCTGATCTCAGCAACCCTTTGGGCCACCTCCTGCACTTGGCGTTCAGAAGGCCCCCTACCGCTTGTTACAATGCTGAAACGGCTTGCACCACTCTTTTTAGCCTCTTCTGCCTCCATTAAAAGCTCGTCTCTGGATTTAAGCGGATACACCGGCGCATTGGTGCGCGCTGATTTTGACTGTGCGCAAAAGGCACAGTCTTCGCTGCATGAGCCAGAACGGGCATTGGATATGGTGCAAAGTCCCATCTTGAGACCCCTGTTTTCAAGTTTTAGCTCAAGGGCCTGCTGCATGAGCTCTGCCAAGCTTGTTTTTTGAAAGTCTTCAAAATCAAATTTCATCATCTTGAAAGATCCCTTGGGCTATAGGGCCTGATATACCTCTTCTATTGCCTGGGCAGTGAGTTTCATGATCTCATCAATCTGTTCCCTCGTGGTGCTAAGAGGAAGGAACAAGTAGGTCACATCACTGAGGGGCCTCAATATCAATCCCTTTTCAAGACCCTTTAGGTATACCTGCCACCCTACCCTCTTTTCTGCAGGAAATGGCGTTCTGGCCTTTTTGTCCTTCACCAGCTCAAAAGCTGCCACCATGCCAATACCCCGCACATCTCCAACCATAGGCAGGTTGAGAAGATCCATCTTGGCTTCTTGCAGCCTTGCAACCTTTGAAGGCAGACCTTCAAGGACGTTTTCTGATTCGAAGATTTCCATGGACCCCAGGGCAGCGGCACAACAGATGGGATTTGCCGTAAAGGTGTGCCCGTGGAAGAAGGTTTTACCCTCAGTATAATCGGCATAAAAGGCGTTAAATATCTCCTTCCTAGTGACTGTTACAGCCAGGGGAAGTGTCCCGCCTGTAATCCCCTTTGACAGGCATACGAAATCAGGCGTGATCCCTGCATGCTCCATTGCAAACATTCGTCCTGTACGTCCAAAGCCTGTGGCCACCTCGTCTAGGATGAGATGAATACCAAAGGAACGGCAGATTTCATGCACTTGTTTTAGGTACTCTGCAGGATAGGAAATCATGCCGCCTGCACCCATGAGCATGGGTTCAAGTATCATGGCAGCGATATTTCCCCCTTCCCTTTCAAGAAGCCTTTTCAAAAAGTCGGTGCATTCCAGGTTGCAGGAGGCAGCCTTGCCTGGATGATACCTTTCTGGTCCGCACGGGCAGCGGTAGCAATAGGGTGCGGGTACGGTAAAGGAGTCGAAGGTCAGGGCATCAAAGGGGCCTTCAAAGGCTGGCACGCCTCCAAGACTCATGGTGCCGATGGTATCCCCGTGATAGCCTCGCTCAAGAGCGATGAATCTTTCCCTCTTTTTCTTTCCCATCAGCTTCCAGTATTGCAATGACATCTTTATTGCCACTTCACAGGCAGTAGAGCCGTTATCAGAGAAGAAAAATTTATTTAGCTCACTTGGAAGAAGATGAGAAAGCCTTTCGGCCAGGATGACAGGCCCCTTGTGGGTTGTGCCTGCAAATTGCACCTGATCCAGCCTTTCGAGCTGCTTTTTTATGTGGCGCCTTATAACAGGGTGGTTGTGCCCGTGAACAATACACCACCAGGAAGAGATGGTGTCATAATAACGCCTGCCATCAATGTCGTACAAAAAGAGTCCTTCAGCCCTGTCTATGAAAAGTAGGTCCCTGTTTTCAAAATCCTTCATCTGGGTGTAGGGATGCCAGATAAATTGTTTGTCAAGTTTTCTCAATAGTGTCTTGTCCATAGCTTTTTGTCCAAATCCTTCTTTTTGATCCTACAGGATTGGTAATCCTAATCTCGTCCATAAGAAAGTGAAAGGATTTCAATGAGAAGTTATAGAGTTATCAAAAACATGAATTGGCACAGATGCATGGATGTCAGCTTGGAAGGAAATGGGGGCCGCCTCCATCCATATTGATAAGGCAGGCCCCTGGGCTCTCTTCTTTGAGGACCCTTGCAACATGGGGCTGGCACGTAAAAAAGAGTATCTGCCTGTGCCTGGAAAGCTGACCTATGACATTGGCCGTAGTTTTGGTGCGCTCAGGGTCGAAATTCACAAGGATGTCATCCATCAAAACCGGAAGAACTTCACTTCCTGTGTCGCAGGCCGAGATCACACCAAATCGCAGGCACAGATACAGCTGCTCTGCAGTGCCCCTGCTCAGTTTGTCTATCTCAACCCTTTCCCCCCTGTCGGTCACTGCCCACATGTCGTCGCTTCCTGCAGACGCAGCAATCCCGGCATAACGCCCAAGGGTTATTTCCGAGAAGAAATTGGAAGCTGCCCTTATCACCTGGGGTTGATTCTCCCTTTCGAACCTGTCTCTGGCTTGCTCGAGTATATGAAGAGAGAGTGTGTGTACAGCCCATCTTTCAGAAAGCTCCCTGATTTCCTCTATGACAGATGACCTCTGAGACAAAAGCTCCATATGTTCATCAGACGATATCAATTCCTCGAGGGCCATATTAGCTTCGGCCTGTTTCTGGATGAGTGTCTTTATATTAGCCTCTATGTCCTTTAATTTCCTAAGATGTTCCTCAGCTTCCATCAAGAGGGTGTCTTGACGCTTTCCCTTGAAAAGATCTGAGACTGCACCAAGGTCTTCTGCACCTGATATAACCTTGAGCCTTGCAGCAAGCTCTGTCCTTTGGGACTCCATATCCTGCATCTTCAGATAAAGCTCGAACACCTCCCTTAGCTCCTCCTTGGATTTGCATTGTGTATCCTTTAATATGTGTTCGATCTTGTCTGTCTGCTCTTTGATCTCGCTATTTAGATTTGTCTTTTCTTGTTCAAGCTGTCTAAATTCCTGCCGAAGAAGCTTCCAATCCATTTCCTTTTTCAGCTCTTGGGAAAGCCTTTCATAGAGAAGATCCACCGTGGACACCACATCCAAAAGGTCGCTACCCTCGCCTTCGACCTCATCAAATAGTTGAAAGACCCTTTTTGCAATCCTTTCTGCTTCTCTTTCAAGTTCCTTAAGCTCGCTCTGCCTTGCCTCCTTCATGGCAAGAAGCTGCCTTGCCCTTGACAAATGATCTGAAAGGGATGCAAGCCCTGAAGGCGCAAGGCCTTTTTCTAAATCCTTTTCCACAAGCCACTCATTCCACCTTTCAAGGCTCTGTTCTTGTTCTTCCTTTACCGTCTCAATGGACTGTTTTATTTTAGAAATCTCTTCCTTGAGGCTTGAGAATTCAATGTCTGCCTGCTTGTACTTTTGTTCAAGCCCCTCTAAACGTTTTTTGGTCTCTTTAAAGGTATTGAGATCAATGATCAATCTCTGAAGCCTCTTTTCAAAGCCGACTTCATCTGCCCCTTCCAGCACGGAAAACCCTGCTTCTTTCAAGGCCTGCATCAGCTTTTCCTTTTTCGATTGCCTATCAAGGATATAATCGTGGAGTAAGGAGTGCTCTTCCCAAAGTTCCCGCAGGCCTATAATCTTTCTTTCCGCCAGGGAAAAATCGTCTGGTGTGATATCCCGAACGAGATCATGTCGTTCAAGAAAGCCATTCCAGCGCTCCTTCAGATCGCCTTCCCTATTTCCAAGCTCAACTAGGCGCTCTTTCTGGGCCTTGATCCTTGCGTCAAGGAGCTGCAAATCCCCTTTTAGGGATTCACATTCCGTGATTAGCTGTTCCCTTTTTCTAAAAACGGGATAGGCATCCTCGAGATCTTTTATGAGGGATGAAAGATCCCTGGACGTCTCCTTTCCTGTGATTCCAAGAAGATCTGTCAGTTGTCTCTTTTCATCACTTATATCTTTCAAGATGTCAGAAACCCTCTGAGCCTGTTTCTCCAAATCCTTCCTTCTGGAATAAAGCTCGGATGATCTCTGTGCCAGCTGAGCCTGCTTTTGTTCAAACTTTCTGGCAGAAATAGCTCTGGCTGAAAATGACAATATTGCCCCCACTAAGCATACTCCCCACCACAGGGGAGGCATATGGTAATACGCAAGGATTCCGCTTCCTGCCATCAAAGCCAAGGCCAAGGCAAGAAATAGATGCGGGATGTATGGGCCTTGACGGTCCATTTCTCTTTTGATAGAAGCTTCCTGCCTTATACATTCATCAAGCTCTGTCTTAAGCCTGAGACCTTCGGTTTCAAGACCTATCTCTTCATTAAGTGACCCTGAAAGGGTTTGGACAAGGGAGAAGATACGGCTTATTGAGCCTTGTTCAAGTCCATGGATGCCCATTGGAAGCTCCAACGAGTTCATGCGTTTTTGCCTGGCTTCGATCTTCCCTTCTGTTTCTTCTTTTCTGGCCTTCAGTCCCCTTAAAACCTGCCAACATTCCTCTATGGCCCTTTTGTTTTCATGAATCTCTTCCTTGAGATGACTTGCCTGTCTGCCCAAGTCCTTCAAATCGAGATCCTCAAAAGACCCTGGGACGCGTTTGGTGAAGACCTCTTTCATCCCTTTCTGAAGCCGCTGGGAGAGTGTTGTAAGCCTTTTTTCCCCATCCTCGATCTCGAAGACGATATCCTTGAGCCTTTGGACCTTGGCTGAAAGTCCATCCCAATCGTCTGTGGCCATGTCAAAAAGGCGGCCTTTGCAGTCCTCTATTTCCTGGCGCAGTTGATCAAGCCTGGCCTTAACAGCCCTTTTGTCATCGAGGCGAAGATCCAACCTCTCCCGAAGAAGCTGTCTCCTGCTTTCCAGTTCGTTGAACTTGTTTTCAAACCACTGCGCCTTGTGCTTGTCCGACTGGGATAAAACGGTGCCCCTTATACGCTCAAATGTCCAGTTGCTGCCAAGCTCTTCCTGTAAGGACTGGAGCTTGTGCGTAAGGTCCCTTATTTCGACTCTGTATTTTTCAATGAGTTCATCGTGTTTTTTGAGGTTGGCCTTTGATGCCAATAGATGGGAAATCTCATTTCTCTTTGCCAGATATCTTGCGTCTGGCCTCAAGTGTTCTATCCTTGCCTCCAACTCACCAAGCCTTTCTTTCACACTTTCAACTCTAGCCTCTGCCTTTTCGATGGACTCCGTAGCCATCTCAACCCGTCTGAACATGTCTGGAGAAAATCCGACTATTCTTTCATCGGCGCCAAGAGCCGAAATCTCGTCCTGAAGGGAATTTAGCCTGAGCCAATCCTGCCACGAGTCTGCTGCCACCTTGCAGGTTTCATAGGCCTTTTTTACAACCTCCTTTTGTTTCTTGAGGTTTGAAATCTCCTCTTCCGCTTCTTTTATGAAGACTGTTAGCTCCTTGTAGCGGTCGATTTCCGTCCTAGCCTTTTTCAGGCGTAAGTTTACCTCCTTCAGCTGGCCTAGGAGCTGGTTTAGGGGCAGCTTTCTGGCCAGCGGCCGGTAAATGGCATCCCTTTGCTTCTTCAACTGCCTGAGTGCCTGTGGAACTGCAAGGAATGAGGTGCCAAAGCCTGCCCCATAAATCGCATCCTTTATCTCATCCCTTCTGAGGCTTTCGAGGCTCTGGAGTTCTTGCAGGCTGAAGCTGTACACATTTTGGAAAAGATTTTTGGTCACTCCACCAAAAACACCCTTCAAGACCTGTGCATCAAGGGGAGCCATGTCAGGGCCATATATCTTGAGGCTCGCCCTGCCTGAACCCTTGATCCTCTCGATTGTTATCTGCCCGTACCTTTTGGTCGAGATGGTGATTCGCCCGCCATATCTGACACCTGGCATGGGTCTATATAACCGTTCGTTGCGCCTTGCATCTGGAAATCCAAAGAATATGGCATTGACAAAGGACAGAAGGGTGGACTTGCCAGCCTCGTTCCGGCCTGAGAATATAACAAGACCTCCTGAAAGGGGGCCGATGTAATAATCCATCAAGGCACCAAAGCCTTCTATGTGTATGTCTCTAATCTCCACGTGGCCTTTAGATAAGATCAATCTTCAAGCAGGTCCAGGAGCAAATACTCTGCTTCTTCGAGTATCTTTTCCATATCCACCAAGGCGCCTTCTGGGCAATTTGACCTCAGGGTCCGGTTGCCCAACAGCTCATAGAGGCTCTTTTCCGCCTGTGCGCGGGATTTCGGATCTGTCCTAATGGCATCTGCCTCTTGGAGTATCATGCCTACCAGATCTGAAGAACTCCTTCTGGATTTCAGGTCTATATGTCTCCTACAAAGGTTCTTTATGGAATCAACCCAGATAAAGGGGTCTGAATCAGAAAGTCCGTCCCTCAATTCCTCCAGCATGTCAGTAAGGGTTTCCTGGACCGAAAGGGCACCGAAAAGCTCAGATCGGCCCGTGAAAATAATACGAACAACCGTTGCCCTTGAGCCAACCTCGTTTCTAAGAGATTGAATCTGCTTCCAGACCTGGTCCATGAGGCTACTTAAGGTGGTGAAAGAAGTGGCAGAAATGGCCAGCTCATGCCACCTGACCACGTCAGTAGCCCTAAAGTCGAGATCAACTTCTTTGCCTTCTGTCACATTCACGATAAAAACGCCCTTTTTGCCCTGCTCCCTGAAGCTCCTTCCCTGAATCACGCCTGGGTAGGCTATAAAGGGCTTCTTGCACAACACCCTGTTGACGTGTACGTGCCCAAGGGCCCAATAATCGATCTCTAAACCCCTTTTCGAACAGTGGGCAAGATCCAAAAATGTGCAAGGGGCGTAGGGATAGTGGCCAGGCTGTTGTCCAACAGTGCAATGAAGCATTACGATCTTGAACAAACCTGTAGGGCCTACTGGAACCTTTAGGGCCAAATTTTCCTCGACAGAGCTGCGGGGAAAGCTGATGCCAAAGATGGCGGCAAAGGGTTTTTCGCCTGTATCAAGAGTCTGCCACCGACCACCGGATGCAGGAAACACGTAACAGTTTTTGGGGAGATCCAGGGCAACAGGCTCCTGTTCCAAAGGATCATGGTTGCCGTGGATGATGAAGGCCCTTATTCCAGCATCGTTCAGCCTTTTCATTCCATTTCTGAAATGGAGGACCGCCCTCAGATTTCGATCCACGCTGTCAAAAAGGTCACCGCAAAAGAGAACAAAATCCACGCCCTTGGAGATGGCAAGGCCTATTATGTTGTCAAAGGCCTTGAATGTAGATGCAAGCAAAAGATCCCCTGTTTTCTTATCTGCCTTGGTAAGGGTGCTGAAAGGGGAACCAATATGAAGATCTGCCGCATGTATGAATGAAAATCTTTTCATAATAAGAAGATGTCTCAATTAAGATACTTATCCAAGTATATTAGCCCAATTGGAAAGTGACATCAAAAAAACCATGTCAATCAACATTGAAGTAATGGGGTTTCATGATTAAATGAATATAGTTCAATTATTTCAGTCAAAGCAAAGCCAAGCCGTAGGGAAAATCCTTTTAAAAATTTGACAGGAGGCCTTGAAAATTCTCATGAAAGACCTTGCACAATTTATTGAATGGGTCTGGGAAGGCAATCTATCCAGGGGGAAAAAGAATGCTTCCTGGTTTGCAAAGGCTACCTTGAGGATCATTTATATCGTTGTTAAGGGCTTTGGAAAACACGATTTCGATCTGAGGGCCAGTGCCCTCACTTATACGGTCATTCTTTCCCTAGTGCCAGTATTGGCAATGGGCACGGCTCTGTTGAAAGGTCTTGGAGCTGACAACTATATGAAGGCGGCGGCATATAAGATGCTTGCCCAATTAGAAGAGATTAGCGGCCAGCACCCGTGTGAAGCAGCCGGGAATTGCACTCTTTCAGACAGGCTATCCCAGGAAGCCAAGGCCAGCATCAACGGTTCCACACAGCATCTAAAGCTTGCCCTAGACAAGATCTTCGACTATGTGGACAAGACCAATTTTGCCACCCTTGGTTGGTTAGGTATAATAGGGGCTCTTCTTACCATTGTCTCCTTAATGACCCATATCGAATCAGCCATGAACAACATCTGGGAGACAAAAAAGGCAAGAAGGCTAGGAAGAAAGATAATAGATTATATAGGCCTAATAATTCTCCTGCCCATTTCCATAAATTTTGCCTTTTGGGCCATTACCGCAGCTCAGAGCGAGACACTTCTGGCAAAGATTACGTCAACCCTTAGGGTGTCCTGGCTACTGCCGCTCTTGTTCAAGTTTCTTCCAATACTCTTAATTGTTGGGACTTTTTCTATACTCTACCGTTTTATGCCAAATACCAATGTCAAGGTGTTGCCGGCAGTTGTAGGAGGGGTGATTGGGGGGCTCGGTTGGATAATGGCACAAACGCTTTACGTCAAGCTTCAGATAGGAGTGGCCAGATACAATGCCATATACGGCTCATTCGCCACCTTTCCCCTGTTCATTTTTTGGCTCTATATAGGCTGGCTGGTATTTCTCATTGGGGCTGAGACTTCCTATGCAGTGCAGAAGTTCAAAAGGTACGTGCCCTTGAAAGGCCCTATTTCACCCCTTACGAAACTAGCCCTTGCAGTGGACATCCTGGAGGTGACCTATAGCTACTTTGATGCGGGACGTGCCGTCACGGCAGAAGACCTTTCGGATGAACTGGGTTATCCCCTCATGGAAGTGGTGAGTGTTTTAAAGAAGCTTGAAGACAAAGGGCTCATTGTACCAACAGAAGACGAAGAACACTTATTGCCTGGGATATCGCCTGGAAGTCTCAAAAAATCTGACATCTTCAATGCAGTGTGCGGGTCCCTGGAGCGAAGGGATACCCACGGTGAACAACTGGCATTTGAACTGGCCTCCAACGCACAATTTCTCCTGGATGAGGAAAATAAAAAAGGAGATGTGTAAGAGACATCTCCTTTTTTCAACTTATTTGAAGCTATTGTTTCTTAGTAGCGCCTGCGCCGCCTGCTCGCCTTACGGCGTCTTCTTTCAGCTTCCTGAGCCTTACGCCGCCTTTTTACACTTGGTTTTTCATAAAAACGGCGATTTTTGAGCTCGCGCTGGAGCCCGTCGAGCTGCATCTTTTTCTTGAGCAGCTTGAGGGCCTTTTCCAGGTTATCTTGAACTTCAACCACTATGGCCAAGGGTATCCCCCCTTTCTCATGAGAATCGAATTAGTATATATTGTGGTTGCACATTGTCAACCTCTGTCCCAAGGAATAAATCCAAAAAAATCGTAAAAAGGGGGTTGGCAATCGGTAATTTTATGTCTATTTTCCAGACGGAAAACAAAAAAATCTGTCCATACTACATATTCATTTGAGTTTTATCCTTGATTTTACCCAATTAATTTATTATAATAACGTGTTTTGTTTGCAATTTTTATTTGCACTCTAAAATTGCACCATTGTAAGGATAGATTGCCATGGCCGTGAAGATAGCAAGGAAACGCCCTGAAGGAGAACCTGCTGAATATATGGACCAACTCCTTGAGGCAGGCAACAAGGGTTCGCTCTCCTACGAAACCTTGAATCAGATTATTCCAGACGACATTAAAGACCCTGAAAAACTCGAAGAGATTTTTGACATGCTTTGTGAGAACAACATAGAAGTTGTGGGCGGCACCTTAAACGATGCCATAGCCCTGAAAAAAGATCCAGTGCATGGGGCCCAGAAGAATGGCTCCATGACAGAGATCCAGCCGCAAAAGGCCCCTGACAACAAAAAACACGAGGTGGTGCTGGATGCCGGTGAATATACCGATTCAGAAGAAATTACCACCACCTATCTCAGGGAAATGGGGCGATACGAGCTGTTGACTCCAGAAAAGGAAGAAGAGCTGAGCAAGATCATCAGGACTGGGTTCAACAGCATAATTTCCTCTATCATGGAATTAAATTCCTCACTGCCAGAGATTGAGGCATTGAGGGAGCAAATCCGTATATGGAAGAGAAGAGACCCGACCCTAAAGCCCAAGAAACAGCACCTGAACTACCTTGCCGAGACCGTGTACAGCATTGCTGAGCAACATGCTGACGATCAAGTTCTTGCCGAGCTGCAACGGTTCGTCAGGATCCAACAGATCAAGGTGGAACGTGCAAAGGACGAGATGATCAATGCGAATCTCAGGTTGGTGGTGAGCATTGCCAAAAGATATATGCATCAGGGCCTGTCCCTTGCCGACCTCATACAGGAGGGCAACCTTGGCCTCATGAGGGCAGTATTTCGTTTTGACTACACCAAGGGCAACAAGTTTTCCACTTATGCCAGCTGGTGGATCAGGCAGGCCATCACCAGGGCAATTCTCGACAAGACCCGCACCATAAGGCTTCCTGTTCATTTCCTGGAACTGAGAAGCCAGTTCTTCAAGGCGTTTTACGCCATGCTTAAAGAGCTTGGGCGCGAGCCTAGCCCAGCCGAAATCTCTGAACGGACAGGGCTTCCCATGGAAAAGATCTTGTCCATCCTGGAAGCATCCAGGGAACCCGTATCCCTTGAGACCCCGGTGGGCGATGAAGACAGCACCTTGGGGGATTTCATCGAGAACAAAGACGCAGTCTCCCCCTATGAAACAGTCAGGGAACGTGAACTCACCGAAAGGATAAAAAGCATACTGGCCACACTCAGCCCCAGAGAAGAAAAGATCATAAGGCTTCGGTTTGGCATAGGAGAAGATAGTGAATACACCTTAGAAGAGATTGGCAGGCGTTTCAACGTCTCCAGAGAACGCATACGCCAGATCGAAAAGAAGGCACTCAACCGCCTGAGACATTCCAGCCGCAGGGAAAAACTGAAGCACTTTCTCGATTGATAAATGGCTTGATGCCAATTTGTACCATTCTTGCAGGCGGCCCTATTTTGAGCCGCCTTATTCTTTTGTGCACCTTTTTGGTCTTTTTTAGAAGCTGGGGCTCATACCTTCTTTTTCTTCCAGATTGAGCACCATGCCAGTCAAGATCTTGGGATAAAAATAGGTGGACTTATGTGGCATAGAAAGGCCAGCATCTGCCACGTCCAACACTTGTTCTACAGGGGTTGGATGCATAAAGAAAAGCATCTGGTGTTGTTTCAAGGAACGTATGGCACCTTCTGAATCTGCTGTGAAGATTATGTCTCTTCCTGCCTCTAACCTTTCTGATTCTATACCAAGGGCCTTTTTGAATACCAGCTCTTCAAGGACCACAACATCCAACTCCGCCAGCTCCCTGTGGCCAACAGTCTCAAGAAGCTCCTTTCTTGCCTCATCCTTTGGACAAAGCACAAATGCCCGTTTTCTGGAACCAAAGAGCAGTGTAATGCCGTTTAAACAGGTCTCAGACAAGGTCTTTTTGAATTCATGTGCCTGCCACGGGCCAGAAAACTGAGTGGATTGCTCCAGTTCTTTCAAATAAAACAGTCGAGACAGCCTTTCGATCACCTCTTCACAGTTCATGCCCTCTGGTATGGATACCAGCCTGTGGGTGGGCAGAACGATCATGCCAGGGTCCTTAACATCCACAAGATATACCATAGTGTAATTGTAGAGGGCCTCTGGATTGTCGCCATAGCGTGCAGTCATCTCCTTTCTGTACTGGATGGCAGTAGTGTATCGGTGATGACCATCCGCTATGTAAAGGGGCGTACCTGAAAGACAGCCACTTATTTGCTCCAGACTGTTTCTGTCCGAGACACGATACAATTTGTGGATACAGCCCTTGGCATCCTCAACGGTGAAAAGCTCTTCCCTGCTGCCATGCCCGAGCGCTTGATCCAGGCCCTCTTGATGGCGGTACAGCATAAAAATCTGGCTGAACTGGGCCCTTGTCGTCATACGCAGGCTTAATCTGTCCTGGGTGACCTTCTGAAAGGTCTTCTCGTGGGGCAGTATGGTTCCATCAGACCAGTCGTCAGTCCTTACGAGACATATAAAGCCCTTTCTCACAAAAGCCTTGCCATCCGAGACAAACTCTATGTCATAGGGGTAAATGGCAGGTTCGTGATCCGTCAGAAAAATCCTTTCCCTTTGCCACTTGTGCAAGAAGGTTGCGGCGCATCTATATTTATCTGCTGCGCCACCATTGCAATCTGCCTTGGACGGAAGTTCAAGGCGAAAGATATTGTAGGGATTCTGCCTGACATAACTGTCCCTTTCCTCCTTGGTCACAATATCATAAGGAGGGGCAAAAAGACTGGAAAGGTCATCAAAAAGCCCAATGTTATAGCGGGTCCCCCTAAAGGGTATGATTTTGGCCATGAAATACTGATTCCCTTCTATATTTCTTCAGGTGATGTTCGAGTTCAAAACTGTAAAATTATATCTACAGACATAATTTGCGGATGTAGCTACTATGGCTGACCACAAACGTCAAGGCATTGACCTGGGCAGCTTCAATAATCGAGCAGGAGGAACAAGCAACGAAAAAAGGATCTGAACCCAGGTGAAACTCAGTGGCCCTCTTTTCGAAAATATCTCTTTATCGCCTGTCTTGCATAACTTGCAGCCCTGGTACCAAGCACGTCCTTATGGGCAACCACTACGGCAACTGCCATAGTCCTGCCCCCTTCCCTTTCTTTGGCGATGCCGCAGAACCAGTCAAATCTTAAGTCGTGTGACTCGTTGTCTATGGTGCCTGTCTTCCCCCCGATCTCCAGTTTCCCAAGCACCTTGTCGCCATGAGAATGCAAAAAGGCCTTCCTGGCAGTACCTTTTTTTACCGTGGCCTTCATCATCTCAAACAGGAGATCTGCGGTTTTGGGGTTTACGGGCCTTGTGAGTGGGTAGATCCTGCTCTGATAAATTGTATCACCTCCACTATCTTTAATAGTGTCAATGAAGCTAGGCGCCATCATGACCCCACCATTTGCTATTGCGGCCACGATCAGTGCGCCGTGGAGGGCAGTGATCTTTGTTGCCTTGTTGAAACCACTTGCCACTTCAGCAATGTTGAAGCTATCGTCCAGGATGGTCAGGGTGCTCCTGGCTACTGGGATCTCCAGAGGGATTTCCCTCTGCCACAAGAAACGATCTGCCATTTCCACAATCCCCTTGCGCCCAAGATAGATGGAGCCAAGCTTTCCGAAAATGGGATTGATGGAATCCTGAAATGCCTCTTTCAATGTAGCCTTTACGGTGTATCTGTTTTTCTTGTCCCTTAGTTGATATCTATATAGTGTATGTTTTCCCCCGTTGTACCAGAATGGGGTTTGGGGCGTCATTCCAAGAAATTCTATGGCGCCAGCAGCAGTGACTATCTTGAAGATACTGGCAGATGGGACGAGTCTTCGGACCCATACCTTGGCATCAGGCACGTCTCTGTCAAAGCCTGACATGGCCAGGATTCTTCCAGAAACAGGATCGATACAGACAATGGCTGTCAGCTGTCCAATGGCTTGCCCCATTAGAGAATCCAGATAGGACTGTAGATCATGATCCAGGCTCGTGGAGGCTTCAAAAACCTTTCCGTCACAAGTGAACTCAAAAAAAGGGCTGGTGAGTTCCCTTGCCCCCTTTCGGTCGAGGCAGCCCCTCAAAATCGACAATGGTATCCTGGATACCTTGTCGCTGGCCCAAAAGCCACTACTTTCAATGCCCCCTCCAGTGGCAGGTCCCTGAAGAAGGCAAGACAACAAGAATCCAAGGAGGAGAACAGCCGGTATGAAAATCCATAAAATCCTTCCTCTATTCATGGCACGGTCTCTTACTATTTTTCAGGAAGGATGTCCAGCCGAACCATGAATAGGGCCAACTGGCACCTGATAAAGGAACAGCCGCCACCCCTATTCATTTATGGTTTTTCCGGGAAAAGACTACCTGAAGGAGATACGGCCATGAAAATGGTCATATCCACATCGTTTTCTTGCCACGCATTTGGCCTGAGGGGGAGAGCACGCAGGGCCACAAGGTTTGAAGACGTGAAGAACCGTGGAGGTGTGACTGATCTGACTATTCTTAGATCGGCCTTGGGCACGCATCTACTGGAAGAACCTTTACTATTTGTAAAAATAGGTATAATAATTGCTTTCGCTATTTTATTGATTCCACAGCAGTTGGTCAAAGATTTGGACATCATCGGACCGTGTTGGTATTTTTATTTCAGAAGTAGCTGCAATTATTTATAGTGTCGTAAGGTTCTTCCAAAATAGCCTTGGAGGAAAAATCGTCGGAATGAGACACATCAGGACCTGGTTTTGTCAGATTAACCATATAGATTCGAACAGGAGGCATTATCATGAAACACCGAAACATTTTCATCTATTCCATCTTAACACTGCTACTTATTGCAGGGTGCGCCAGCCAGACAGGATGGCAGCCCACGGTTGACCCATATAACGATCCTCGGGCTGCTTACATCAATCAGGATCTTGTTGAATGCAAAATGTTAGCCGAACGTGTGTCTGGCTACACCCCAGGCGAGACTGCAAAGGGTGCCTTGGTAGGTGGTGCCATTGGAGCAGCTGCGGGAGCAGCCATTGGAGCGGCTGCGGGAGCACCTGGCAAAGGGGCAGCTATTGGAGCAGCCGCAGGTGGAATGGGAGGAGGAACCTATAAGGGCCTCGATGCAGAGAAAAAATACAAGAACGCCTACATCAGATGTATGAGACAACGGGGTCATAACGTGTTGAACTAAGGCATACAAAAAAACAATAACTTCCAAAGGGGGCCCCGAGCCCCCTTTTTCATAAATGCCCACGCCTTTTTACCCTGTAATTTTTTATTTTGCCTGTTTAAAATTTGGCGAAAAGATGCTATAATCAGTAAATTTTTTATAAATTTATAAGAAATTTCACGACTCAGGAGGACATAAATCTCAAACCATGTTTAAAGTAGGTGATCTGGCAGTTTATCCTGCCCACGGTGTTGGACTTATAGAAGCCATTGAAGAGAAGGAAATCGGAGGATCTACCCTCGTTTTCTATGTCATGCGAATCCTTGAAAATGACATGAAGATCATGATACCAAAAAACAACACCGAGACCGTAGGCCTGCGCTCCATAATATCCAAAAAGGATGTAGAGAGGGTTTATTCCATCCTTGAGGAAAAAGACATAAAATTCACCCCTCAGACCTGGAACCGGCGCTACCGGGAATACATGGAACGTATAAAGACTGGTTCCATCTTTGATCTGGCTGCCGTACTGAGGGATCTTTACATACTGCAGATGGATAAGCCTCTGTCTTTTGGTGAAAGGAAAATGCTGGAAACTGCAAAGGCCCTCCTGGTAAAAGAGCTCTCCATTGCAAGAAACAGGGAAGAAGAAGACATAGAAAAGGGAATAGAATCCATCTTTGGAGTAGAGACTGTTCAGACAGAACCGGCCCCAGAAATGCTCCTGGAGATGAAGACTGACATTTGAAGCCCGACTCAAGCGCCTTCAAATACCCTAAAGAGCCAGGCAGCTCCAATCTAGACCAAATAGAAAAAATCAGCCTTTCAGTAGACAAAGACTCTGAAAAGGTGCGATTGGACCGTTTTCTTGCATCCAAGATTCCACATCTGTCAAGAACCAGGCTCCAGCATCTCATCGCAAGTGGAAACGTCAGCGTTTCTGGCTCTACAGACCTGAAGCCTGGTAGAAAGCTGGCAACTGGAGAAGATATCGTTGTCAGGATACCACCTCCAGAACCCCTTTCTCTGTGTGCAGAAGATATCCCTTTGAAAATCCTTTTCGAGGACGAGCATCTAGCCATAATCGACAAGCAACCTGGATTGGTGGTTCACCCTGGGGCTGGAAATCAAACTGGTACACTGGTCCATGCCCTTCTTGCTGCCTGCAAGGATCTTTCGGGAATTGCAGGAAAGCTGCGTCCTGGCATAGTCCACAGGCTCGACAAAGACACCAGTGGATTAATGATTGTAGCCAAAAACGACCTGGCGCATCAAAAACTTGCGGATCTGTTCAAAAACCGCTCAATAAAGAAGAAATACCTCGCCCTTATTCAAGGTTGTCTGCCTGATAAATCCGGGATAATCGACCTGCCCATTGGAAGGCATTCCCAAAAAAGGACCCTCATGGCGGTAAACCATAGGGATGGGCGGCCAGCTGTGACAAGCTATCACGTAGTGAAAGATCTTTCCCGCCACCAGCTTTTGGAACTATATCTACACACAGGGCGTACCCATCAGATACGGGTACACCTCAGCCATCTGGGCCATCCACTTCTTGGAGACAGAACCTATGGCGGACCCACAACCGTTGGGCTGCAAAAAGGCGGCACAAGATTGAAACTGCATAGACAGATGCTACACTCATACCAGCTGGAATTTAATCACCCCCTGACAGGAGAAAGTGTAAGGTTGACGGCACCTGTCCCAGAGGACATGAAAAGGGTTATCGAGTTTCTTCAAAAACAGTAACGGATGCGCCAGAAGCTTGTTCCTACAATCTGAGTCTTCTGCCAGTAGAGGAAGACACCTGTATCTTCTCGTCCTCTGATATCTGCACATCTATGGTACCATCAACATCTGTGCGGAAAACAGGCACATCAAGCCTCTCATACCTTTCTATCACACGCTTAGACGGCAGATGAAACCGATTATGATAACCCACGGGACATATTGCCACACCTGGAGATACCGCTTTCAGAAATGGCAAGCTGCTGGATGTACGGCTTCCGTGATGGGGCACTACGAGAACATCAGAGACCAATGATACCGATGAAGCAATCCTTTTTTCCCTCCATTTGTCTATATCTCCAGGCAACAGTATATGCCTTGTTTTGTATCCTATCCTGAAAACCACGCATCTGCTATTTCTTGAATGAATGGCCTGACACCCTTGGCAAGGAAGGATAGTTGCACTCACGTCCCCAGGGAGGACAACCCTCGCATTTCTTATCCATCTTCTAACTGGTATATGCCTCTTTCTTGCAATCTCCATTGTCTCTTTCCAAGAGCCAAGTGAGGGGTTGTCGTCTTGGCCAAGCCAAAGCTGACCTATGTCGAACTGTCTAAGGAGAGTAGGCACACCACCCATATGGTCTTGTTCCGGATGCGAGATGGCAAGTATATCAATACGTCTTATGCCTAGACGCCTGAGATAAGGCCCCACAACAGCCCTGCCAACATCTATGGAGCCAAGACCTCCTCCATCCACCACCATGACCTTGCCTCCTGGCATTTGGAGAATCTGGCACAGCCCCTGTCCAACGTCAGGCACATGGAGACACAGCCCTTTTGAGGTATTGTTTCCGTAAAGCCTTAAACCAGTCAGTGACGCCAGAGCAATAATGCAAACCAGCACGACCCCTCTCAAAAAGACTTTTCGCCTGCATAAAGGCAAGAGGAGAAAGATGGCCGCAACAAGACAGATCTGGCCAATAGAAGGGGGAATGATGTAGCTGCTTTCACCCTGAATTTGTGTCGAGAAACTCGAAAGCTTTACAAGCACTTCAATAGCCCTTTCCCCCATGTTCCAGAATGGATTTGGCAGCCCAGGAAAGCATATTGCAGGCATGAGCCCCATCAGCAACATGGGCAGGAGCAAAAATTCCGTTAGGGGCACGGCCAAAAAATTGAGGGGAACTGCCAGAATGGAAAATCTTTGAAAATAAAAGGCCACCAGTGGGCTTGAAAATACAAATGCCGCAATACTAAGAGCCATTGTCTCTTTGGTCCACCTCCTGAGCCTGCTACCTGAGAACATCAGGTGGTCGCTAAAGTGGATGAGAAAGAACACCACAAAAAAGGAAAGCTGAAAGGATATATCAAAGAGATAGAATGGGCTTATGAGCAACAGGCAAATGGCGGCAAGGGCCAATGAGTTTTTCATGCTAGCAAGTCGGCCAAACACCAATGAGACGCCAATTAAAAGCACCATGAAAAATGACCTGAGACTGGAAGGCGAAAACCCAGCAATTGCCGCATACGTCAAACAGGAGAAAATGGCTGTCCCACATGATATCATTCGGACGTTCATATTTAGTAGCACCCACTGACTTAGGCTTAGAAGAAGGCGCACGAATGTAGCGCTGAATATGGCAACAAGGGCCATATGTAAGCCAGATACGGCAAGAAGGTGGCCTAGGCCAGAAACGCCAAAGCTGTCTCTTAATTGGTCCGTAAACCATGCCCGCTCTCCTGTCAAAATGGCCATGGCAATGGCCCGCTCATCCTCCTTTTCAAAGGAGAAAAAGATCGACTTCATGATCTTGTGCCTAAGTTTCTCTATCTTCAGCTCTATCCAGAGAAAAACAGAAGGGGCGCCGCTCTTTGAAGGCACAGTAATAAGCTTTTGTGAACTGCCACAAATACCCCTGACCTTTATGCCCCTGATGAGCCAATGATTTTCAATATCCAATGCCCCAGGGGTCTTGAAATTTCGTATCTCAAACAGCCTTGCTGCAAACCTGAGCGACGCGCCAGGTTCAAGCTCCATCCATGAAATACCCTTGAATGTCATGTAGAGCCTTTCCATAACAGGTCTGCTGCCTTCTGGGCTGTCTACCGTGTATACAAATACCTGTGTCTTGCAGCCAGCCACAGAAGGTACTGGCGACTTGGAAACAATGCCAGTAAAGACATGTTCGCCACCTTTTTCAGCCAGATTCAAAAGGAGGGCCTGCTCTTTGAAAAGACGCCCTTCCGATGCCCTTTCATGAAACAGGCCAAGTAAAAATATGAAGACAAGGCAAAAGACAAGGCCAGACAAGCCTCTTTTATCCAGTGGAACCGCACCACTGTCATCATGTGAGATGATAGGTGTAATAAATAAGAAGAGTGAGAACAAAACCAAGGAGTAAATCCAGTAAAGCCCTGGGAATGCCCCTGAGGATAAGATCCTGGAAAAAAGTATACCAGCAGAAAATGGTATCACTACCAGGAGTAACGGTGCGGGCTCAAGATCGGCACGGTGATTCACATGGCGCTCTCCTACCTGGCTATAATCTTGATGAATGTGACATCTCTTGGCTGGACCTTGAATTTGACCGAGTCAAAGCTTGGTGGGCCGAGGCCAGGAACTGCATTGTTGGAAAAGCCGTATTGTTCCCTTGGAAGCCCGAAGATCCTATCGAATTTGTTGTTCCTGTTTGTATCGTGATACATCATTATTGCATAGAAGCCAGGTTTAAGGGCATCGAACTTCACTGTTGCATTGGAACTTGTGACTTCTACCGCCTCGGATCTGACTGGATGGCTTCTGCGATCATAGCTCTTTTTGGAATCATAGAGGGCTATACGCAATATACCCTTTGGGGGATCTAAACCCACTATCCTGACTAAAACAGCGCACTGTTCGAACCCGTTCTTAGGTCTTCCCTTTTCATCCCAAGGGCTCAGGCGGCCATGCCCAAAGGTGTATTCACCTGAAATGGCCAAACCCTGCCAAGGACAAATCGCAAGAAGGATAATTACTAGCAACTCCAAGTTGGGCCGATTCTCACCTGGTTTATCTATTTTTTGAGATAATTTTTCAAAAAAGAGGCAAAAACTTTTCAGCTGCACTTTGAAAAACCGCAAGACCTGCACAGGAGGCAACCTTCCTCGAGCTCTAAAACCGCTCCACAGTCTGGGCAGGCCATGAGGGTTTGCTCCTTTACCTCTACCTCCACATTGGCAACTGAAGCCAATACCTTTGCCATGGCATCTGGACATGACAGGATCTGCTTGCCCTCGACCCAGCTTGGAGAAGGACACCTAATGCCTGAAAGCTGTTTTATGATCACCTTTGGGCTTACACCAGAACGAAGGGCCAGGGAAATGAGCCTGCTTTCCGCCTCTATCTGACACGCAGCGCATCCTCCTGCCTTACCCATCTGGGCAAAGACCTCACAAAAATCATGCTCATCCCAGTTCACTGTAACATACAGATTGCCACAGCCAGTTCTAACCCGCTCTGTAACACCATGGGTCCTAAGGGGTCTAGGCCTGGGGGCTATCTTTCCATTTGGAGCGCAGACACATTCTCCCTCGGTAGGTAGGCTCACCTTCTTTTTCTTCAGACTCAACACCTGGACAGGCCTGCTTCCATAACGGTAAATGGTTATACCCTTGAGCCCCTTCTTCCAAGCAAGCATGTATGCCTGTCTCACGTCTTCTTCAGTGGCCTCTTCTGGGAAATTGATGGTCTTTGAAACCGCATTGTCGGTTGATTCCTGAAATGCCGCCTGAATAGCTATATGCTCTTCTGGCCGCACATCCATAGAGGTAATAAATACACGCTTCAGGTCCTCGGGTACCTCGTCTATATCTCGTAAGGACCCTGACTCTGCTATTTTTTCCATGAGTTTTTCACTGTAGATGCCCCTTTCCTTCATGGCCCTTACGAAAAGCGGATGGGCCTCAACCAGCTCGCTGCCGTCGAGCACCCGACGGATATAGCTTACGGCAAAAAGGGGCTCTATGCCGCTGGATGCTCCTGCAATAATGCTGATGGTGCCTGTAGGAGCAATGGTGGTGGTGGTGGCGTTTCTCATAAGAGGAGTCTCAGGACCATCATATATGCTGCCTTTGTAAGCAGGGAAATTACCCCTCTTCTTTGCAAGTGCAGCCGATGCCTTTTTGGACTCATCCTCTATAAAGGCCATGATCTTTCTTGCAATGTTGACGGCCTCGTCAGAATTGTATGGGATGCCAAGAGAAATCAGAAGATCTGCAAAGCCCATTACCCCAAGGCCTATCTTCCTGGTCTTTCTCGTCATTTCCCTGATCTCGTCCAAGGGGAACTTGTTTGCATCTATCACATTGTCCAGGAAGTGAACCCCATCCCAGATGATCTCCTTTAGGCCATGGAAATCGATCTTGCGTTCCTTTGTGATGAACTTTCCTAGATTGATAGAGCCAAGATTGCACGATTCATAGGGAAGAAGTGGTTGTTCCCCGCATGGATTCGTGCTTTCGATCTGGCCAAGATCAGGAGTGGGGTTTTGACGATTTATCCTGTCTAGGAATATGATGCCTGGCTCTCCACTTGCCCAGGCTGAATGGACTATCTCTGAAAAGATCTCTGAAGCAGGAAGCCTTCTCACCTCCTTTCCTGTCCTGGGATTTATGAGGGCATAACTTTCCCCATGGCCAGCTGCCTCCATGAATTTTTCTGTTAGGGCCACTGAGATATTGAAATTGTTTAGCCTGTCGGTCCTGGTCTTGGCTGTAATGAATTTTTCTATGTCGGGATGATCCACCCGCAGTATCCCCATGTTGGCGCCGCGTCTCGTACCGCCCTGCTTTATTGTTTCAGTGGCAACGTCAAATATGGTCATGAACGAAATGGGGCCACTGGCCACACCATGCGTGGTCTTGACGATGTCTCCTTCAGGCCTAATCCTTGAGAATGAAAAACCAGTGCCACCTCCGCTCTTATGTATCATGGCCGTATGCTTGACTGCCTCAAAGATACTCTCTATGGAATCTTCAATGGGAAGAACAAAGCAGGCTGAAAGCTGCCCCAATACTCTTCCAGCATTCATGAGCGTGGGGCTGTTTGGCATGAATCGCAAACTGGTCATCATGTTGTAGAACCTGTCAGAAACCGCCTTTATATCCGCATCCTTGTCATAGAGAGCATCCGATGCGGCCACCACGTCTGCAACCCTCCTGAACATGTCCTCTGGTGTTTCGATGACCTTGCCCTGCTCGTCTTTTTTGAGATATCTCCTTGCAAGAACCACCAGGGCATTGTTGCTTAGAGGTAAATTGGTCCGGGGAAGTTCCTGATCCATAAGATTGACTGCTGCCTCCTGCGAGATTAAATGGTGACGACGCTGATCTACAAGATATAGTTGTTTATCATTGTAGTTTTCATATATTTAGTGAATAAGTGTGTTAATGTCAATATCAATTCACTTTTTAACCACCTGCCTTCGAAAACATACGCCCAACGCCTAAACCATAGAAAATAGACAGGGGGCTAACGATTTGTTATCAACTTTCCTGCCAGTTTTAGAAATTGCCCATTTTTAAAGGCCGACCATATAAATCACTTTAAAAAATTATCCGTGGAATTTATGATACCCATCTCAAACAGGAAAGCTTCTGGAGGCAGCATGGCTCTCTTTATCTTCAATACATTCAACAGGAAAAAGGAATTGTTCGAACCCCTCGTACCTGGCAAGGTTGGCATGTACGTTTGCGGTATAACCGCCTATGACCGTTGCCACATAGGGCACGCCAGATCAGCAGTGGTGTTTGACGCAGTTGTCCGCCATCTTAGAAAAAGGGGCTATGAAGTCACCTTTGTGAGAAATTTTACCGACATCGACGACAAGATCATCAACAGGGCAAATGAGGAAGGTATAGATACCAAAGAACTTGCCCAAAGGGAAATCCATCATTTTTATCAAGACATGGATGCCCTGAAGGTTCTGCGAGCCGATATAGAGCCAAGGGCAACCCAACATATTCCAGACATAATCGCCCTGATCCAGACCCTGATAGATAAGGGCTTTGCCTATGAAGCACAAGGTGATGTTTATTTTGCAGTCAGGAAGTTTCCTTCATACGGCGCCCTATCAAAGAGGAATCTTGAAGAACTTCGTTCTGGAGCACGAATAGAACCTGGAGACAAGAAGCGGGACCCCCTTGATTTTGCCCTCTGGAAGGCAGCAAAGCCAGGTGAACCCCAGTGGGAAAGCCCTTGGGGTCCAGGAAGGCCCGGGTGGCACATAGAATGTTCCGCCATGAGCATGAAATATCTTGGTCCCACCATAGACATACATGGTGGCGGGCTGGATCTTGCCTTTCCCCACCATGAAAACGAGCGCGCCCAATCAGAGGCTGCCACAGGCAAGACGTTTGTCAGATATTGGATGCACAATGGTTTTGTCACCATCAAGGGCGAGAAGATGTCGAAATCTCTTGGTAATTTCATTACCATCAAGGACATTCTGTCGCAATTCCACCCTGAAGCCTTGAGACTTTTTCTCCTTTCAAAACACTACAGAAGCCCACTTGATTATTCACCAGATGCCCTAAAGGAATCAACATCCGCCCTGGACAGGTGTTACAAGGCCATCTTTGAGGCACAACAAGCCGCAAACATGCCTGTCAAGAAAAAGCGCCCCTTGCCTGAAGAGGTAGAGGATGACCTCTATATGATTTCCAACCTGGATAAAAGGGTAAATGAAGCAATGGATGACGACTTCAATACTGCACTTGCCCTTGGCCAGATATTTGAGGCAGTAAGAGGCTTAAACCGTATTCTCAAGCATGCATCCACCAAGCCCTCAGCACTCTATAAACCAGGGCTGGAGGAATCGTGCAGACAGATCATGGAGGCCTCCCAGGTCCTTGGAATATTGACAGAAGAGCCCGGGGATTATCTAGAAAAGAGGAACAAACAGGCCCTTGCGGCCTCTGGGCTTACAGAGGAAGAACTGGACAGGTTAATTGAAAAAAGAAACATGGCCAGGAAGGAAAAAGACTGGCAACTTGCAGACCACATACGGGATGAGCTTTTTGAAAAGGGAATAACCTTGAAGGATACGCCCCAAGGCACCGTATGGTCGGCAGACTTATAAGCAAAACGATGAATCAGGAAGGTTCAGATCATTTCATTACCAGGGTGTAATTTTAGTTTGA